>Ga0209985_10001377_pt1 | contig 23985 bp, 17 predicted proteins | sample NOAtaG_FD_187305 | JGI IMG/M metagenome (GOLD analysis project Ga0209985, IMG submission 187305) | Freshwater lake microbial communities from Lake Erie, under a cyanobacterial bloom - NOAA_Erie_Diel6S_1000h metaG (SPAdes) (version 2) | ecosystem: Environmental > Aquatic > Freshwater > Lake ...
GTCCGCGACCGGCTGGCCCGCGCCGATCTGGATGGGCTGCTCCTCACGAGTCTGCCCAACGTCCGCTATCTGACCGGGTTCTCCGGGACCAGCGCCCTGCTGTTCGTCACGGCTCGCGAATGCCTGTTGTTCACGGATTTCCGGTATGCCGCGCAGGTCGAAGAGGAACTCGGCTCCACCACCACGGTGCGGATCGAGCCGACGAGCCTGTGGGCCGGCCTGTGGAGCTGGCTCGCTGGCCTCACCGGCGTGGAGCGGATCGGCTTCGAAAGTCCGCACCTGACCCACCGGGACTTTACCCGGCTGCTGGAGCAGGGGGCGCGCTGGCACTGGCGTCCCGCCAGCGAGCTCGTCGAAGCCCTCCGTGCCATCAAGGACGCGGGCGAGGTCGCGGCGATCGAACGGGCCGTGGCCATGGCGGAAGCGGCCCTGCAGGTCACCCTGCCGCAGATCCACCCCGGCATGTCCGAGCTGGCCGTGGCCGGCCGGCTGGAGCGGGCGCTTCGCGACGCGGGCAGTGAGGCCTTTCCGTTCCCGACCATCGTGGCCTCGGGTCCGCGATCCGCGCTGCCGCATGCCAGAGCCGGGGACCGCCCCCTGCGGCGGGGGGACCTGCTCCTCGTGGATTTCGGGGCGGTGGCCGATGGCTATTGTGCCGACCTCACACGGACCGTGGTTGTCGGACCGGCGACGGCGGCCCAACAGGAAGTTCACGCCATCGTCCGGGAGGCGAATCATCGGGCTTCGGGCGCGATTCGGGCCGGAATGACGGGAATGGCTGCAGATGCGCTGGCACGCGACTACATTGCCTCGCTCGGGTACGGCGAGGCGTTCGGTCATTCCCTGGGCCATGGTATCGGCTTGGAGGTGCACGAGGCGCCGAGGTTGGCCCGTTCGGTTGAGACGGCGCTCCAGCCGGGGTCGGTCGTGACGATCGAGCCCGGGATCTACCGGGAAGGGTGGGGCGGCGTACGGATCGAAGATGACGTGCTCGTGACGGAATCCGGGGGGCGGGTCCTCTCCTCGTTTCCCCGCGATCTTCTGGAACTGGACTGACCTCGCGCCGGTCGCCCCTGGTGGCGCTGCGCATCCCTCAAGCCCGCGGTCCCATGATCGACCTCCGCTACGTCAAGAAGCTGATCGAAATGCTGGATGGCTCCAGCGTGGACTCCATCGAGATCTCCTCGGACAAGGGGATGAAGCTGCGGATCGCCAAGAGTCCGCAGCGTGCGGCCGTGGCCGTGGCGCCGGCTTTGGCCGCCCCGGTCCCGGCGGCCCTCCCGGCGCCGGCGCCGGTGCCGATCGCCCGTCTCGCGGAGGAGGCGCCCCCGAGTCCCAAAGTCGAGGCGCCGAAGACCGCCCTGCTCGAGATCAAGTCGCCGATGGTCGGCACCTTCTACTCGGCCCCGGAGCCCGGCGCCAAGCCGTACGTCGGTGTCGGCGACCGGGTCAGCAAGGGCCAGGTCGTGTGCATCATCGAGGCGATGAAGATCATGAACGAGCTGGAATCCGAGGTGGACGGAATCGTGCGGGAGGTGGGCGTTTCCGATGCGCACCCCGTCGAGTACGGCCAGGTGCTGTTCCGGGTCGATCCGACCGGTTGAGGTCCACGGCATGACCGCGCCCGTCGCAGGGACTCCGGGAGGCGCGCCCGCCGCGCCCAAGGCATTCGACTTCCGGGCCGTGCTGCAGCGGATGATCCGGGATGGAGCGTCCGACCTGCACCTCAAGGTCGGCCGTCCGCCCACCATCCGGGTCCATGGCGACCTGCAGCCGCTCGACTTGCCCTCCCTCCGCAACGAGGAGCTGCGTGAGCTCGCCGAGCAGCTGCTGCCGCCGCCGCAGTTGCGGGAGTTCGTCGAGGCGCGCGAAACGGATTTCGGCGTGAACGTGCCGGCGGTCGGCCGGTTCCGCGTGAACGTCTACCAGCAGAAGGGGACCGTGGCCTTCGCGGTGCGCGCCATTGCCACCGGCGCGGTGTCCATGAAGGAGCTCCAGCTCCCCCTCGTGCTCGAGGAGCTGGCCATGCGTCCCCGCGGGCTGATTCTCTTCACGGGCGTCACCGGGTCGGGGAAGAGCACGGCGCTGGCGGCGATGATCCAGCACATCAATGAACGGCGCCACGCCAACGTGATCACCATCGAGGACCCGATCGAGTTCGTCCATCGGGACCTCAAGTCGCACATCAACCAGCGCGAGGTCGGTACCGACACGACCGGCTTCGCCCAGGCGCTTCGACGGGTCCTGCGGCAGGATCCCGACGTCATCATGATCGGCGAGATCCGTGACCTCGAGACGCTCGATGTTGCGCTCAAGGCGGCGTCCACCGGTCACCTGGTGCTCAGCACGCTGCACACCACGAATGCCACGATGACGATCAACCGGATCCTCTCGTTCTACCCCACGAACCAGCAGGGGGAAGTCCGGTTTGCCCTGGCCAATGCCCTCGCGGCTGTCGTCTCGCTCCGACTGGTCCCGCGCACGGATCGCCCCGGGCGCGTGCCGGCGTGTGAAGTCCTGGTCAACACGGATACCGTGGCCGAACAGATCCGGGATATCTCGCTGGCGATCAACATTCCGGACCTGATGAAGGACGGCAGCGTGGCGTATGGCATGCAAACGTTCGACCAGTCGCTGCTGGACTGGTACTCCCGCGGCGTGATCTCGTACGAGCACGCCCTGCTCAACGCCACGAACGCGGCGGAGTTCGCGCTGCAGGTGCAGGGGGTGGCCGGTGCCTCCGATACCGCGTTCGACGCGTTCCGCTCGGGCGGCCTGATTCCCTGACCCCTCGGGACTGGCGGCCCACCCGCGTCCTCATCAGCATTCGGCATGTTCAAAAAGGTCCTGATCGCCAACCGTGGCGAGATTGCGCTGCGCGTCATCCGCGCCTGTCGCGAACTCGGCATCCAGACCGTCGCCGTGTACAGCGAGGCGGACCGGGAGTCGCTCCACGTCCGCTTTGCCGATGACGACGTCTGCATCGGACCGCCCTCCGGGCGCGAGTCGTACCTCAAGATCCCCCGCTTGATCGCGGCGGCCGAGATCACGGGGGCCGACGCGATCCACCCGGGGTACGGCTTCCTGGCGGAGAACGCAGAGTTCGCCGAAACGTGCCGCGCCTCGGGGATCACCTTCATCGGCCCCACCCCGGACCAGATCCGCGTGATGGGGGACAAGGCCTCGGCCCGTCGGGCCATGCAGGAGGTGGGGGTCCCCATCGTGCCCGGGTCCCCGGGACCCGTGGAAGACCCGGAAGAGGCCCTCGAGTTTGCCCGGTCGATCGGGTTTCCCGTGATCATCAAGGCGGCGGCCGGCGGGGGCGGGAAGGGGATGCGCGTGGCGCGCGATCCAGACGATTTCCTCCGATCCTTCCAGCTGGCGCGCTCCGAGGCGCTTTCCGCCTTCGGCAACGGGGACGTGTACGTGGAGAAGTTCCTCGAGCGTCCGCGCCACGTGGAGTTCCAGGTGCTGGGTGATACGCACGGCCACGTCATCCACCTCGGCGAGCGCGACTGCTCCATCCAGCGGCGGCACCAGAAGCTGATCGAGGAGGCGCCCTGCCCGGTGATGACCCCCGAGTTGCGCGAGCGGATGGGCGAGGCCGCGGTCCGCGGTGCGAAGGCCATCAACTACGTGGGGGCCGGGACGATCGAGATGCTGCTGGATCAGGACGGGTCGTTCTACTTCATGGAGATGAATACCCGTATCCAGGTCGAGCATCCGGTCACGGAAATGCTGACCGGGGTCGATCTCGTGAAGGAGCAGATCCGGGTAGCCGCAGGTCATCCCCTGTCGGTCACGACCGTCCCGCCGTTCCGCGGCCACGTCATCGAGTGCCGGGTGAACGCGGAGGACCCGTCGCGCAACTTCCAGCCGTCGCCGGGGCGTATCGAGACCTTCCATCAGCCGGGCGGTCCCGGGGTGCGTATCGATACCCACGCCTACGCCGGGTATTCCGTCCCGCCGTACTACGACTCGATGATTGCCAAGCTCATCGTGCAGGGGACCACCCGGGAGGAGGCGCTGCGCCGCATGCAGATCGCCCTCGAGAGCTTCGTCATCGAGGGGGTCAAGACCACCATGCCCTTCCTCGCCCGCGTGATGCAGCACCCCGGTTTTCAGGCCGGGCAGGTGCACACCAAGTGGCTCGAGTTCGAGGGCGCCGATCTCCTGAAGGAACCGGCGTAGCACGCCGCGCGCGCCGGCTCCCGCGCGGAACGGAGGGTACCCCTTGGACCGACAGCTGATCCGGCGGGAACTCGCGGCGGTCGCCTTGACGCTGGCGGCCGCTTTTATCGCGGGGGCGGTGGGGCTGCAGCATTCCCAGACGGCGCTCTGTCGGGATGCGACGGGGCCCTTCGGGCCGCTCGGCACCGCCGTGCGATGCGTCCTCGTCGGGGCGGTCGGGATCCCCGGCGCCCTGCTGCTGGCTGCGGGAGCGCTCGCGGTGGCGCTGGCCCTCTTCGGCCGTCTGGCCAATCAGCGCCCTCGGGAGTGGGCAGGGCTCTTTGCAGGACTGGTTGTGCTCATCCCCATCGGCGTCGGTCTCGTGATCGGCGGGGAACCGGGCACGTCGGAGGCCTCCGGGCTCTGGGGGACGCTGGTCGCCCATTACCTCCGCAAGGGACTGGGAGCCGCGGGGGCGTGGATGGCCTACCTGCTGGCCCTCAGTGCGCTCACGGTGGTGACCCTCCGCTGGAACCCCATCCGGCTGCTGATCGGCTCGCGGGACGTGGCCCGGGCGGATGACATGGCGGCGGCGGGGCCTGCGCGACTGACGGTGGCGGAGCAGTTGGCACCGGAGCCGGAGGAACTCCCGGCGATCGATCCGGCCCTTGCCCGTGAGGTTTTGGGGCGGCCGGTCGTCGCCCCGGCAGACGACCGGCCGTCTCCGGAGGAGGAAACCGACCCCGTCCCACGGGAACGCGCTCCCCGACGAGCCCGCGGTGGGAAGGGACCGGGTGGAGGCGCCGAGGTGCCGGCCGCATCTCCGCTCCCCGAGCCCGTGGAGATCGCCTACGGCGATGATCTCCCGCCAGTGGAACTGCTCGCGGCCCCCACACCGCGGGATCCCGATGTCGGACAGCGCGAGCTCCAGGTGGCGGGGGAGAAACTCCTGGCCGCGCTCCGGACCCACAAGCTGGATGGAACGCTCGTGGGGCGGACCACGGGCCCGTCGGTGACCCAGTTCGAGATCGAACCGGCAGCCGGGGTGAAGGTGCGCCAGATCGCCGCGCTCGCCGATGATCTGGCCATGGCCATGCGGGCACCGAGCATCCGGATCATTGCGCCGATCCCGGGGCGCGGGGCCGTGGGCGTGGAAGTGCCCAACCCCACCCCTTCAATGGTGGTCCTCCGCGAAGTGCTCGATGTCCCCGAGTTCCGGCAGGCGCGCGCCGCGCTGCCGATCGCGCTCGGGAAGGACCTCGAGGGGCGTCCGGTGGTGGCCGATCTGGCCAAGATGCCGCATCTGCTCATCGCCGGGGCCACCGGCTCCGGCAAGTCCGTGTGCGTGAATACCATCATCACGAGCCTCGTGTATCGGCATACGCCGCGCACGCTGCGCTTCCTGATGGTGGACCCGAAGATGGTGGAACTCAGCGTCTACAATGCGCTGCCGCACCTTCGCCACCGGGTGATTACCGACAATCGGGATGCGGCGGCCGTGCTCAAGTGGGCGGTCATGGAGATGCAGGACCGGTACCGCCTGCTGGAGGCCAACGCCTGCCGCAATCTGCAGGAGTTCAACAAGCGGGTCACCCAGTACGAGGCAGGGGAGGGCCCGGCGCTCCAGCGTCCGCGCGCGCCGGACGTGGCCTTCGAGGACCGCACCTACACCGGAGGGATCCTCCCCTACCTCGTGGTCGTGATCGACGAGATGGCTGACCTGATGATGACCGTGCAGGCTGAGGTGGAGACGCCCATCGCCATGCTGGCCCAGAAGGCGCGCGCCATCGGCATTCATCTCATTCTGGCCACGCAGCGCCCCAGCGTGAATGTCATCACCGGATTGATCAAGGCCAACTTCCCCTGCCGGATCGCCTTCCGTGTGGCCTCCCAGGTGGATAGCCGAACCATCATTGATGGAGCGGGTGCCGAGGCGCTGCTGGGGAACGGGGACCTGCTCTTCGTGCCGCCCGGGAAGTCGGACAGTACCCGGGTGCAGGGGGCCTATCTGGCCAGCGAGGAAACCGAGCGCCTGCTGGGGTGGTTTCAGGACCGCCGGTCCCAGCGCCAGGCGGAACTGGACTCGGCTGGCGCGACCGAGGCGGCCGAGCCGGATGTGCTCGAGCAGGTCCGGCGTCGCGAGGCCGAGGCGGCCGGAGAGGATGGCGACGATGAAGGGAACGATCCGCACGAGCGGGATGCCCGTTTCCGCGAGGCGGCCGAGGTGGTGATCCAGCATCGGCAGGGGTCCACGTCGCTGCTCCAGCGCCGCCTCAAAATCGGGTACGGCCGTGCGGCGCGCATCATCGACCAGCTGGAGGCGGCCGGGGTGCTGTCCCCGTCGGAGGGACCGTCCCGCCCGCGCGAGGTGCTGGTGGGCGTGCAGGATCTCGATCGAATTTGCGGCGATGGGGCTTAGGTCCCGTCGTTCCGGACCGCCACGAACGGACAGATTTCCCCTGATCGCGTATTGACGCACCTTGCCACCACGGCGAACATAGAGCGCATTCGCAATAGCCGGGTCCGGTCTGACCGGTCCCTTTTCCTTCACGGTTCGCGGTTCGCCCGCGGGTCGGTGAAATCCGCAGGTCCCCTCCTCCCGAGGTGTGCGATGGTCTTCCCCCGCGTCCGACGTGGTTTCCTCTCCACCCTGCTCGCGCTGGGGGCTCTGCCTCTGGCGGCGGCCGCTGCGGCGGCTCAGGGCGGGACGATCACCGGCAAGGTGACTGATGCCGGTACCGGCCGGCCGATCGAGAATGCGCAGGTGCAGGCCGCCCGCGCCGGTGGCTCGTCGTACGGGGCCATCTCCGGGGCGGACGGCAGCTTCCGCGTGGTGAACCTCCCCGACGGCAGCTACACGGTCACGGTTCGGGCGCTTGGCTACGAGCAGAAGTCGGTGGCCAACCAGCGCCCCGGCGCCACGGTGAATGTGGCCCTGACCGAGCGGCCGACGCAGCTGATGCAGACGGTCGTGACGGCGAGCCGCAGCCGGCCGGAGAAGGCGCTTGATGCGCCGGCCCAGATCTCGGTGATCACCAGCGAGCGCATCGAGGAGCGTCCTGCGGTCACGGTGACCGACCATCTCATGGCCCAGCCGGGCGTGAACATCAACAAGGGCGGCATCGCCCAGGCCAACATCGTCTCGCGCGGCTTCAACAGCGCCTTCAGCGGCGCGATGCTGATGCTGCAGGACTACCGGTTCGCCGGCGTCCCGTCGCTCCGCGTGAACGTGCCGTTCCTCTTCACGGGGACCAACGAGGACATCGACCGGATGGAGGTCCTCCTCGGGCCGGCGTCGGCTCTCTATGGCCCCAACAGCGGCAACGGCGTGCTCCACGTGATCACCAAGTCGCCCTTCCAGTCGCAGGGGACCACGGTGAGCCTGGACGGTGGCGAGCGGTCGGTGCTCCGCGCCGGCTTGCGGCACGCCACCAAGCTGAACGACAAGTTGGCCTTCAAGGTCTCCGGCGAGTACATGCGCGGCAACGACTGGGAGTACAACGACCAGTCCGAGCCCAAGATCTTCCCGACGGTCGGGGTCCCGGCCTCTCGCGCCGGCCGGCCCAACAACCGCGACTTCAGCCTCGAGAAGACCACCGGCGAAGCCCGGATGGACCTCCGTCCGGCGGAAGGCGTCGAAGCGATCACCACGGTCGGTTACACGAAGGTTGGCAACGGCATCGAGATGACCGGCGCCAACGGGTCGGCGCAGATCAGGAACTGGACCTACCTGAGCGCCCAGCAGCGCTTCACCTGGAACCGGCTCTTCCTGCAGGCATTCCTCAACTCCAGCAACGCCGGCAACGCCACCGGGACGGATGATCAGGGCACGTATCTGCTCCGCTCCGGTCAGCCGATCGTGGACCAGTCGCGCGTGATGGCGGCCCAGCTGCAGCACGGCTTCGACGTGGGCAAGAAGCAGACCTTCACCTACGGGCTCGATTACATCTACACGAATCCCCGGACTGGCAACACGATCAACGGTGGCAACGAGAACGTCGACAACGTCACCGAGTACGGCGCGTACATCCAGTCGAGCACCAAGCCCACCAAGCAGCTCGAGCTCCTGCTCGCCGCGCGCGGGGATGGGAACAACGTGATTGATGGGCGGTTCTTCTCGCCGCGGGCGGCGCTCATCATCAAGCCGACCGAGACGCAGAACATCCGCTTCACCTACAATCGCGCGTTCCAGACCCCGGCCAACTTCGCCTTCTTCCTCGATCTCGTGCAGGCCCGGAATGCGGGCGGCTCGGGCTTCGACGTGATTGCGCGCGGCAACCCGCCCAAGCAGGGGTGGCAGTACAATCGCAGCTGCGGCACGGCCAGCGCCTACAGCGGCTTCTGCATGAAGTCTGCCTACTCCGGTCAGGGGAACTTCGTCGGGGCCTCCGCCGCCGCCGCCTTCCCGGGCGCGGTGCAGGCGCTCGGCGCGCGTCTCGTCCCGGGCATTGCCCAGGCCCTGTCGGCCAACTTCCCGGCCGCCATCGCCCAGCAGCTGGCCACGGGCGCGGTCCAGTTCCTCGGCACCCGCACCCCCACGAACGCCGACCTCGCCACGCGCGTGTCGTATCTGACCAGCGCCACCGTGCCGGTGGACGCCTCGAAGCTGACGGACATCGCGCCGCTGAATGCGGCGTTCAACAACACCTTCGAGGTGGGCTACAAGGGCATCGTGAACAACCGCCTCCGCTTCGACGCCTCCTTCTGGACGCAGGAGCGTGGCGACATCGGGACCGCCGCCTCCATCGCGACGCCGAACGTCTTCTTCGGGAACCCGCAGCAGTTGGGCGGCTACCTCGGCCAGCAGCTGGGCGCGTACTTCGCCCAGGCGCTCGCGGGTGTCCTGCCGCCGGCCCAGATCCCGGCCACCGCGGCGGCGCTCGCGGCCGGCGTGGCCGGTGCCCTCACGCCGAGCGTGGCGGCCTTGCCGCTGGGCGTGGTCACTTTTGCGAACGGGACCACGGCCCCCAATGCCGTGTACGCCACCTACTCGCCGGCGACGAGCGGCGATGCCAGCATCTGGGTGCGTGGGCTCGATTTGGCCACCGATATCGTGGCCACGGACCGGTTGACCTTCGACCTGACCTACAGCTGGCAGAACAAGACGGTGTTCCCGGATGTGAACGGCGGCAACGGGCTGCCGCTCATGTCCAACACTCCCGGCTCGCGTGGCTCGATCGGCGCCCGGTATAACAACCCGGTGAACGGCTTCGGGCTTGAGCTCCGGACCCGCTACAACGAGTCGTATACCGTGAACTCCGGCGTGTACGCGAACGGCTTCGCCTTCCCGATCGCGGCGGGTCAGCCTGGGGCCACCCCGACGGCCTCGGGCGGCCCGGGGCGGTGCTCGCCGGTGCCGGCCGGGACCTTCTGCTATGAAGGGGTGCCGGAGGCGTTCCTGTTCGACGCCCAGCTCACCAAGCGCTTCACGCTCGGTGGCCAGAAGCTCATGTGGTCGCTCAACGCCCAGAACCTGTTCAACAACAAGGTGCGGACCTTCCCGGGCGCGCCGGAGATCGGCCGCCTGGCGATGACGCGCATCCAGTACACGTTCTGATTCGCGTCACAGTTCGGATCTGAATCGCCACGGGGCGGTACCTCACGGTACCGCCCCGTTGTGCATCCGGGAGGCACCGCACAGACTGCGCGTCATGCTGCTCCTCGATCCCCACGGCCGCCCCGTCATCGCCCACCGCGGCAACCGGGCCCATGCGCCGGAAAACACCATTCCGGCCATGCTCGAGGCGGTCGCCCTTGGCGCGGATGCCATCGAGTTCGATGTCCGGGTGTCCCGTGACGGCGTGCTGATGGTGATCCACGATCCGACGCTTGACCGGACCACGGAGGCGGTTGGGCCGATTGGTGGCTGGACCGCCCGCGACCTCTGTGCGATCGACGCCGGTGCCCGATTTGTTGGTGCCGATGGGCGCGCGCCGTGGCGTGGACGCGGCGCCACCATCCCGACCTTTGACGCGGTCATCGAGTCGCTCCCCCGGACACTGGCACTGGTGATCGAACTGAAGGAGCCCGCAGCCGGTCCGCTGATGCGGGAGGCCATCCGTCGGCACGATCTCGCCAAGCGTGTGATCGTGGCCGGCTTCAACCCCGAGAGCACGCGCCCACTGCGATCGGATCCGGTGGCGCTGGGGGCGAGCACCCCGGATGTGGCCCGACTCATCCCGCGGGCCCTACTCCGCCGACCGGCGCCCCCGGCGTGGTTCCGCGCCCTCTGTATTCCGCCATCGCATCACGGCTTTCCCGTTCCGATCGGGGCGCTCGTTCGGGCGGTGCGTCCACTCGGTGTGGTCACGCATGTGTGGACGATCAACACCACCGCTGAGGCGGACCGGCTCTGGCGTGCCGGCGTGAACGGCATCATCACGGACGATCCCGGACTCATCCTCAGTCATCGCGCGACTTGTCCCCCTGCGGCGTTCAGATAGAACGGCCGGCCTTTCGGTGCGACCAATGGCTGCCGGTGGGGCTAGTGTGGGCCCATGACGATGGCACGGCAGCAACTTGGCTTGATGGGTGAGCGCATCGCGGCCCGCTGGTATCGACGGCACGGATGGACGTTCGTGGCGCACCGGTTCCGCAGCGGACACCGCGATATTGATCTCATCATGCAGCGCGACGCGCTGATCGCTTTTGTCGAAGTGAAGGCTCGGCGGGGTGAGGCCTTCGGCTCGCCGGTAGAGGCGGTCCACCAGCGCAAGCGCCGGGAACTGGCCAAATCGGCTCAAGTCTGGGTTGATCGACACGGCCGACCGGAATTCGGTTACCGGTTCGACGTGGTGGGGATTCTGATATCCGGTCAAAATGCCCGAATCCGAGTCGTTGAGGGGGCGTTTCACCTCCCCTGACAGGTCGTTGGATAGGGAGTTGTCCACATCGTGCGTTCTTCGTATTTTCTTCGGGTCTTGGTCGCTGTCGGGGAAAACCTAGATTCTCCTGAGCCAGGGCTTGGCAGCTTCACTCTTCACCAACGGTGATCTCATGGCGGGTTCGGCAATCACGGACGACAAGCGCAAGGCCCTGGCGCTCGCAGTGGCGCAGATCGAGAAGAGCTGCGGGAAGGGCTCCATCATGCGGCTGGGGACCGACGCGAAGGTACGCGTCGAAGCGATCCCGACCGGCGCCATCAACCTCGATGCGGCCATCGGCGTGGGCGGGATTCCGCGTGGGCGCATCACGGAGATCTACGGCCCCGAGTCGAGCGGCAAGACGACGCTCTGCCTCCACGTGGTGGCCAATGCCCAGCGGGCGGGCGGCGTGGCCGCCTACATCGATGCCGAGCATGCGCTCGACACCGACTACGCCAAGAAGCTGGGCGTCGACGTGGAGAACATGCTCATCTCCCAGCCGGACACGGGGGAGCAGGCGCTTGAGATCTGCGAGATCCTGGTCCGGTCGGGTGCCGTCGATGTGATCGTTATCGACTCGGTCGCCGCGCTGGTGCCGAAGGCGGAAATCGAGGGCGATATGGGCGATTCCCACGTTGGCCTTCAGGCGCGGCTCATGAGCCAGGCGCTCCGCAAGCTCACCGGTGCCATTGCGCGTTCGAAGGTCTCCGTGGTCTTCATCAACCAGCTGCGCGAGAAGATCGGGGTCATGTTCGGCAACCCGGAGACGACCACGGGCGGCAAGGCGCTCAAGTTCTACGCCAGCCTCCGTCTGGACATCCGGCGTATCGGTCCGGTGAAGGAGAAGGAGGAAGTCATCGGCTCGCACGTCCGGGTGAAGGTCGTGAAGAACAAGGTGGCCCCGCCGTTCAAGCAGGCCGAGTTCGACATCATGTATGCCGAGGGGATCAGCCATACCTCGCTGCTGGTGGACATCGGGGTGGAATCGGGGATCATCGACAAGGCGGGGGCATGGTACAGCTACGGATCCCAACGGATCGGGCAGGGGCGTGAGAATGCCAAGCTCTTCCTCAAGGACAACCCGGCGCTCATGGCCGAAGTGGAGGAGAAGGTGAAGGTGGTCCTCGGGGTGCGCGGCGGTGAGACTGGCGCGGCGGCCGAAGAGGCGGAGGACTGAGGCGCAGGGGTGATGGCGCGGCAGGATACGAGAACGGGCCGGGGGGTGGCTCGCCAGGGGAAGTGGTGCCCGGATCACCACGGCTCAGGGTGGGTAGCCCCCCGGCTCTTTTCGTTCCGGTTGGTGTTGGAGGCGGTGTGCGGGTAACTGACCTGCGGGAGTCGCCCCGGCGTCCCGGCCGATATCTGGTCACCTTGGCGGATGGGACGACCTTGCTGCTCGGGGTGACCGCGCTTGCTGACGCGGGCGTGACTCGGGCGGGGCTCGATCTGGAGCTGTCCGAGGTGGACCGGCTGCGGCGTGAGGCACGGATCACGGCGCTCGCGGATCGGGCGGTGGACATGTTGGCGCGGGGACGTCGCACCCGTCGGGAGCTGGAGCGTCGGCTCCGGGCGCGAGACCGCGAGGTGGTGCCCGAGGAGCTCCGCGAAGCGTTGGACCGTCTGGAGACGGCGGGGCTCGTGTCGGATGTGGCGGTTGCCGAGGCGGAGGCCTCGTCCCGGCTGCGCCGAGGGGAGGCTCCCGGCCGGGTGCGAGCCGTACTGCACCGGAAGGGGGTCGCCGCGCCGCTGGTGGGCGAGGCACTGCGTGAGGCCATGGCGGGCGATGCCTTCGATGAACGGGCCGCCTGTGAGGCGGTGGCCGAAAAGCGGCTGCGGTCGCTCGGGGGGCTGGAGCCGCCCGTCGTGCGGCGCCGGCTGCAGGCGTTTCTGCTGCGACGGGGCTTTGCCTCCTCCGTGGTGCGCACCGTCTCCGACCGACTGCTTCGAAGGGACGAGTAGCGCTATATTTGGACGCTTATGCTCGCGTCCGAGATCCGCTCCCGATTCCTGGCCTACTTCGAACGAAACGGCCATACCATCCGCCCGAGCTCCTCGCTCGTTCCGGCCGATGATCCCACCCTGCTGTTCACCAACGCGGGGATGGTCCAGTTCAAGAAGGTGTTCCTCGGCATGGAGGAGCCGCCCGACGGACGCCGGCGAGCGACCACGTCCCAGAAGTGCGTCCGGGCGGGCGGGAAGCACAACGACCTCGAGCAGGTCGGGCACACCGCGCGTCACCACACGTTTTTCGAGATGCTGGGGAACTTCTCCTTCGGCGACTACTTCAAGCGCGATGCCATCCGCTTCGCCTGGGAGTTTGTCACCGAGGAGCTGAAGATCCCGCGGGAGCACCTCCGGGTCACGGTCTTCCACGAGGATGACGAAGCCCGGCAGCTGTGGAAGGAGGTGGCCGGTGTGCCAGAGAACCGCATTTACGGGCTCGGTGCCAAGGACAACTTCTGGCAGATGGCCGACACCGGACCGTGTGGCCCGTGCACCGAGATCTACGTTGATCTCGCGCGGATGGCCAAGGATTGGGCGTTCCCGAACGATGCCACCGGGGAGTGGACCAATACCGACCTCGAGGAATACTCGCTCGACGCCTTCGTGGAAGGCGCTGAAGCGGGGCGCTTCCTCGAGATCTGGAACTTGGTGTTCATGCAGTTCGACCGGCAGGCGGACGGCACGCTGGTGCCGCTCCCCAAGCCGTCGGTCGACACCGGCGCGGGGCTCGAGCGCATCGCGGCCGTGCTGCAGGGCGTCACGAACAACTTCCACACCGATCTCTTCAGCCCGCTGATCGCGAAGGTCGAAGAGGTGGTCGGGATCACCTATCCGTATCGTCCCGGCGTGGGGATCGGCAAGGCCCATGACCGGGAGGGGCGCGAGATTGATCCGGCCTCGTTCCGCGTGCTGGCCGACCACGCCCGCGCGGTCGGATTCCTGCTGGCCGATGGGGTCTTCCCGAGCAACGAGGGGCGCGGCTACGTGCTCCGCCGCATCCTGCGCCGAGCCGTGCGCCACGCCTGGCTGCTCGGGCGCCGGGAGCCGACGCTTGTGCACGTGGTCGAGGTGCTTCTCGAGACGATGCGGGACCTGTTCCCGGAGCTCCATGTCCGCAAGCGCCACATTCTGGAGACCACCCGGGCCGAAGAGGAGCGCTTCCTTGCCACGATCGATGCCGGCATGTCCCGGTTCGACGAGCTGGCTCCCGCGGCGTCCACCCAGGGGTCGAAGTCGCTTCGCGGCACGCTCTCGGGCGACGATGCCTTCCGCCTGTACGACACCTTCGGGTTCCCGATCGACCTGACGGAGCTGATGGCCCGCGAGCGTGGCTATCTGGTGGACATCGCCGGGTTCGACGAGGCGCTGGCCGCGCAGCGTCGGCAATCGCAGGAGGAGCGCAAGGCCCGGCAGATCGCCGTCACCACCGACGACTTCGCCGACCCGACCCTGTGGACCCATGACCAGCAACACGCGGAAGGGCTGGGGCGGTTCGTCGGGTACGAGCGGGTGGAGGCTGACACCGTAGTGGCGGCGGTCCGCCATCTGGCCGATGGGCGCGTGGCCGTGATGCTGCGCGAGTCTCCCTTCTATGCGGAGAGTGGTGGACAGGTCTCCGACCACGGCACCATCACCGGTGACGGGTGGTCGGTCACGGTGGACGACGTGCGCAAGGTCGATGGCCGCATTGCGGCGATTGGGCAGGCCACGGGCGAGATTACCTTCGGGCGTGCCCATGCGGTCGTACCGCGCGCGCGTCGGCATGACACCGAGCGCAACCACACGGCCACGCACCTGTTGCACGCCGCTCTGCGCCACGTACTCGGCGAGCATGTCCATCAGGCGGGGTCGCTGGTGGCCCCCGATCGCCTCCGCTTCGACTTTACGCACCATGGACCGCTGACGGCCGAGCAGTTGGTGGCGATCGAGTCCATGGTGAACCGCGGTGTCTGGCAGGCCGTTGCCGTCACCACGCGCGAGGAGTCGTACACGGACGCCGTGGCCAAGGGGGCCATGGCGCTCTTTGGTGAGAAGTACGGCGATGTCGTGCGCGTGGTCGAGATCCCGTCCCTCTCCGTTGAGCTCTGCGGTGGGACGCATGTGCGCAACACGGCCGAGATCGGCTTGCTGCGCATTGTCTCCGAGGGTGGAGTCGCGGCCGGCGTGCGCCGGATCGAGGCGGTGACGGGGCCGCGGGCCTTCCAGTTCCTCACCGACCGCGAACATGCGCTCCAACAGGTCGCGTCGCGATTGAAGGTCCCGCTCTCCGGCACCACGGGTGGGCTCGACCAGGTGGAGAAGAAGCTCGACGCGCTGCTCGATGAGCGAAAGCAGCTCGAGCGTCGGCTGGACGAGGCGCTGCGTGGCGCCGGCGGCGGAAGCGCCGTGCAGCAGCTGCTCGCCGGTGCCCAGCGCGTCGGGGAAGTCGCTGTGGTCACCTCTCGTGTCGACGCTCCGGACGCGAAGGCCCTGCAGGCCCTCGGTGATGGACTCCGGGAGGCCATGGGCTCCGGTGTCGCCCTCTTGGGTGCCGTGACGGCGGACGGGAAAGGCGCGCTGCTGGCGGTCGTTTCGGATGATCTGCGCGAGCGTGGGCAGCGGGCGGATCTGATCGTGCGTGAGGTAGCCTCAACCGTCGGCGGGCGCGGCGGTGGCAAGCCGCACATGGCGCAGGGCGGGGTTGAGGCGGGGCGTCTGGACGAGGCACTCGCGGCGGCCGGTTCGATCATCACGCGCGTGCTCACGGGGTGATGACGTTCGCGCGCGGGGAGCCGACCACGGTGCGGGACTGGCTTGACCTCGTCGAGCCCACCCCGCCCAAGGCGTTGCGCTTGCGACTGGAGGAGCTGTTGGCTCACCATGCCGACCGGCCGGTTGGCGACGTCCCAGAGGCCTGCCTGGACGCAGGAGAGTCCCTGTTGGAGGGCCTCCTGGCTTCCGGGTCCACCTCTCGGGAAACCGCCCTCGATCTGCTCGCGGTGGATGCCCTGGTCACGTACGCGTTTCAGGCGGCGGCCGATGACCCGGAGCGTATCGAGTCGCGCGCCACGCGGGCCATGGCCCGCATTTCGGCTCTCCCCGAGGCCCTGCGGGGATAGGGACGTGCCGCGCGTCGCCTCGGAGCTCGGGCGTTGCACGCGCGGGGAGCGGGGTGGATGATCGATATCCACACGCACCTGTTGCCCGACGTGGACGACGGGTCCCCATCGTACGAGGTGAGCGTGGCCGTCCTCGAACGGTTCGTGGCTCAGGGTGTCTCGATCCTGGTGTGTACCCCCCACCTGAATGCCAGCCAGGCGGGGACCGCTCCGTTCGAGGAGCATGCCGCGATCCTGCAGGAGCTTCGTCGGCGTCTTCCGGCCGAAATCGAGCTTCAACTGGGGTGGGAGATCATGTTGGATGTCCCCGGTGCCAACCTGACGGCCCCCGGATTGTCGCTCGGCGATTCCGACGCCGTTCTGGTCGAGTTCACCCGGGGTGGTGTTCCTCGAGACGCGTCAGCCGAGCTGCGCCGGATCCTCAGGAGTGGCCGGACCCCCGTCCTGGCGCACCCTGAACGCTATTTCGGATGCTCGGTGGAGCTGGTCCAGCAGTGGCGAGACCTTGGCGTCATCATTCAGACGGATGCCTCTGTCCTTCTCGGGCGTGGGGCACCCTCGGTGCTGGCCCGCGAGCTGCTGACGGCCGGATTGATCGACATCCTGGCGTCGGACAACCACGGTGATGATCGCTCGCTGGAATCCGCCCGCCAGTGGCTCGTCGAGCAGCAGCTGGAGGAACACGCGGTCCTGCTCACGCGGATCAATGCCGATTGTGTGCTGAACAGCGAAGACCCCCTCCCCGTCCCCCCCTTGCCCCCCGGGCTGTTCGACCGGTTCTCCTTCCGGAAGTTCTTCGGTCGGTAACGCTTCTCCCTCCATCCTCATGACGATATCGGACTCGGGCGCCGCGGCCGCGCCCATCACGGCGGCGTTGCGGCAGCTGGCGGAGACGGCCGAGCGATCGGCGCGCGACCTCGAAGCGGGGCTGGCCGAGGCGTTGTCCATGGTTCGGGCCACGGTGGCGCGGGGAGGCACACTGCTCTTTTGCGGCAACGGGGGCTCGGCGGCGGATGCCCAGCACCTCGCCACGGAGTACGTCGTCCGGTACATGCGGAATCGGCGCGCCTATCCCGCGATTGCCCTGACGACCGACAGTTCCCTGCTGACCGCGGCCGGGAACGACCTCGGGTTCGATCACATCTTTTCCCGACAGGTGGAGGCCTTGGGAAAACCCGGCGATCTGCTGGTGATCCACTCGACGAGTGGAAATTCACCAAATGTGATCCGTGCTGCGGAAGCGGCGCGCCGCGCGGGGATGGCCGTACTCGCGCTCAGTGCCAAGGACGGTGGAGCGCTCCGGGCGGCCGCGACCCTGTGCCTTGTGGTCCCCACGGATCGAACGGATCGCGCACAGGAGATTCACCTGTGCATCCAGCACGCCATCTGTGATGCCATCGAAGAGACGCTGTAGCTATTGTCTCGAGAATCCACGCGAAGTGTACTGGTTTAATCGCTTGATATGATAGAGTCTTTCTGGTTGTTCACATTCGGGTGTCTCTTTCGGGAACGTGATGATTGATCTTCAGGGACGGGTGGCGCTGGTCACCGGCGGAGCGCGCGGCATCGGAGCCGCCTGCGCCACCCTCTTGGCGCGCGCCGGCGCCAATGTCGTGATCGCCTATCGGTCGCGCGAAGCCGAGGCGGCACAGGTCGTTGAGGCAATCACAAAACTTGGAGTTCGGGGATTTGCACACCGGTGTGATCTCTCGACGCGCGACGGCAATACGCGCTTCGTTGACGCGGCCGTTGAGCAGTTCGGTGGTGTGGATATCTATGTCGGGAACTCCGGTGTGTGGCCGCCGGTCCCGGTTGCGGTGGAGTCGCTGGACGACGATCGGTGGCGCACGACCTTGGCCACCAACCTGGATGGGTTGTTCTATGGCACGCGCGCGGTGATCCCTCACCTCCGTTCGGGCGGGCGGATCATCTACATCGCCAGCACGGCGGGGCAGCGGGGGGAGGCAGGGCACGCCGACTACGCGGCCAGCAAGGGCGCTGTCATCTCCTTCGTGAAGTCGCTTGCCGTGGAGCTGGGCCCCCGGGACATCACGGTCAACAGCGTGGCCCCCGGGTGGGTGGATACCGAGGCCGTGACCCGCCCCTTCGCCGGCGACGGCCGAGCCCGGATCGAGGCGGGCATCCCGCTGGGGCGGGTGGCGTCACCCATGGATATCGCTGGTCCAGTACTCTTTCTGGCCAGTCCGTTGGCGCGGCATGTCACCGGTGAAATCCTCAACGTGAACGGTGGGAGCGTGCTCTGCGGTTGACCCCGGTTCCTGACGCGGTGCTTCATCCGCCGGAGGCGGTGTTGACCATTGCGCGCACGCTCCGGGATGCCGGGCACGAGGCCTGGTGCGTGGGCGGGGCCGTCCGTGACGCGCTGCTCGGGCTCGCACACCTCGACTGGGATCTGGCCACGTCGGCCACCCCGGCGGAGGTCCGGCGCCTGTTCCGGCGAACGGTGCCGGTGGGGATTGAGTTCGGGACCATCGGCGTGCTGGACCACGAGGGGCACCTGCACGAGGTGACCACCTTTCGTCATGACGTCCGCACCGATGGCCGCCACGCCGTGGTGGAGTTCGGCGCATCGCTCGACGAGGATCTGGCCCGTCGGGACTTCACCATCAACGCCATTGCCTACGACCCCCTGACCGGGCGGTTGCACGACCCCTTTGATGGACGCGGGGATCTGGCACGCGGGCTCGTCACCGCCGTCGGCGCTCCGGATGCCCGGATGACGGAGGACCGCCTGCGCGCCCTCCGGGCCATCCGGTTTGCGGCGCGCTTCGGTTTCGCCATTGCCCCGGCCACCTGGTCGGCCATCTGCGGCAGCGCCCCATTCCTCACGCGTCTGTCACCGGAACGGGTCAAGCAGGAGCTCGACAAGACGATGGAGCAGGTGGCCCGTCCTTCCGTGGCGCTGCGTCAGTGGCGGGAGTCCGGGGCGCTTGCGGTACTGGTACCGCCGCTCGGTCATGTGACCGACGAGGTGCTGGAGGCCGTGGACGCACTCCCGCGTCCGGGGCTGGCGACCAAACCCATGCGCCGTACGCTCCGCATGGCGGTGCTGTTCAGCGGCCTCGACGGCCGGGAAGCGGACGCCGCGCTCCGTGCCCTCCGCTTTTCGAATCAGGAGACCGCCATCATCGCCTCGCTTGCGGAGCGGTGGCATCGCGTGGGGCCCTCACTCACGGCCACCGTGTCCGCGGGACAGGTGCCGTCAGATGCCACCATCCGCCGCCTGGCGGCGGACACGGGGCGCCTGCGCGTGAGTGCCTTTCTTCGCCTCGCGTGTGCCCGCTGGACGGCTACCGGATCGGTGGCGCCCTCCATCATGCGGGCCGTGTACCGGCGCACACTGCAGACCGCCTTCCGTGACCCCATTACCATTGCCGATCTGGCCATCGACGGGGATGATCTCCGGCGTGCCGGCGTTCCCAGTGGTCCGGCCCTCGGTCGCCTGCTGCAGGAGTTGCTGGACGCCGTGATCGAGGATCCTGCCGTCAACACGCGGGCATCCCTGTTGGCCCGCGTGCAGGCCGCCATCGCCCCCCGCCCGGCGTGAAGTCGACCTCCGGACCGGCTGGACCGTCGCTCTTTGCCGCGCGGGTGCCGGAGCCACTCGCGGCCCGCATGCGGCCGCGCTCGCTCGACGAGTATCTGGGGCAGGCGCACCTGCTGGGGCCCGGGCGTCCGCTCCGTGAGGCGCTGGCGCGGGGAAGCATCGACTCGATGGTGTTCTGGGGGCCGCCGGGGGTCGGCAAGACCACGCTGGCGCGCCTCCTTGCCCGGGCCACTGACGCCACCTTCGAGGCGTTTTCCGCGGTGACCGATGGCGTGTCCCGGATCCGCGAGCTGGTTACGGAGGCGACCCGGCGCCGCGATGCCGGGCATCGGACGCTCCTCTTCGCCGACGAAATCCACCGCTTCAACCGGGCGCAGCAGGACGCCTTCCTGCCGCACGTCGAGGCCGGGATCGTCACGCTGATCGGCGCCACGACGGAGAACCCGTCGTTCGCGCTCACCGGTGCGCTGCTCTCCCGGATGCGCGTGCTGGTGCTCGAGCCCATTCCGCCCGAGGCGCTGGAGGCGCTGGTGGACCGCGCCCTTTCCGATGGTGACCGCGGCCTCGGCGCCAAACAGTTGACCATCGAGCCGGACGCTCGACGGCTGCTCACCACGGTGGTGGATGGCGATGCCCGTCGGTTGCTGGGAGTGCTCGAGGCCGCTGCCGCGCTCTGTGACGACGGCGCCGTGATCGGCGTGGCCCTCCTGGAGCAGGCCATGCAATACCGGACGCCGCGGTACGATCGCGCGGGGGAAGAGCATTACAATCTCATCTCGGCGCTCCACAAAGCGCTCCGGGGGAGCGATCCGCAAGGCGCGCTCTACTGGCTGGCCCGCATGATCCAGGGCGGGGAAGATCCCCGCTACATTGCCCGTCGGATGATCCGCATGGCCACCGAAGACGTGGGGCTGGCCGATCCGCAGGCGCTGATGCTGGCCACGACGGCGGCGCAGACGTACGAGCGGCTCGGTTCACCCGAGGGCGAGCTCGCGCTTGCCGAGGCGGCAGTGTATCTCGCCACGGCTCCCAAGTCGGCCCGGGTCTACGAGGCGTGGAAGGCGGCACAGGAAGCGGCACGGACCACCCCGGCTGCTCCCGTGCCGATGCATCTGCGGAATGCCCCCACCGCCCTCATGAAGGAACTGGGGTACGGTGACGGGTATCAGTACGCCCATGCGGTGCCATCGGCGTACCTCCCACAATCCTACCTTCCCGACGCGGTCGCGGACGCCACGTTCTATACGCCGGGGCCGTTCGGCTTCGAGCGCGACATCGCCAAGCGGCTGGCCTGGTGGGCCGAGCTGCGGGCACGAGCCGATCAGGACGGAGCCTCCGATGCTTCGTGATGGGTGGAAGCCGACGCGCGGCCGGCGCGTCGTCCGGTGGGGGCTCCCGGTCGTGGCCATGCTGTCGCTGGCGGCGTGTGCCACCCTCGGGCGTGCGGTCTTCCGGGAGCCGACCGTGTCGGTGCGCAGTCTGGCGGTCTCGAACGTATCGCTCGCCGGTGGCACCCTGGACGTCTTTCTCACGGTGCATAACCCCAACGGGTACGCACTCGATGCGCTGGCGCTGGAGTATCGCGTCGACGTGGATTCGCTCCCGGTTGGCGAGGGGGCCCTCGATTCGCGATTCGTCGTCCCGGAAAAGGACTCCGCCGTCGTCCGCGTGCCCGTGCGTTTTTCTTTTCTTGGCCTCGGTGCGGCCGGCCGGTCGCTGCTCACGTCGGGGACGGTGCGGTACCGGATCCGGGGCGCCCTGAAGCTCGCCACCCGGATGGGCCGCTTCACCGTGCCATTCGACCGTCCCGGTCGTTACGCGCTCTCCTTCAACCGGTAACTCCCCATCAGTCGCCAGCCGATCTCACTCACGCCCCCCGTCGAACGCGCCGTGCTGGTCAGCGCGCCGATGAAGCGCGGCAACGCCCGACATCAGGTCGATGAGCATCTCGAGGAGCTGGCCCGATTGGCGGATACGGCCGGTGCCATCGTGGTCGGGACGCTCACGCAGCAGCTCGACAGCCCCCATCCGGCCACCTACCTTGGCACCGGCAAGGTGGACGAGTTGGGGCAGCGGATTCAGGAGCTCGGCGCCACGCTGGTGATCTTCGATGATGAACTCTCCCCGGCGCAGGGGAAGAACATCGAGGGGCTGGTGCGGACCCGCGTCATGGACCGGGCCGAGCTGATTCTCGACATCTTTGCCACGCGGGCGCGCTCGAATGAGGCCCGCATGCAGGTGGAGCTGGCGCAGCTCGAGTACCTGCTGCCGCGCCTGACCCGGATGTGGACGCACCTCGAGAAGATGCGGGGGGGCATCGGCATGCGGGGGCCGGGTGAAACGCAGCTCGAAACGGACCGGCGGCTCATCCAGCACCGCATCCGCGTGCTCAAGGAGCGGCTGGCCGATGTGGAGCGGGCCCGCGAAATCCAGCGCAAGGGGCGACAGACGCACTTCCGCGTGGCACTCGTGGGGTACACGAATGCCGGCAAGTCGTCGATCCTGCGCGCCCTGGCGGGCGACGGCTCCGTGTTCGTCGAGGACCGTCTCTTCGCCACGCTCGATCCGCTGACCCGCGAGGTGGATCTGGGTGATGGCTACGGCATGCTGCTCACCGACACCGTGGGATTCATCCGCAAACTGCCGCACCATCTGGTGGCCTCCTTCCGGGCCACGCTCGCCGAAGCCCGTGATGCGGACCTGCTGCTGCACGTGATCGACGTGAGCCATCCGGCGTGGGAGGAGCACCGGGATGTCGTGGACGGCGTGCTGGCCGAGCTCGAACTCGAGGGGCGCCCCGTGCTGCACGTCATGAACAAGATGGATCTCGTGGATGACGCAATGCGCGAGGCCGTTCGTGCGCGGGTGTCCAACCTCATCCCGAGCGCCGTCTTCGTTTCGGCGCAGGAGGCTGGGGGGCTGGAGCCGCTGCGCGATGCCCTGCGCGACGCGGTTCGGCGGCAGCGGCCAGTCCTGGAGATCCGGCTCCCCGCAGCGGCCGGCCGGTTGCTGGCCGAGCTGCATCGCCATGGCGAGGTGCTGGCGCAGGAAGCAGAGGAGGACGAGCTGATCCTGCGCGCGCGGGTCGATGAGCGGACGATCGGGCGTCTGCGACAGGCGGGAGCCCGCATTGTGGCGCTCCCCGGCGGGTCAGTCGTTGACCACTGAATGGGCGTGCAGGGACTCGAACCCCGGACCTCTGCTGTGTGAAAGCAGCGCTCTAACCAGCTGAGCTACACGCCCGTACCCGAGAACGGTTGATGTCGTCCCGGAAGATCGAAAACGTAACGGACCCCCGGGATGGAAGGAAGCCCCGAGGGTCCGCGCAGATGCCGTCAATGGTCCGGGTGGGACTTGAACCCACGATCCTTCGATTATGAGTCGAGCGCTTTGACCGACTAAGCTACCGGACCGGAAGGGCCAACCGCGCCCCCCACGGAGAATGTAGCACCGGGCGTCGCTCAGGCGAGATGGTCGTCGAAGGCGGCGAGGACCTCATCACCCGTCACCGTGGCGGCGCCGAGCTTTCCCACTTCAACCCCGGCCGCGAGGTTCGCCACGACGGCGGCCTCCAGGGCAGAGGCGCCCGAGGCGAGCATGGTGGCCAGATAGGCGGTGACCGTGTCGCCGGCGCCCACCACGTCGTAGACCTCGCGCGCCATGGTGGGGACGCGGCGCACCACGCCGTCGGCGGCCACCAGCGCCATCCCGCGCTCCCCCAGCGTGAGCAGCAGGTGCTCCACCCCGAGCCGGGCGAAGGTGTCGGGCAGGGCGGTGGGCTGGTCGAGGTCCACCGTGGCCCCCAGCGCATTCTCCAGCTCCCGGCGGTTGGGTTTGAAGACGGTGGCGCCCCGGTAGAGGAAGAAGTTGCGGAACTTCGGATCCACCACGACGGGGAGCCCACGCGCCTTGGCCATGGCGAGCGTCCCCTCGATTACGGCGGGTACCAGAACGCCCTTGTTGTAATCCTCGAAGACCACGGCCGTGGCGTCGTCCATGGCTCGGCTAACCGCGTCGAGTACCCGCTCGACCTCGGCGGCCGCCAGATCGCCATCGTCCTCCTCGTCAAAGCGCACCAGCTGCTGGGCGCGTGCCATGACGCGGGTCTTGGTCGTGGTGGGCCGGTCGATCGTGACCAGCGAGCGGACCTGCATACCGCCGGCGTCGAGGTGCTCGCGCAACGTGTGACCGGCACGGTCGTCGCCGACGACGGCCACCAGGTCGCACTGCGCGCCGACAGCAGCGACGTTCTGCGCCACATTGGCCGCCCCGCCCAGCGCGA
>Ga0209985_10001378_pt1 | contig 23978 bp, 39 predicted proteins | sample NOAtaG_FD_187305 | JGI IMG/M metagenome (GOLD analysis project Ga0209985, IMG submission 187305) | Freshwater lake microbial communities from Lake Erie, under a cyanobacterial bloom - NOAA_Erie_Diel6S_1000h metaG (SPAdes) (version 2) | ecosystem: Environmental > Aquatic > Freshwater > Lake ...
CTGGCCCGCCGCGATGTCCGTGCCTGCGACCCGACAGCCTTGTGCGGCAAAGGTCCGGGCGAGCGCGCCGGTACCGGTGGCCAGATCGAGAATGCGCTGACCTTGCAGGCCAACCCCGAGATCGAGCAGCCGCCGGAAGAAGCTCGTCGGCGGCCCGGCGCGATGCTGCGCGTAATCCTCGGCCGTGCGGCCCCAGTCGATCGCTCGACCGGGATCAATGGTACCGGCTCGGTGCACTGGCGTCCGTACGCGGCTCAGCGCAGACCGGCCAGGTAGTCGGCCACCGCCTTCATCTCCTCGTCGGTCAGCCGGCTGGCGATCTGCGACATGGCGAGGTTGTTGCGGCGCGTGCCTTCGCGGAACGCCTGCAGCGTGGCGACGGTGTACTCGGCATGCTGGCCACTCAGGCGCGGATTTTGGCTCGGGATGCCCGCGCCATTGGGAGCGTGGCAGCCGGAACAGGCCGGCACATTCTTGGCCGCGATGCCGGCGCGGTAGATCTTCTGGCCCAGCTCCAGCGTGTCCTTGTTGCGTGCGGTCCCGGGCGTCTTCTTCTGCTGGGACAGGTAGGCCGCAACGTGGCGCTTGTCGGCGTCCGACAGCGCACCGGCAAAGCCGGCCATCACGGCATTGACCCGCGCGTCCTTGGCGGAGGACGGCTTGGCGTAGTCAACCAGCTGCTTGTAGAGGTAATCGGCATGCTGCCCGGCCAGCTTTGGATTGGCCGCGATCACCGAATTGCCGTCGGCACCATGGCAGGCAGCACAAACGCCGGCGGAAATCTGCTGGCCGCGCGCCGGATCGGGCTTGACGCGCTGCGAAGCCTGCGGCGCCTGCGCGTAAGCGGCAGCACCCAGAGCGAGGGAGGCAGTGGCCAGCGCGAGGCGGCCCAGCATGGACGTCATGGAAATGCCTTTGATCTCTTGAGAATCCTGCAGGTGGCGGGACCCGCGGCGGCGCGGCCCGGAACCGGGCAGCAAGCACGGTTAAGCTGCCGCATTTTACTCGACGGCCGCGAGCCGACCATTTCGACATGAGCGCTGCGGCCGGCCTGTTCCACTCGGCGCGCTTCGCCACTTCGGTGGCCGAGTCCGTGCAACTGAATGCGGCCGAGCTCGCCATGCTGCCGGAGGTGGCGTTCGTGGGCCGCTCGAATGCCGGCAAGTCGAGCGCCATCAACACCCTCACGCAGCAGCGCCAGCTTGCCTTCGCTTCGAAGACGCCGGGGCGCACGCAGTTGCTCAACTTCTTTGCCCTGTCGCGCCGCCTGGCTACGGGTCGTAGCGAGGCGGTGGCCTACCTGGTGGACCTGCCGGGCTATGGATTTGCCAAGGTGGACGACGCAACGCGCATCCGCTGGGACCAGCTGGTGGGGGGCTACCTGCAGAGCCGGCGCATGCTGGTGGGCGTGGTGCTGGTCATGGACGCGCGGCGCCCGCTGCTGGGTGCCGATGAGGAGCTGATCGGCTGGCTGGCCGGCCGCGAGGACGTGGCGCGGCTGCGCCTTCACCTGCTGCTGACCAAGGCCGACCAGCTGGGGCAGGCCGAGAAGAGCCGGGTGCTGCGGCAGGCCGAGGCGCGCGCCGATACCCTGCCGATGCCGACTTCGGTGCAGATCTTTTCGTCCCTCAAGAAGCTGGGTGTGGCCGAACTGCAGGACGCGGTGGCCAGCATGCTGCCGTCGGCCTGAGGTGCCGCCGGGTCTCGTGCGGTGCGCCCGCCGCAAGAGCGGGTCCGGAAAAAAATTGCCCCGAGTCGAAGCTCGGGGCGGAAAGCCTTATCGTAAGAAAGGCACCCGCTCAGGGAGGAGAAGCGGGAGATGCAACGGCTCACGCGAACCGCAGCATCTGCAATCCAATGTACCGACCGCACCCGTTTGATCGCAGCTAGGACTTTCCCGCATGAATATCTTTGACAACTACCCGGGCGTTCGCATGCGCCGCATGCGGCGCGACGACTTCTCGCGCCGGCTGATGCGCGAGCATCGCGTCACGGTCGACGACCTCATCTACCCGGTGTTCGTGCTCGACGGCAAGGAGCGGCGCGAGCCGGTTGCCTCGATGCCCGGCGTCGAACGCCTGTCGCTGGACCGGTTGCTGCCGGTGGCCGAGGAGTGCGTGCGACTCGGCGTTCCGGTGCTGGCGTTGTTCCCGGTGATCGAGGGCGCGCTGAAGACGCCCGACGGCCGTGAGGCGACCAATGCCGACGGCCTGGTACCGCGCACCGTGCGCGCATTGAAGCAGGCCTTCCCGCAACTGGGCGTGATGACCGATGTCGCCCTCGACCCGTTCACGACGCACGGCCAGGACGGGCTGATCGACGACGGCGGCTACGTGCTGAACGACGAGACCATCGAGGTGCTCGTGAGGCAGGCACTGGTGCAGGCCGAATCGGGGGTGGACATCGTCGCGCCGAGCGACATGATGGACGGGCGCATCGGCGCCATCCGCAGCGCGCTCGAGTCGCGCCGTTTCATCCACACGCGGATCATGGCCTACAGCGCCAAGTACGCCAGCGCGTTCTATGGGCCGTTCCGCGATGCAGTCGGTTCCGCCGGCAACCTCGGCAAGAGCAACAAGATGGTCTACCAGATGGACCCGGCCAACACCGACGAGGCGCTGCGGGAGGTCGGGCTCGATCTGCAGGAGGGTGCCGACATGGTGATGGTCAAGCCCGGCATGCCTTATCTGGACATCGTGCGGCGCGTCAAGGACGAGTTCCGCGCACCGACCTACGTGTACCAGGTCAGCGGCGAGTACGCGATGCTGATGGCGGCCGCGCGCAACGGCTGGCTCGACGAGAGGAAGGTGATCATGGAGTCGCTGCTGGCCTTCAAGCGCGCCGGCGCCGACGGCGTGCTGACCTACTTCGCGCTGCAGGTGGCGCGCTGGCTGAAGGAAGGCTGAGGCGCAACCGGTTCCCGACCCGCCCGAGCCAGCCGTGCAAATCATCCATGTGGGGCAGGAATCCTGCCGACCGGTGGACAGTGCGCCCGAGGCACTGCCGGCCGCCGGCTTCTTGTGGCTCGACTGCCTGCACGAGGAGGTGCAGTCGGAACCGGAGGTCTTCCGCGCAGCGGTCGAGCGACTGACCGGCGCGCGTATCTTCGACCTGCACCTGCAGGACGCCACCAACCTGCAGCACCCGTCGTTCTTCGACGGCACGCAGGACTACGAGATGCTGGTGTTCCGCAAGCTGGCGCCGGGCGAGGCGGCGCCGCTGGAACCGGCACAGCAGCACGGCAAGTCGATGCGGCTGCAGGAGATCGTGACGCGGCCGATCACCTTCTTCGTCTTCGAGCGCGTGCTGGTCACGGTGCGCAACGCGCACAGCAAGTCGGTCGAGCAGATGCGCGCGCGACTGCTGGCCGGGCGTAGCGCGCGCAGCGGCAGCGGCGACATCGGCAGCAGCGGCAGCAGCGGCAGCAGCGGTAGCAGCGGCAACAGCTCGGGCTCCGGCGCGGTAGCCGACAAGCTGCCTGAGAAGCTGCGCGTGCCGCACCGGCCCGAGGAGCTGATGCTGCGGCTGCTCAACAGCATGGTCGACCGCTACCTGGACCTGCGCCAGCCGATGACCGAGCGGCTGGATCGCTGGCAGCGCGAACTGCTCGACCCGCGCCGGCCCTTCAACGACTGGGGCGCGCTGCTGGATGCACGCATCGAAATCCGCAAGCTCGAGAACCTGTGCGAGGAGCAGCTCGATGCGCTGCAGGAGCTGCGCGACTCCTATCTGGAGACCACGCCCGAGCCGCAGCAGAGCGACGCCTACCTCGTGCGAATAGCCGACGTGATCGAGCACATCAAGCGCGTGCTGAGCCACGCGCAGCGACTGGAGTCGTCGATCGAGACTGCGGTGCAGCTGCATTTCTCGGCCAACAGCCACCGCACCAACCAGGTAGTCCGCACGCTGACGGTGATCACCGCGGTGTTTGCGCCGCTCACGCTGATCGCCGGCATCTGGGGCATGAATTTCGACCGCATTCCGCTGGCGCATCACCCGCACGGCTTCGGCATCGTGGTGGCGGCGATGGGCTCGCTCGCGGCTGTCCTGCTCGCATTCTTCTGGACCAGGCGCTTTTTGAGCGACCGGCCGTCGCGCACGGCGCGGTTATGGCGCGCAGTGTGGCGGCGACCGCGCCCGGGCACGCCGATGCGTGCGCCCTGAGCGAGGTCGCGCCGCACCGACCGGTCAGTCGCTGGGCAGGTCGCGCAGCCGGCGACCGTCGCGCTTGGTGGGCCGTCCCCGGATGTCCTGCGCCGGCTCGGCGCCAAAGCGGCGCAACTCGGCGCGCCGCTGGCGCCGCAGCACGCTGTCGGCGGTCTCCTGGTAGAGCGCGCGGGCTGAAGGCGCCGGACCGCGCACCGCAGACAGGCCCAAGACCACGACATCGATGCGGCAATCGCCCTGCTGGATCTCGTAGCGTTCGCCCAGGCGTACCGCATGCGCCGGCTTGACGCGCTCGCCGGCGCGGCGCACGCGGCCGAGCTCGGTCGCCGCCGTGGCCAGCGAGCGCGTCTTGAAGAACCGCGCTGCCCAGAGCCACTTGTCCAGGCGCACGGCGTCCGGTTCGGTCATCTGTGGGGCGAAGGAAAGTACGGCGATTGGCGCGGCGGCGTAGCTGCCCTCTGACAGAATAGCCGAGCGGCGCGCGTGCGCATCGGGCGCCCGTGTCGACCGCATCACAGCAGCCGTCCACCGGAGTCCGCGATGATCTCCTTTTCCGCTTCCCGCACGCTCAGGGCGCTGGCCACCGTGGCCTTCGCCGCCATGGCCAGCCTCGCCGCACCGTCACACGCGCAGGCGCCCGGCATGCTGCGGGTCACCACCATCCCCGAAGAGGCCGCCACCGAGCAGGCCCGCAAGTTCGGCCCGATCGTGCGCTATCTCGAGCGGGTGCTCGGCATGAAGGTCGAGTTCACGCCGGTCAACGATTACCCGGCTGCGGTGGAGGCGCTGGTCAACCGGCAGGTCGACCTGGTGTGGTTCGGCGGCTTCACCCACGTCCAGGCGCAGATCCGCTCGGGCGGCAAGGTGGTTCCGATCGCACAGCGCGAGGAGGACGCGCAGTTTCGCTCGGTGTTCATCACGCAGGCCGATTCCGGCATCAAGACGCTGGCCGACCTGAAGGGCAAACAGGTCAGCTTCGGCTCGCAGTCGTCGACCTCGGGGCATCTGATGCCGCGCAGCTTCCTGCTGCAGGCCGGCATCGATCCGGACAAGGACTTCCGGCGCGTGGCCTACTCGGGCGCGCACGACGCCACCATCGCCTCGGTGGTCAGCGGCCGGGTCGACGCCGCCGCGCTCGACATCACGGTGTGGCGCCGCTTCGTCGAGGAAAAGAAGGTCGACACCGGCAAGGTCAACGTGTTCTTCACCACGCCGCCCTTTTTCAACTACAACTGGTCGGTGCATGCGGACATGCCCGCTGCCCTGCGCGAGCGCATCACCAAGGCGCTGCTCGACCTGTCGATGGATACGCCCGAGGGCCGCGAGATCCTCACGCTGAACCGCGCGACCAAGTACATCCCGACGCGTGCCGAGAACTATCGCGGCCTGGAGACGGCGGCGCGCAGCGCCGGCCTCATCAAGTAGTCGCACATGATGACCGGGTGCACGATCAGGCTGGACGGCATGGCCGCCCGCCACCCGGCGGCGCCGCGCACGGCGCCGCCGGCGCTGCGGCCGCTGTCGCTGCGGATCGCTCCGGGCGAGCAGGTCGCGGTGATCGGTCCCTCGGGTGCCGGCAAGACCACGCTGCTGCACGCCCTGGCCTGTGCGCTGCGGCCCGCCGCCGGACACCTGCGGCTGGACGACACCGACCCGTGGACGCTGTCCACGCGCCGGCTGCAGGCGCTGCGCGGCGAGCTGTTCCTCGCGCCGCAGGTGCCGCCGCTGCCGCCGCGCCAGCGCGTGATCACCGCGGTGCTGGCGGCGCGGCTGCCCCGCCAGTCGCTGGCGGCGGCGCTGCGCTCACTGGTCTACCCCGACGACATCGGCGCCGCCCATGCGGCGCTGGTGCGCTTCGACCTCGGCGAGAAGCTGTGGGAGCGCGTCGACCGCATCTCCGGCGGCGAGCGCCAGCGCGTCGGCCTGGCCCGTGCACTGCTGGCGCCCGCGCGCCTGTGGCTGGTGGACGAGCCGCTGTCGGCGCTCGACCCGACCCGCGCCGCCGGCGCCATCACCACGCTGACCGCGGCCGCGCGCGAGCGCGGGGCCACCCTGGTGGCCACCCTGCACCAGGTCGATGTGGCGCTGGCGCGCTTTGCGCGCGTGATCGGCCTGCGGGAGGGCGAGCTGGCCTTCGACCTGCCCGCTGCCCAGGTCTCGCGCGACATGCTCACCCGTCTGTACTCCCAGCACGAGCATGAACTGGCCGAGTGGGCGCCACCGGCCAGCGAAACTGCCGACGAGGGCCCGCGTCCGGCGGCCATGCACTGCCGCTAGGTGACCTGAAGCGCATGGCAGCCTCCGTCCCCGACTCGCCCGCGCGGCGCGATCCGGCCTGGGTTGGCCGCGTGTTCTGGACCTGCGCGGCGCTGGTGATCCTGGCGCCGGCACTGGTGGCGGCCGAATTCAAGCCGTGGGTCATGCTGTCGCCGGAGAACCTGAAGGTGACGGCGCGCTTCATTGGCGACTTCCTGCCGCCCGAGCTCGATGGCGAGTTCCTTGCCATGGTGGCCCGTGAAACGTGGCGCACCGTGGCCATCGCAACCGCCGGGATCGCGCTGGCACTGGTGCTGGCCATTCCGCTGACGCTGCTGTCGACCGCCGCGTTGTCGGTGTCGGCGCTGAGCGGTCGCATGGGCGCGCTGCCGTTCCTGTTGCGGCAGGCGGTGCGCTGGCTGCTGATCGTCCTGCGCAGCGTGCCCGAGCTGGTGTGGGCGCTGGTTTTCGTGCGCGTGGTCGGGCTCGGTCCGACTGCCGGGGTGCTCGCGATCGCGCTGACCTACGCCGGCATGCTGGGCAAGGTCTATGGCGAGATCCTGGAGAGCGGCGACACCCACGCGACCACGACGCTTCTGCGCAACGGCAGTGGCCGCCTGCAGGCGTTCTTTTTCGGCCTGCTGCCGCAGAACGCCGCCGAGCTCACCAGCTACACGGTGTACCGCTGGGAGTGCGCGATTCGCTCGTCGGCGGTGTTGGGCTTCGTCGGCGCCGGCGGCCTGGGGCAGCAGATGGACCTGTCGATGAAGATGTTTGCCGGCAGCGAGGTTGCCACCATGCTGATCGTGTTCGTGCTGCTGGTCTGGCTGGCCGACGCGCTCAGCGCGCAACTGCGAAAGGTGCTCGGATGACCAGATCGACCGCGCCTGCGGCCACCCCGCCGCCGATGCCGGCGCGCTTGTTCGGCTGGCGCTGCGGGGCGTGCTGGACGGTGCTGGCTGTGCTGGCGCTGGTGGTCGCCAGCTTTGCCACCCTCGATTTGCAGTGGGCGCGGTTCTTCTCGGCCGACGCCATGGGCCGCATGGGGCGCTTCCTGGCGGAGTTGCTTCATCCCAACTTCGACTGGACGTTCGTCAAGCGCGTGCTCGCGGCCAGCCTGGAGACGCTGGCCATGTCGGGCGTGGGGACGCTGCTGGCGGCGCTGTTCGGCCTGCTGCTGGCGGTGCCCGCCAGCCGTCCGTACGCCGACGCGCGCGCGCCCTGGCGTCATCCGACACGGTTGCTGCTCAATGCGCTGCGCTCGATCCCCGAGCTGGTGTGGGCCGCGCTGCTGCTCATCTCGGCCGGGCTGGGTCCGCTGGCCGGCACCCTCGCGCTGGCCATGCACACCACCGGTGTGCTCGGACGGCTGTTCGCCGAAGCAATCGAGAATGCACCGCCGGGTCCGGGCTTCGCGCTGCGCACGCAGGGCGTGCCGGGCGGGCGGGTGTTTCTGTACGCGACACTGCCGCAGGTGCTGCCGCAACTGCTCAGTTACACGCTGTACCGCTGGGAGAACAACATCCGTGCCGCAGCCGTCCTCGGCGTGGTCGGCGCTGGCGGCCTCGGGCAGATGCTGTCGTTCCACATGGGCCTGTTTCAGATGCGCGAGACCAGCACGGTACTGATCGCGATGATCCTGCTGGTGGCCTTGGTGGATCTGGGCTCGTACTTCCTGCGCCGCGCGCTGTCGCGGTAGCGGCGGTGCCGGCTACGCGGACCGCGGCGCCCGGCTCTCGTCGGCCACCCAACGCAGGTAAGGAGCGTAGCCGGCGGCCAGTGGCAGCGCGATGACCTCGGGCACCTCGTACGGATGCAACTGGCGGACAGCGTGCTCGACGAGCGGATAGCTCTCGCGGGTGCACTTGATCAGCAACGGCACTTCGACGGCGCTTTCCACCGTGCCATTCCAGCGATAGGTGGACTGCACCGGCGCCAGTTGGTTGACGCAGGCCGCCATCCGCTGCTCGACCAGATGCAGCGCGATCCGCCGCGCCGACTCGGGATCGGGGCAGTTGGTCAGCACGATCAACACGTCATTCATGGGTTCTTCCCCGCTTGCCGCTGTCCCACAACGAAAAGGCCCGCGCGAGGCGGGCCTTGGCGGGCGGCGGCGGGCACTGCGACTACTCGGCAGTCGCGGCAGCCGACTGTTCCGTTGTGGGCGCCGGACGGTCCACCAGTTCGACCAGCGCCATCGGCGCATTGTCGCCGACGCGAAAGCCGAACTTCAGGATGCGCAGGTAGCCGCCGGGACGCGCCATGTAGCGCGGGCCCAGTTCGTTGAAGAGCTTCACCACCACTTCGCGGTCGCGCAGTCGGTTGAAGGCCAGACGCTTGTTGGCGAGCGTCGGCTCCTTGGCGAGCGTGATCAGCGGTTCGACCACGCGCCGCAGCTCCTTGGCCTTGGGCAGCGTGGTCTTGATGAGCTCGTGCTTGAACAGCGAGTTCGACATGTTCCGCAGCATTGCCAGGCGATGGGCAGAGGTGCGGTTCAGCTTCCGCAAGCCACTACGGTGACGCATTTCCTAGTTCCTTTCAGTCTTCGGTGACCGACTCTTCTATCCGGCATAGCCGGCGGTTCGGTATCGGGGGTCGCGAGCAGCGACGCGGCGCGAGCAGTGGATCGCGTCAGCTCGATGCCAGCGCGCAGGGTCCGGCTTCAACCTACTTTTCCAAGCCGGCCGGCGGCCAGTTCTCGAGCTTCATGCCGAGCGTGAGACCCCGCGCGGCGAGCACTTCCTTGATCTCGTTGAGCGACTTGCGGCCTAGATTAGGCGTCTTGAGCAACTCGTTCTCGGTACGCTGGATCAGGTCGCCGATGTAGTAGATGTTCTCGGCCTTCAGACAGTTGGCCGAGCGCACGGTGAGTTCGAGGTCGTCGACCGGGCGCAGCAGGATCGGATCGACGGTCGGCGACACCCGCTGCGCCGAGCTCGGCTCGGCGGTGCCCTCGAGCGCTGCGAACACGGAAAGCTGATCGACCAGGATCCGCGCGCTCTGGCGTACCGCCTCCTCGGGCGCGATGGCGCCGTTGGTCTCGATGGTCATGACCAGCTTGTCGAGGTCAGTGCGCTGCTCGACGCGGGCGCTCTCGACAATGTAGCTGACACGCTTGACCGGCGAGAACGACGCGTCCATCACGATGCGACCGATCGTCTTGGAGTGATCGTCGCGGAAGGCGCGCACGTTGCCCGGCACGTAGCCTCGACCCTTCTCGACCTTCAGCTGCAATTCGAGGCGGCCACCGGAAGACAGCGTAGCGATCGCGTGGTCGGGGTTGATGATCTCGACGTCATGCGGCAACTCGATGTCGCCGGCCGTCACCACGCCCTCCCCCTCCTTCTTCAGGTGCAGCGTGACCTCGTCGCGGTTGTGCAGCTTGAAGACAATGCCCTTGAGATTGAGAAGAATGTCGACGACATCATCGCGGACGCCGTCGATGGTGGAGTACTCGTGCACCACGCCGGCGATCTGCGCCTCGGTGGGCGCATAGCCCGTCATCGACGACAACAGAATGCGGCGCAGGGCATTGCCGAGCGTGTGGCCGTAGCCCCGCTCGAAGGGCTCCATCGTGACGGTGGCAGCGTTCGGCCCGATCGATTCGACTTCGATCGCGCGCGGCTTGAGCATGGCGGTAATGGACATCGACTTTCCCTTCTCAATACCCTCGGTTCGTTACACCGATAAGGCTGGCGGGGTGGACAAAACAAGGCGTCGGTGCGCACCGCGCACCGACGTCGGTCGGACTCGCGCGCAGCGCGATCAACGCGAATACAACTCGACGACCAGCGACTCGTTGACGTCCTGGGCGACATCGCTGCGCTCGGGCAGCGACTTGAATGTGCCTTCCATCTTCTTCGGGTCGACGTTGACCCATGCCGGGAAGCCCGACTGCTCGGCCAGCGACAAAGCCTCGGCGATGCGGGCCTGCTTCCTGGCCTTCTCCTTCACCGCGATCACGTCGCCCGGCTTGACCAACATCGAGGCGATGTTGGCGGTCTGGCCATTGAGTAGGATCGAACAGTGCGACACCAGCTGCCGCGCCTCGGCACGGGTCGAGCCGAAACCCATCCGGTAGACCACGTTGTCCAGGCGTGACTCCAGCAGCTCGATCAGGCGGGCACCGGTGTTGCCCTTGCGACGGCTGGCCTCGGCAAAGTAGCGGCGGAACTGGCGCTCCAGCACGCCGTACATTCGCTTAACCTTCTGCTTCTCGCGCAACTGCACCCCGTAATCGGACGTGCGCGCGCCGGAAATCCGGCCATGCTGGCCTGGCTTGGAATCCGCCTTGCACTTGGTGTCGAGCGCGCGGCGCGCGCTCTTGAGGAACAGGTCAGTGCCTTCGCGGCGGGATAGCTTGAGCTTTGCTCCGGTGTAGCGAGCCATGTCATCTCTCTTTCATCCTGTGACGGCGCCCGGTCGGGCGCTGCGTCGCATTGAGTCCGCCACCGTGTGACGGACGCCCGTGTTGCCTGCTTACAGATTGTCGAGACCCATCGTCATCCTCCGACAGTCCGAATCAACGGCGCTCAGGCGCCTCTACTTGTTGTACTGAGTGCTGCGGCGGGCCCTGACAGCGGGCTGACACAGCTTTCCAAACCAACGCGCGGAAACTCCACCTAGGGCCGCGCGCGCCCGGCTTACACGCGCCGCTTCTTGGGCGCGCGGCAGCCGTTATGCGGCACCGGCGTGATGTCCTGGATGCTCGTGATGCGGAAGCCGCAGGCATTCAGTGCTCGCACCGAAGACTCGCGGCCGGGGCCGGGGCCCTTGATGCGCACCTCGAGGTTCTTGACTCCGCACTCGAGAGCGGCGCGACCAGCGTTCTCGGCCGCCACCTGGGCCGCAAACGGCGTGGACTTGCGCGAGCCCTTGAAGCCCTGGCCCCCGGACGAGGCCCACGACAGGGCGTTGCCCTGGCGGTCGGTGATAGTGATGATGGTGTTGTTGAACGACGCATGGATGTGGGCGATGCCCTCGGCGACGTTCTTCTTGACCTTCTTGCGCACGCGTTGCGCGGCAACCTGTTGCGCGGTGGGGTTCTTTGCCATTCGGCGTTCCTTGACCGTTTAAGCGGTGAGACTCGGGCACTGGCGAAAGGCCGGTGCTCAAGTGCCTTTCTTGAGCGCCACTTGCGCCTTCTTGGGCCCCTTGCGGGTGCGCGCGTTGGTGCGCGTGCGCTGGCCGCGCACCGGCAGGCCGCGGCGATGCCGCATGCCGCGATAGCAGCCGAGGTCGATCAGTCGTTTGATCGACAGCTGAATCTCGCGGCGCAGATCACCTTCGACGGTCACCTTGCTGATGGCATCGCGGATGCGCTCGAGTTCCGCGTCGTTCAGCTCCTTCACCTTCTTGGTGAAGGGCACGTTGACCGCCTCCAGGATGGCGCGCGAACGGGCGCGACCGATGCCGTAGATGGCGGTCAGGCCGATCTCGGCGTGCTGTTGCGGCGGAATGTTGATGCCTGCAATACGTGCCATTGTTTGCCCCGATTAGCCTTGACGCTGCTTATGCCGCGGGTCCGAACAGATCACGCGCACGACTCCCTTGCGCTTGATGACCTTGCACTTGCGGCACATCTTCTTGACCGACGCTGCGACTTTCATGCTTTGCTCCCGGCCACGGTCCCCGCAGCCAATCCTTCGTTCGTCCGCGCCTACTTTGCGCGAAACACAATCCTCGCCCTGCTCAGGTCGTACGGTGTCAGCTCCACCGTGACCTTGTCCCCCGGCAGGATGCGGATGTAATGCATCCGCATCTTTCCAGAGATATGACCCAGCACGACATGGCCGTTTTCCAGCTTCACCCGGAACGTCGCATTGGGGAGGTTCTCGAGAATCGCCCCCTGCATCTGGATGACGTCGTCCTTGGCCATGCGGCTTGCCCGTCTTGCCCGCCTGTTCCCCGTCGCCCTACCGCGGCATCCCCGGGCCCATGCCCTTGAAGTTGGCCTTCTTCAGCAGCGACTCATACTGATGCGTCATCAGGTAGGCCTGGACCTGCGACATGAAGTCCATGGTCACCACGACGATGATCAGCAGCGAGGTGCCGCCGAAGTAGAACGGCACATTCCAGCGCAGGTGCAGGAACTCCGGCACCATGCAGACGAGCGTGATGTAGATGGCGCCTGCCAGGGTCAGGCGCATCAGGATCTTGTCGATGTAGCGTGCGGTCTGGTCGCCCGGTCGGATACCCGGCACGAAGGCGCCGCTCTTCTTCAGATTGTCGGCCGTCTCCTTGCTGTTGAAGACCAGTGCGGTGTAGAAGAAGCAGAAGAAGACGATCAGGCCCGCGTACAGCAGGATGTAGAGCGGCTGCCCCGGCGACAAGGCCGCCGCCAGGTCGCGGATCCAGCGCGTCGCATCGCCCGTCGTGAACCAGCTGGCCAGCGTAGCCGGAAACAAGATCAGGCTCGAGGCGAAGATCGGCGGGATGACGCCGGCCATGTTCAGCTTGAGCGGCAGGTGCGAGCTCTGCCCACCATACACCTTGTTGCCCACCTGACGCTTGGCGTAGTTGACGGTGATCTTGCGCTGCCCGCGCTCTACGAAAACGACGGCAGCAGTAACGCCACCGACGAGCGCGATGATGAAAATGGCCGACAGCGGACCGATAGCACCGGTACGCACCAGCTCGAAGAGACCGCCGATGGCTGCCGGCAGACCCGCAACGATGCCGGCGAAGATGATGATCGAGATACCGTTGCCCAGACCGCGCTCGGTAATCTGCTCGCCCAGCCACATCAGGAACATGGTTCCGGTGACGAGCGAGACCACGCAAATGAAGCGGAACATCAGTCCCGGGTCGATGACCAGGTTGCGCTGCGACTCGATCGCGATCGAAATGCCGATCGCCTGAACGATCGCCAGCACGAGCGTGCCGTACCGGGTGTACTGCGTGATCTTGCGGCGCCCGCTCTCGCCTTCCTTGCGCAGCTGCTCGAGCGACGGCACCACGTAGGTGAGCATCTGCGCGATGATCGACGCCGAGATGTACGGCATGATGCCCAGTGCGAACACGGAGAAGCGCGAGATCGCGCCGCCCGAGAACATGTTCAGCAGGCCCATGATGCCGCCTTGCTGCGTCTGGAAGAACTGACGCAGCTGGTCGGGATCGATGCCCGGCACCGGAATGTGGGTGCCGATGCGGTAGACGACGAGCGCCAGCAGCAAGAACAGAAGACGGCGCTTCAAGTCGCCGTACTTGCCGGTCTTGCCGAGGGTCCCGGGAAGGGAAGCTGCCACGCGGGTGTCCTGTGAGCGAGCGACTCGTTACTTGGCCTTGGCCGGTAGCTTCTTGACAGGGACGGCCTTCTCGACCGCCACCACGCTGCCGCCCGCGCCCTCGATCGCCTTCTGGGCGCCCGCCGTTACACCGACCCCGCGCACGGTAACGCTGCGCTTGATCTGGCCCGAGGCGATCACGCGCGCATCGATGGCGTGGGTACCGACGATGCCCGCCTGCTTTAGAACCATGAGGTCGATCTCTTCGGCGCCGAGCTTGTCGAGCTCACCCAGACGGACCACCTCGACATAGCGGCGCGACAGCGAAGTGAAGCCGCGCTTGGGCAGGCGCCGATGCAGCGGCATCTGGCCGCCCTCGAAGCCGACCTTGTGAAAGCCGCCGGCGCGGGACTTTTGCCCCTTGTGGCCGCGACCCGCGGTCTTGCCCCAGCCCGAGCCGATGCCGCGACCGACGCGGTGGCGATCGCTCTTGCTACCGGCGGCAGGTTTCAGAGTATTCAGACGCATGATGGTTCCTGCTGTCCTGAGGTACGCGCTTCAGACTGCGCGCACGAGGTAGGCGACCTTGGTGATCATTCCGCGCACGGCCGGAGTGTCCTCCAGCTCGCGGGTCTGGTTCATCTTCTTCAGGCCGAGGCCCAACACGGTGGCGCGGTGATCGGACTTGCAGCCGATCGGGCTCTTCACCAGCGTGACTTTGACGGTCTTCTTGCTCATCGCTTCGTCCTTCTTCGCCGACGCGCCGGCCCTAGCCAACCAGTTCCTCGACGGTCATGCCGCGCTTGGCAGCGATCTCCGCCGGGGTACGCAGCTGCTCCAGCGCCTTGAGTGTGGCGCGCACCATGTTGTAGGGGTTGGTCGAGCCGTGCGACTTGGCCACGACGTTGCGCACACCCATCACGTCGAAAATGGCTCGCATCGGGCCGCCGGCGATCACCCCGGTGCCTTCCTGCGCGGGCATCAGCATGACCTTGGCGGCGCCATGCTTGGCTTCCACCGCGTGATGCAGGGTGCCGTTGCGCAGCGGGACACGCGCCAGGCCTCGGCGCGCCCGTTCCATGGCCTTCTGCACAGCGACCGGCACCTCGCGCGCCTTGCCCTTGCCCATGCCGATGCGGCCATCGCCGTCGCCTACCACGGTCAGCGCGGCGAAGCCCAGGATGCGGCCACCCTTCACCACCTTGGTGACGCGGTTGACCGCGATCATCTTCTCCTTCAGGCCGTCATCGCGCTCTTCCGACTGGACGCCCTTGGGTTGTATCTTGGCCATCGTGCTTCCTTAGAACTTAAGGCCGGCTTCGCGCGCGGCATCGGCCAGCGCCTTGACGCGGCCGTGATAGAGGAAACCGCTGCGGTCGAATGCGACCGTCTCGACACCGGCGGCCTTCGCTTTGGCGGCGATGCGCGCACCGACGATCTTGGCGGCGGCCACATTGCCGCCCTTGCCCTTGGCGCCGGCCAGCTGGTTGCGCACCTCGGGCTCGTTGGTCGAGGCCGAGGCCAAAATTGTGCCGCCATCCGGCGAGATCACCGACGCGTAGATGTGCAGGTTGGTGCGGAACACGCTCAGGCGATGCGCACGCTGCAGAGCGATGCGCTTACGCGTGGCGCGCGCACGGCGCAGACGAGATTCCTTCTTTTCGATCATGCAAGCCTCCGCTGAGCCGCCTCAGGGAGGCGAGCGCCCCCCTGGGGAGCAGCGAACATAGTGAGCGAGGGGGTCGTCATGCTGTCCCCCTTACTTCTTCTTGGTCTCTTTGATGACGACAGTCTCGTCCGCGTAGCGCACGCCCTTACCCTTGTACGGCTCGGGCGGCTTGTAGCCGCGGACCTCGGCAGCCACCTGGCCGACCTTCTGCTTGTCGGCACCCTTGATGAGGATCTCGGTCTGGGTCGGCGTCTCGCACTTGATGCCGGCCGGCATCTGATGAACGATCGGATGCGAGAACCCGAGCGACAGGTTCAACTTGTCGCCCTGCGCCTGGGCGCGGTAGCCAACGCCCACCAGCGTCAGCTTCTTCTCGAAGCCCTTGGACACACCCTGCACCATGCCGGCGACCAGCGCTCGCAACGTGCCGCTCATGGCATTGGCCTCGCGCGACTCGTCGGCCGCGGCAAAGCTGATCGCACCGTCGGCGATCTCGATCTTGACCCTGGGTGTAACGGACTGCTTGAGCGTACCCAGCGGCCCCTTGACCATGATCTCGGCGCCGTTGACCTGGGCTTCCACGCCCTTGGCCAGCGTCACCGGAATTCGTGCAACTCGGGACATCGTCGTTCTCCGGCTCAGGCCACGAAGCAGATGACTTCGCCGCCCACGCCCTGGCTGCGGGCCTTGCGGTCGGTCATGACCCCCTTGGAGGTCGAAACGATCGCCACGCCGAGCCCGTTCATGACTTGCGGAATGTCGTCGCGCCCCTTGTAGACACGCAGGCCGGGACGCGAAACGCGTTCCAGGCGCTCGATCACCGGGCGGCCGGCGTAGTACTTCAGGCCGATGCGCAGTTCCGGCTTGCCCTCGTTGGGCTGCACCGCGAAGCCCTCGATGTATCCCTCGTCCTTCAGCACCTGGGCGATGGCCACCTTGAGCTTCGACGACGGCACCACGACTTCGGTCTTGTCGACGCGCTGCGCGTTGCGGATGCGGGTCAGCATGTCCGCGATCGGATCACTCATGCTCATGTTCTCGATCTCCTCGCGTTACCAGCTGGCCTTGACAAGGCCCGGGATGTCGCCACGCATGGCGGCCTCGCGGATCTTGTTGCGCGCCAGGCCGAACTTGCGGAAGGTCCCGCGCGGGCGACCGGTCATGGCGCAGCGGTTGCGCAGGCGCGTCGGGCTCGAATTGCGCGGCAGCGCCTGCAGCTTGGCGCGGGCGTCCATTCGCTCTTCCATCGAGCGGGTGGAGTCGTTGATCACAGCGGCGAGTTCCTTGCGCTTGGCCTCGTACTTCTTAACGAGGGCTTCGCGCTTGGCTTCGCGGTTCTTCAGAGAGAGCTTGGCCATGTCGTCAGCTCAGCCTTGTCAGTTGCGGAACGGGAACCGGAACGCGGCAAGGAGGGCCTTGGCCTCCTCGTCGGTCTTCGCGGTCGTCGTGATGCTGATGTTCATGCCGCGGAGCTTGTCGATCTTGTCGTACTCGATCTCCGGGAAGATGATCTGCTCCTTCAGGCCGATGTTGTAGTTGCCGCGGCCATCGAAAGCACGGCCCGACACGCCGCGGAAATCGCGAACCCGCGGAAAGGCCACCGTGATCAGGCGATCCAGAAACTCGTACATGCGCTCGCCGCGCAACGTCACCATGCAGCCGATCGCCAGGCCCTCGCGGATCTTGAAATTCGCGATCGCCTTGCGGGCCTTGGTGACCACCGGCTTCTGGCCGGCGATCTTGGTCATGTCGCCGACGGCCATGTCGATGTTCTTCTTGTCGTTGACCGCTTCGCCCACGCCCATGTTCAGCGTGACTTTGCTGATGCGCGGCACCTGCATCGCGCTCTTGTAGCCGAACTTCTTCATCAGTTCGGGCGCGATGTTCTCGCGGTACTGGTCCTTCAGTCGTGCCATGGCAGCCCCTTATTTCGAACCGACGACGGCGCCGTTGCTCTTGAACACGCGCACCTTTTTGCCGTCGACGTCCTTGACGCCGACGCGGTCGCCCTTGCTCGTAGCGGGGTTGAACAACATGACGTTGCTGATGTCGATCGGCATCGTCTTGTCGATGATCCCGCCCGTGACGCCCTTCATGGGGTTGGGACGGACGTGCTTCTTGACGATGTTGATGCCCTCGACGGTCAGGTGACGCTCGTCGATGCGCGCGAGCACCGTGCCGCGCTTGCCTTTGTCGCGGCCAGCGATGACGATCACCTCGTCGCCCTTGCGGATGCGTTCCATCGTCGTTCCTTACAGGACTTCGGGAGCCAGCGACACGATCTTCATGAAGCGCTCGGTCCGCAGTTCACGCGTGACCGGCCCGAAGATGCGGGTGCCGATGGGCTCGAGCTTGTTGTTCAGCAGCACGGCGGCGTTGTTGTCGAACTTGATGGCCGAGCCGTCACCGCGGCGCAGGCCGTGCGCGGTTCGCACGACGACCGCGTTGTAGACCTCGCCCTTCTTGACGCGGCCACGCGGGGCGGCATCCTTGACGGTCACCTTGATGACGTCGCCAATGCCGGCGTAGCGGCGCTTGGAGCCGCCGAGAACCTTGATACACATCACTGAACGGGCGCCGGTGTTGTCGGCGACGTCCAGCATCGTCTGCATCTGAATCATTTTTTCGTCCCAACTTGACCCGCTGGCTTCGGACGCGCCTGGCGACCGCGGCACAACGGACAGTCTTGGTCCCGTCCGGGTTGGTCAGACGCCTTGCCAACCCCCGACTGTTGCTGCCGACCTGCTGCCGCAGGCCCGGGGGAAACAAGGGCGCCTTCGAGATCACACCTTACTGCTCCGCCGCCCGGCCTGACATCCGGCGTTGGCCGCCAGAAACCTGGACGGGCAGCGGGCCCGACGGCTTCAAAGTCCGGACCGGGCAATTTGCGCGAAGCCCGCGATTCTAGCCGCGGACCCTGGCCCAGCGCAAGCCGGGCCCCTTCATTCCCGGCTGGCGCCAGGCCATCTACTACACCGAGCGAGCCTGCTCGACCACCCGGGTCACGGCCCAAGTCTTGGTACGCGAAAGCGGGCGCGTCTCGGCGATCTCCACGAGGTCGCCCTCGCTGATCGCGTTGGTTTCGTCATGGGCGTGCAGCTTGGTCGACTTGACCACGTACTTGCCGTAGACGGGGTGTTTGACGCGACGCTCAACCAGCACGGTAACCGTCTTGTCCATCTTGTTGCTGACCACGCGACCGACCAGCGTGCGCTTGAGCGCAGCCTGGCCCGCCGTGGCTTCGGGTGCAGTCTTGGTCATTTGGCGGCGGCTTTCTCGGCCAGGATCGTGCGCACCCGCGCGATGTCGCGCCGGGTCTTGCGGATCTGGCTGGTGTTAGACAGCTGCTGGGTGGCCTTCTGCATGCGCAGCGAGAAGTGCGCTCGCAGCAGGTCCTGCAGCTCCTTGTTCAGCGCAGCCTCGTCCTTGGCGCGCAGCTCTTTGGTTTGCATGAAAATCCCCTTACTGGCCGAGCTGGCGCGCCACCACGACCGTCTTCAGCGGCAGCTTGGCGGCCGCCAGCGCGAAAGCCTCGCGGGCGATCGACTCGTCCACGCCGTCCATCTCGTACAGCACCTTGCCGGGCTGGATTTCGGCAACCCAGTACTCCGGATTGCCCTTGCCATTGCCCATGCGGACCTCGGCCGGCTTCTGGGAAATGGGTTTGTCCGGGAAGATACGAATCCACACCCGGCCACCGCGCTTGATGTGCCGGCTGATGGCACGGCGGGCCGACTCGATCTGGCGCGCCGTCAGCCGGCCACGCTCGGTAGCCTTGAGGCCGAACTCACCGAAGGCGACGCTGGCCCCACGCGTGGCCAGCCCACGGTTGCGCCCCTTGTGCTCCTTGCGGTACTTGCGACGTGCAGGTTGCAGCATGATTCCTACTCTCCGTCTTTGCCCTTGGCCGCCGTGTCGGCCGGCTTGGCGGCAGCCTCAGCCGGCTTGGCGGCGGTCTTGCGCACACGCTTGACGACCGGCTTGGCGGCGTCGTCCTTGGGTGCGGCCGGGGTCGCAGCGGGAGCCGCGGCAGCGACTTCGCCTTCCGGCTTGGCGGCGCGCGCGCCCGTGCCAGCCGGACGGCGGGCCGGGCCGCGGCCGGCGCCCGGACGGTCGCCACCCGGGCGGCCCGGACGATCGCCGTCGCGACGCGGACGGCGATCCTCGCGTTCCGGCGCCGGCGTCTCGGCAGCGGGAGCGTCGTTGCGGCCCAGCGTATCGCCCTTGTAAACCCAAACCTTGACGCCGATGACGCCATAGGTGGTCTTGGCTTCCGAGAATCCGTAGTCGATGTCCGCACGCAGCGTGTGCAGCGGCACGCGACCTTCCCGGTACCACTCGGTGCGGGCGATCTCGATACCGTTGAGGCGACCGGCGCTCATGATCTTGATGCCCTGGGCGCCCAGCCGCATTGCGTTCTGCATGGCGCGCTTCATGGCGCGGCGGAACATGATGCGTTTCTCGAGCTGCTGCGTGATGCTGTCGGCGATCAGCTGCGCGTCGACCTCGGGCTTGCGGATCTCGTCGATGTTCACGTGCACCGGCACGCCCATCATCTTCTGCAGCTCGACCTTCAGATTCTCGATGTCCTCGCCCTTCTTGCCGATCACCACGCCCGGACGGGCCGAGAAAATCGTGATGCGCGCGTTCTTGGCGGGACGCTCGATCAGGATGCGGCCGACCGAGGCCGAGCGCAGCTTCTTGCGCAGGTACTCGCGAACCTTGAGGTCCTCGGCCAGCATCCGGCCGAAGTCGTCGCCGGTGGCGAACCAGCGGCTGTTCCAGTTGCGGGTGACGCCCAGTCGGAAGCCAACCGGATTGATCTTCTGGCCCATGACCTATTTCCCTTTGCCGTCGCCCACGGCGACGAAGATGTGGCAGGTCTGCTTGCCGATGCGAGTGCCGCGGCCCTTGGCGCGCGCGGAGAAGCGGCGCAGCGTGGCAGCCTTCTCGACGTAGATCTTGGTGATTTTCAGCTCGTCGATGTCGGCGCCGTCGTTATGCTCGGCATTGGCGATGGCCGACTCGACCGCCTTCTTGATGATGCCGGCCGCCTTCTTCTGCGTGAACGACAGGATGTTCAGCGCCTTGTCGACGGGCTTGCCGCGGACGAGGTCGGCGACCAGCCGGCCCTTCTGCGCCGACAGGCGGACACCACGAACGGATGCGACGGTTTCCATCGTCCTTGCTCCCTACTTCTTGGCCGGCGCGGCGGTCTTCTTGTCCGCGGCATGGCCCTTGAAGGTGCGCGTGAGCGCGAACTCGCCCAGCTTGTGGCCGACCATCTGCTCGGTCACGTACACGGGCACGTGCTGCTTGCCGTTGTGCACGGCGATCGTCAGGCCGATGAAGTCCGGCAGGATGGTCGAGCGGCGCGACCAGGTCTTGATCGGCTTCTTGTCCTTGTTGGTCTGCGCCTTGTCGATCTTGGCCTGCAGATGACCATCGACGAAGGGGCCTTTTTTCAGTGAACGCGACATGGGCGGTTCCCTTGCAATCCAGCTCGACTACTTGCGGTTGCGACGCTGCACGATCATCGTGTCAGTGCGCTTGTTGTTGCGCGTGCGATAGCCCTTGGACAACGTTCCCCAGGGGCTGACCGGGTCGCGCTTGGTGCCGGTGCGGCCCTCGCCGCCGCCGTGCGGGTGATCGACCGGGTTCATCGCCACGCCGCGCACCGTCGGACGCACACCGCGCCACCGCATTGCGCCCGCCTTGCCGAACTGGCGCAGATTGTTCTCTTCGTTGCCAACCTCGCCGATCGTGGCGCGGCACTCGATCAGCACGCGGCGGATCTCGCCGGAGCGCAGGCGCAGCTGTGCGTAGCTGCCCTCGCGGGCCAGCAACTGCACGCCCGTGCCGGCGGCGCGCGCCAGTTGCGCACCCTTACCGGGCAGCATCTCGATGCAGTGGATCGTCGAGCCGACCGGGATGTTGCGCAGCGGCAGGGTATTGCCGACCTTGATCGGCGCATCCTGGCCGCTCATCAGCGTGCTACCGGCCGTCAGGCCCTTGGGGGCAATGATGTAGCGGCGCTCGCCGTCGGCGTAGCACAGCAGGGCGATGTGGGCGCTGCGGTTGGGGTCGTATTCGAGCCGTTCGACCTTCGCCGGAATGCCGTCCTTGTTGCGCTTGAAGTCGATGATTCGGTAATGCTTCTTGTGGCCGCCACCGTGATGCCGCATCGTGATGCGGCCCAGGTTATTGCGGCCCGAGCCCCGGATCTTCTTCTCCGTCAGCGCAGCGACCGGACGGCCCTTGTGCAGGTGCGGCGAGACGACCTTGACGAGCGAGCGACGCCCGGCCGACGTGGGTTTGACTTTGACCAGGGGCATCACTTCACCTCTTGCGCGAAGTTGATCTCCTGACCGGGCTTGAGCGAGACGTAGGCCTTGCGCACGTCGTTGCGCTTGCCGTCGAAACGGCCGAAACGCTTTTGCTTGCCCTTCTGGTTCAGGATCGAGACTTTCTCGACTTCCACCTTGAACAGCAACTCCACCGCAGCCTTGACTTCCTGCTTGGTGGCGTCCTGCAGCACGCGGAAGGCGACTTGGTTGTTCTTGTCGGCGACCATCGTGCTCTTTTCCGACACGATTGGCGCCTTGAGCACCGTGTACAGGCGCTCGGTCTTGCTTTGTGCGGCGCTCATGCCTGCCCCCACATTTCCTCGAGCTTGGCAATCGCCGGCTTGGTGACCACTACGGTTGCGTAGCGGATCAGCGACACCGGGTCGGCATAGCGCGGCTCGACCACGAGAACGTTCTTCAGGTTGCGCGAGGCGAGGAACAGGTTCTCGTCCATCGCGTCGGTGATGATCAGCGCCGAGTTCGTCAGGCCCATGGCCTTGAGCTTGTCGGCCAGCTGCTTGGTCTTCGGCGTGTCGACGGTCAGCCCGTCGATCACCACGATCCGGTTGTCGGCGGCCAGCTTGGACAGGATCGAGCACACGCCCGCCCGGTACATTTTCTTGTTGACCTTGTGACTGAAGTTCTCGTCTGGCGAATTCGGGAAGATCCGACCGCCGCCGCGCCACAGCGGCGAGGAGGTCATGCCGGCGCGGGCGCGGCCGGTGCCCTTCTGGCGCCAGGGCTTCTTGGTAGAGTGCTTGACCTGCTCCCGGTCTTTCTGCGCGCGCGTGCCTTGCCGCGCGTTCGCCTGGTAGGCCACCACGAGCTGGTGCACCAACGCTTCATTGAAGTCGCGGCCGAACAGGGCGGCCGGGGCGGGCGTAGTGCCAGCCTCCTGACCCTGGGCGTTTAGTACCTTCAGTTCCATCGCTGCCCCCTTAGCCCTTGACCGCTGGACGCACGATCACGCTGCCGCCCTTGGCACCAGGAACGGCACCCTTGATCAGCAGCAGGCCGCGCTCCTTGTCCACCCGCGCCACGACCAGGTTCTGCGTGGTGCGCTGCACGTCGCCGAGGTGGCCGGCCATGCGCTTGCCCGGCATGACGCGGCCTGGATCCTGGCGCATACCGATCGAGCCAGGCGCGTTGGTCGACACCGAGTTACCGTGGGTTGCGCGGTTGGAGCGGAAGTGATGGCGCTTTTGCACGCCGGCGAAGCCCTTGCCGATCGTGACGCCGGTGACGTCGACCTTCTGCCCAGCGGAGAACAGCTCCACGGACAGCTCGGCGCCAGGCTTGAACTCGGCCGCCTTAGCGGCGTCGACCGGGAATTCCTGCAGGCCCTCGGCGGCGGCCACGGCTTGCTTGGCGAGGTGGCCGGCGACGGCCTTCGAGATGCGGCTGGCGCGACGGGTCCCGTAGGCGACCTGCACTGCGCTGTAGCCGTCGGTCGCAGCGGTCTTGACCTGCGCGACGCGGTTGTTCGACACGTCGAGCACGGTGACCGGCACGGTCTCGCCGTCGTCGGAAAAGATGCGGGTCATGCCCACCTTCTTCCCGACGAGACCGAGGCGCGATGATGCAGCCGCCCCTGAAGCTTTGGCTTCGCTCATTCGTTATCTCCATGCCCCGGCTGCGATTGGCCGGGACCACTGAATTTCATCGACGCCGGGGTGCGGCGCCAAGTCAGGCGGCCGTGCCGGGCAGGACGTGCTCCGGGCAGCCGCGGAAAGCCTTAAATCTTACGCGAGAACGGCCGGCACTTGCAAATCAACCACTTGCCAGCCGAATCAGCTGCCCGGCCAACGGGCTCACTGGACCTTGATCTCCACGTCCACGCCGGCCGGCAGGTCGAGCTTCATCAGCGCATCCACGGTCTTGTCGGTCGGATCGATGATGTCCATCAGGCGCAGGTGGGTACGCATCTCGAACTGGTCGCGCGAGGTCTTGTTGACGTGCGGCGAGCGCAGGATGTCGAAGCGCTGGATGCGCGTGGGCAGCGGAACCGGGCCGCGCACCACAGCCCCCGTGCGCTTGGCGGTGTCGACGATCTCGAGCGCGCTCTGGTCGATGAGCTTGTAATCGAACGCCTTCAGGCGGATGCGGATGCGTTGGCTTTGCATGGGTGTTCCTTCAAAGAGCGAGGGGCCCGCCGCCTGGCAGCGGGCCCGCGACTGGGGTTCGACTACTGGATGATCTTGGCCACGACGCCGGCGCCGACGGTCTTGCCGCCCTCGCGGATGGCAAAGCGCAGGCCCTGGTCCATCGCGATCGGGGCGATCAGCGTCACCACCATCTTGATGTTGTCCCCGG
>Ga0209985_10001380_pt1 | contig 23957 bp, 27 predicted proteins | sample NOAtaG_FD_187305 | JGI IMG/M metagenome (GOLD analysis project Ga0209985, IMG submission 187305) | Freshwater lake microbial communities from Lake Erie, under a cyanobacterial bloom - NOAA_Erie_Diel6S_1000h metaG (SPAdes) (version 2) | ecosystem: Environmental > Aquatic > Freshwater > Lake ...
CGCCAGGGCCTTCAGGGGTCGGGCGGCCTGAAGGGTGGTAGCGCGGCGGGACAGGGTGGCGGTGGGCATGGGCACTCCAGGCGGCTGAGGTCTCTCGGGCGACGGAGGCCCGATCGGCACCTCGCCACTCCGCTTCGAATCTGGCCGAAGAGCCGTTACGCAAGCGTCGCGTCAGCCGCTGCAGGCCGCTGTCGCGACCCCCGCGTCCGCGGGGGGCAGGCCGGATTCGCCTCGCACTCGGCGGATGGCGTGGCCTGTGCAGGCTGTCAGGCGACACGACGAACTGACCCCCTGCCGACACGAGGAGTTGCCCCCGTCTTGGAAGGAGGTCGAAGTGCAAGAGAGGGTCAAGCAAGCTCCCCGGTCCGAGTGGATCGAAGGGAGGCAGGCGATGCTCAAGCTGGCGTCGCTGGGCTGGGGCGCCAAGCGCATCAGTGGCGAGCTGGGCTGCAGCCTCTGCGCCTCAGGCCGTGTACGGATCTGCGTGGCAGGCCCTCGGCGTTTGTTGTTCGACGGCTCAGTGCCGGAAGTGCCGCACCCCGGTGAGGACCATCGCGATGCCGCGTTCGTTGGCCGCGGCGACGGCGCCCGACCCCGGCATGGCCCACTGGCGGCGTCGCCAGCCGATGCCCCGCAGAATGACCGGCGTCCGCGCTCCGCGGTCCTGCCCGGTACGTCATGGCCACACCGTCCAATCCGCCCGCCCGCGAACCCCACCGCATCGTCATCGTCGGCGGCGGTGCCGGGGGACTGGAACTCGCAACCCGGCTGGGCGACCGGCTGGGCAAGCCGGGGCGCGCGCACGTGACGCTGATCGAGAAGTCGCGCACGCACTTCTGGAAGCCCCACCTGCACGAGATCGCGGCCGGCAGCATGGACCTGCATGCGCACGCCACCGACTACCTCGCGCAGAGCGCCTGGCACGGGTTCCGCTATCGCGTGGGCGAGATGGTGGGCCTGGACCGCGAGCACCGCCTGGTGCACGTCGGGCCGGTGCACGACGACGAAGGCCAGCTGCTCACGCCGGCCTACACCCGCCGCTACGACACCCTGGTGCTGGCCGTGGGCAGCCGGACCAACGACTTCGGCACGCCGGGCGTGGCGGAGCACGCGATCGCCCTGGAGACACCGGAGGACGCCGAGCGCTTCCACCGTCGGCTCGTCAATGCCTGCCTGCGGGCGCACATGCAGCCCGAGCCGCTGCGGCCCGGGCAGCTGCAGGTGGCCATCATCGGCGCCGGCGCCACGGGGGTGGAACTGGCCGCCGAGCTGCACCGCGCCACGCGCACGCTGGTCTCCTACAACCTCGAGCGCATCGACCCCGAGCGTGACGTGCGCATCCACCTCATCGAGGCCGGGCCGCGCATCCTGCCCGCGCTGCCCGAGCGCATCTCGGCCTCGGCGCATGCGCTGCTCCAGGGCCTGAAGGTCGAGGTCCGCACGGGCGCGCGGGTGACGGCGCTCGACGCCGGGGGCGTGCACCTGGCCGACGGCACCGCGATCCCGGCCGAACTGATGGTGTGGGCGGCGGGTGTGAAGGCGCCGCACTTCCTGGCGGGCCTGGCCGGCCTGGAGACCAACCGGCTCAACCAGATCGTCGTCGCGCCGACGCTGCAGAGCACGCGCGACGAGGCCGTTTTCGCCATCGGCGACTGCGCCGCCGCGCCCTGGCTGGGCCGCGAGGGCGTCACCGTTCCCCCGCGGGCGCAGGCGGCGCACCAGCAGGCCAGTCACCTGGTCACGCAGCTGGCGCGCCGCATCGACGGCCAGCCGCTCGAGCCGTGGCGCTACCGCGATTTCGGCTCGCTGGTCTCGCTGGGCGAGTACAGCACCGTGGGCAACCTGATGGGTGCGCTGGTGGGCGGCAACCTGTGGGTCGAGGGCCTGTTCGCTCGCACCATGTACCTCTCGCTCTACAAGATGCACCAGGTCGCGCTGCACGGTTGGTGGAAGACGGCGCTGGGCTCGGCCAGCCGCTGGCTGACGCGCCGCACCGAGCCCCGCGTGAAGCTGCACTGAGCCCCCGGGCGGCGCGTGCCGCGCCCACCCTATGGCGCGGCGGCGGTGGTCTTCGCCACGACCTCGCGATTCCAGTACGTCGTGTTGTGCAGCGACAGCAGGTCCGGGTCGGTGCGTGCGTACGCCCGCCAGGGCTCGTCGCGCTGGATCGCCTGCGCCAGGTCGGCGATCGCGAGCTCCCGGTCCCGCTCGCTCGCGGCGGCGACTGCGCGGTAGCAGGCCCGGTTGTAGTACGCCTTCGAGAACGCCGGATCCTGGCGGATGATGCCGTCCTGGAGCTGGATCGCTTCGGCGAACAGCGCCGACGCCTTGGACGACTTCTCGCTCACCGGCTGGCGCTGGCAGTAGACGCCCAGGTCGGCCAGCGAATTCGCCAACCCGTTCCGCGCGCCGCGGTGCAGCGGATCCTTGCCGATCACGCCGCGGAACTTGAGGATCGCGCGCTCCAGCAACTGCTCGGCGTCCGGATCGGCAACGCCTTTGCCAGCGGCGGTGGCGGCGGCGAGATGGGCGTTGTGCTGCTGTCGAAGCTGCTCGGCCTCCTGGACGATCTCTTCGGCCTGCACGTCGACGGCGAGCTGCTGGCTGACCTGGCGGCCCGTTTCGTCGCGGATCATTTTCTGGATCGCCTTGCTCGACAGGTCGTCGAGCAGCTTGGTCCCTGCGTAGCCGGAGAGCACGCCCCAGGCGGCCACCTTGACGAGGAACCATGCCGAGACGGTGTCCTGCAACTCCCGCCCGCCGCCGAAGATGCTCTCGGCGAACGCGAAGATCGCCACCGAGGCCGCCATGCCCACCAGTGCGTCGGCGATCGAGCCCCAATCCGCGCTGCGAGAACCGAACCGGACCCGGTAGCTGCGGCCCGCGCGCATCCCGTCGACGAAGCCGCCGAACGCACCGGAGACGGCGATCACGAACAGCGCCCACCAGGCCGTGTAGCGGTGGGGGTTGGCCGGGGGTGTCGGTTCGGAGGCCTTCGGCATCGGGAGGGGTGTCGCGGCCTGTGGCGGCTGTGACATCGCCGGGCCTGCGCCGGGGGCGGAGGCGACGCCGTCGGCTGCTCCGGCGGCCAACGCGTCGAAGGACAACCACGCACAGGACGCCACCACCAGCGCGGCCATGGCCATGCGAACGTGAACGAGGCGCTTCGAGATCATGTGACCCTGGCGATCGATCAGGGGGCACCCCGCGGAGCCTCTCGATCATGCCGGTCGAGCTCAGAAGGTGGACGAGCCCGGAGCTTCCCCAACGGCCCGCAATCCGTCGGTGCGCTGTCGCACACTGCGACTGCGCCCACGACGCGCTCGGCTGGCGCCAGGAGCTTCGAGGCCGTCGCGCGGGCGCTCGCGACCCACTTCAGCATGGCCTCCGCGGCCGCCGGGACTCCTGCGCCGAAACCCCGGTTCCTGCTACCCCGGCACGAGGACTCGAAGGCGCCGACGGCCACCCGCACGCGCCATGTGCGACACCGTACAGACCGGGCGCGCGACGGAGCACGACCATGTCGGCGACGCAGCGGCGGCCGAGTGCCGGCGCCGCTTCGAGGAGATCGTCCCATCAGCACCCGCCGGGCAACGCCTGGCCAACAAGGAACCCTGCCATGAATCCGATCCGAACCTTCACCGACACCGCGGCCCCAAGCCGGGACCGCTCGACGCCCTCACAGGCGTGGTCACGTCGCTGGAGGGTCCGCACAGCCGCGGCCCTGGGCCTGGCCATCGCCGGCCTGGGCGGCGCCCATGCCGCGACGACCCTCTTCAACTTCGATCCCGGCGCCAACTGGCGCACGACGACCGACCGTCTGGTCGGGCAGCAGTGGGCGCTCGGAAACTTCGACGCCAGCCAGGGCATCGCGGTCCAGACCGGGTACGGCAACCCGGATACGACGAGCCTGCCGGTCGACTCGATGATGTGGAACTGCGGGCCGGGCGGCGACCTCTGCCGCAATGCGCAGGGCGACATCACCGGCGGCGACGGACCGCTCGAGGCCTTCTTCGGCTACGGCTTCCGGATCGAGCCCGGCACGCAGGCCCTGTCGGCCGTGATGCGGGTGATCGCGGACGACTTCTTCCACCTGCGCGTCAACGGCTTCTCGGTCATGGCAGCGATGCTGGACGACCACCTCGACGGCAACGGCCAGCCGCTCCCGATGGCGGTCGACATCACCCAGTACCTGCGCGCGGGCGACAACGTCGTCTCGCTGCGCGCCATGGACGGCACGCTCAAGGGCGCCGCGGCGTCCTGCGCCCAGGGCGTGGAGGTGACGTCCGTGCTGGGCGCCTTCTGCAAGTACGACCGCGGCAACGAGTACGTGTCCGTGGCCGGTGGCGTCTTGACCGTGCCGGAGCCGGGGAGCCTGGCGCTGGTGGGTGCTTCACTGGGCCTGCTGGCGGTGTTCGCGCGGGCACGTCCGGCCACGACCGGCGCGGGCGGCCGGTCGGCCTGACGCTGGAGGGGCCGGCGGTTCCGCGCCGGCGCCACATTGCCGGGCACGCCGGCGGCCTGGCTGCGGCGCTCGCGCTGGTTCGCCGCGGCTTCGCGTTTCGCGCCGTGCGTTGCACGCGGGCTCAGTGCCGGAAGTGCCGCACCCCGGTCAACACCATCGCGATGCCGCGCTCGTCGGCGGCTGCGACGACTTCGTCGTCGCGCACGCTGCCGCCGGGCTGGATGACGCAGCTTGCACCGGCGTCGATCAGCACGTCCAGCCCGTCGCGGAACGGGAAGAACGCATCGCTCGCCGCTGCCGATCCCTGAAGGCTCAGGCCGGCATTCGCGGCCTTGATGCCGGCGATTCGGGCACTGTCGATGCGGCTCATCTGGCCCGCGCCGACGCCCAGCGTCATGCCGCCAGCGCAGAACACGATGGCGTTGCTCTTCACGTACTGCGCCACGGTCCAGGCGAACATCAGGTCGTCGAGCTGTTCGGGCGTCGGCGCGGTCTTCGTCACGAGCCTGAGTTCCTCGCGCCTGAGCACGTGGATGTCGCTGCTCTGCAGCAGCAGGCCCGAGCCGACACGTTTGCTGTCGGCGGCGTTGCGCCCCTGGTCCCACGGGCGTGCGCCGCCCGGCGGCAGCGCGATCTGCAACAGCCGCACGTTCTTCTTGGACGCGAAGATCTCCAGCGCTTCGCTGCTGAAGGCCGGCGCGATCAGCACCTCGACGAACTGCTTGGCCACTTCAGCGGCGGCGGCACCGTCGAGCGCACCGTTGAAGGCGATGATGCCGCCGAAGGCGGAGGTCGGATCGGTCTTGAACGCCTTCGTGTAGGCCTCAAGCGGCGTTGCCCCCAGCGCCACGCCGCAGGGGTTGGCGTGCTTGACGATGACGCAGGCCGGCGCCGCGGCGTCGAAGCTCTTCACGCACTCCCAGGCGGCATCGGCGTCCGCAATGTTGTTGTACGAGAGTTCCTTGCCCTGCAGCTGGCGGCCCGTCACCAGCGAGCCGGGCGCGGGGTACAGGTCGCGGTACAGCGCCGCGCTCTGGTGGGCGTTTTCGCCGTAGCGCAGGTCCTGCACCTTGATGAAGCTGCCGTTCATCTGCGCCGGATAGGCGGCCTGCCCGCCGCTCGCGATGTCGTGCGCCGAGAGCCAGTTGGAGATCGCGGCGTCGTACTGTGCGATGCGGTTGAACGCGGCCACGGCCAGCGCAAAGCGTGTCTCGCGCTTGATCTCGCCGGCCTGCAGTTCAGCCAGCGTCGCGGCGTACTGCGAGGCGTCGGTCAGCACCGTCACGTCGCGCCAGTTCTTGGCGGCGCTGCGCACCATGGCCGGGCCACCGATGTCGATGTTCTCGATCGCGTCGTCCAGCGTGCAGCCGGCCTTGGCGACCGTGGCCTCGAACGGGTAGAGGTTGACGACCAGCACGTCGATGGTGGCGATGCCATGCGCCGCCAGCGCGTCCATGTGTGCCGGCAGTTCACGTCGCGCCAGCAGGCCGCCGTGGATCGTCGGGTGCAGGGTCTTCACCCGGCCGTCCAGCATCTCCGGGAAGCCGGTGTGCGACGCCACCTCCGTGACGGCCAGACCGGCTTCGGCCAACAGCTTGGCAGTACCTCCGGTGGAAAGCAGCCGGTAGCCCAGTGTCGCCAGGCCCTGGGCGAGTTCGAGCACGCCGGTCTTGTCGGACACCGAGATCAGCGCGGTGCGGGTCGTCTGGGGGTTCATCGGAGAGGGTTTCGCAGAAGAGTCGTTCAGTTTCAGGCGGCCAGCGCTTCTTCCTCGCTCGGGGCGACCGCCACCGGAAGCCGCTCGTGGCGCTCGGCCAGGCTGTCGAAGTAGCCGTTGAAGGCCTCGATCTGGGCCTCGGCGTCGTCGATCAGGTTCATCGCCTGTCGGAAGGCCTCGCCACCGGGCAAGGCCCGCACGGCCCAGCCGATGTGCTTGCGCGCGCTGCGCAGGCCGGTGCGCTCGCCGTACAGCGCATGGTGCTCAAGCAAGTGCCGGGCGAGCCAGCGTTGCACGTCGCGGACCTTTGGTGGCGGCGGCAGGAAGCCGTGCTCGAGGAAGTGCGCGATCTCGGCGAAGATCCACGGGCGGCCCTGCGCCGCGCGGCCGATCATCAGCGCGTCGGCGCCGGTCGACCGCAGCACCCGCAAGGCGTCGGCGGCCGAGGCGATGTCGCCGTTGGCGACCACCGGCACCCTGACCGCCGCCTTGATCGAGGCGACCGTCTCGTGTTCGGCGCTGCCGCTGTAACCCTGTTCGCGCGTGCGGCCGTGCACCGTCAACATCGCGACACCGGCCTGCTCGGCGGCCCGCGCGAGGGTCAGTGCATTCCTGACGGCAGCACACCAGCCGGTCCGCATCTTCAAGGTCACCGGCACGCCCTGCGGCGCGCAGGCGGCGACGACGGCCTCGACGATGGCCATGGCCAGCGGCTCGTCCTGCATCAGCGCCGAGCCGGCCCACCGGTTGCACACCTTCTTGGCCGGGCACCCCATGTTGATGTCGATGATCCGGGCGCCGCGGTCGATGTTGTAGCGCGCGGCGTCGGCCATCTCCGCCGGGTCGACACCGGCGATCTGCACCGCGATGGGCGCACTCTCGCCCGCATGGTCGGCCCGGCGCGAGGTCTTCAGGGACGACCACAGTTCGCGCTTGCTGGTGACCATCTCGCTGACCGCATAGCCCGCACCCAGACCCTTGCACAGGACACGGAACGGACGGTCCGTCACGCCGGCCATCGGGGCGACGAACAGATTGTTCGGCACAAGGTGCGGGCCGATCTGGACGGGGTGGAGCAAGGCCATGGAATTCAACCGAGGATTATCCCTTGCACCGCCGGCCCGTCCGGTCAACACAGGTCACCGGGGAACCGGATGCCGGTTGGCCGCATCATCGGAGGGTGGATGCCTGGATGACCTCGCTGCTCGCGGCGCTCGCCCTGCCCGAGTACGGGCTGTTGACGGTGTTCGTGGTTTCGCTGCTTTCGGCCACGCTGCTGCCGATGGCCAGCGTGCCCGTGGTCTATGGCCTGATCGAGCTGAACCCGGCGCTGATGTGGCCCACCATCGCCGTGGCGACCCTGGGCAACACGCTGGGCGGCGCGATCAGCTACTGGATGGGCCTGGGCGCCGAGGCGGCCTTCGAGAGGCTCACTCGCCGGGCGCCCAGCCGCAGCCAGGTGCGAGCACTCGCCTGGGCCGAGAAGTGGGGGCCGCGGGCCTGCCTGCTGTCGTGGCTGCCGTTTGTCGGCGACCCGCTGTGTGCCGTGGCGGGGTGGCTGAGACTGCCCTTCTGGCCGTGCTTGTTCTACATGGCGGTGGGCAAGTTCCTGCGTTACGTGACCTATGTCGGCGCCCTGATCTGGGCCTTTCCCAATCCGTTTGCGTGACCGGAGCCGGCGTCGCAGCGAGACAATCGCGGCCATGAATACCGCCACCCCCTCCAAGACTCCAAGCTACGACGCACTGAGCAGTGCTTGGCTGCGCCTTCACCGCCTGGGCCACCTGCAAAACATTGCGGGCTGGGACCAGGCCGCGCTGATGCCCAGCAAAGGCAACGAGGCGCGTGGTGCAGCGATGGCCGAGATGGCCGCACTGATGCACCGACTTCGCACCGAGCCGCAGCTGCGCGACCAGATCGACTCCGCCGAACAAGAGCCACTGGATGCGCTGCAGCGCGCGAATCTGCGCGAGATGCGGCGCGAGTGGCGCCATGCGAACGCCCTGCCCGAGGACCTGGTCCAGCGCCAGAAGATCGCCACCAGTCGCTGCGAGCACGCCTGGCGCAGCCAACGCCCGGCCAACGACTGGGCTGGATTCGTCGGGAACCTCAAGCCGGTTCTGGCCATCGCCCGAGAGGAGGCACGGCTGCTTGGCCAGCAGTCGGGCCTGCGGCCGTACGACGCGTTGATGGACCGCTACGAGCCCGGCATGCGCTGCGCCACGCTGGACGGCATCTTCGGGAACGTGCGCCAGTGGCTGCCGGGGCTGATCCAGAAGGCGATGGAACGTCAGGCCCTGGCGCCGGCTGTCGACCCGGTCGGGCCTTTCGACATCGAGCGCCAGCGCGGGCTTTGCAATCAGGTGGTGACCCTGCTCGGCTTCGACTTCGAGGCCGGCCGGCTGGATGTCTCGACGCATCCCTTCTGCGGCGGTGTGCCCGAGGACGTGCGGCTGACGACCCGCTTCCGGACCGACGACTTCCTGCCCAGCCTGATGGGCACCGTGCACGAGACCGGGCATGGACGCTACGAGCAGAACCTGCCCCGCACGCTGCTCGGCCAGCCGGTGGCCGAGGCCCGGTCGATGGCCCTGCACGAGAGTCAGAGCCTGACCTTCGAGATGCAGATCGGCAGTCACCCCGGCTTCATGGCGCTGCTCGCACCCATGATCGCCGCGGCTTTCGGCGATCAACCCGCCTTTGCCGCAGACAACCTCCACCGCCTGGTCACGCGTGTCAAGCCGGGCTTCATCCGAGTCGATGCCGACGAGGTGACCTACCCGGCGCACATCGTGCTGCGCTACGAGATCGAACGGCCCCTGATCGAAGGCGAGATCGAGATCGAAGACGTGCCGGCGCTGTGGGACGCCAAGATGATGGAGCTGCTGGGCGTGGACACGCGCGGCAATTTCAAGGACGGGCCGATGCAGGACGTGCACTGGCCCGAGAGCCTGTTCGGCTACTTTCCGTGTTATTCGCTCGGCGCGATGTACGCCGCGCAGTGGTTCGCCGCGATGCGCCGCGCGATGCCCGACCTCGACTCGCGCATCGCCGCCGGCCAGCTGGCGCCAGTCTTCGACTGGCTGAAGTCCAACATCTGGGAGCAGGCCAGCCGCTGGGACACCGACGAACTCGCCCGCCGGGCCAGCGGCGAGACGCTGAACCCGGCGCACTTCAAGGCGCACCTGGAGCAGCGCTACCTCGGCGGTTGACGCCCGGGAATCTGCGTCACCAACGCTTCAGACGGCGGGCAGTCGACTTTCCAGGTCGTCCAGCACCTGGTCCAGGCGCTTGAGCGCCCGGGCCGCGCGGGTGCCTGTCGGGCGGTGCTTCTTCAGCAGCGTGCGGCGATCATCGGCCAGCACGGCCGTATCCAGTGCCAGGCCATGTCGGGCCAGGATCCGGCTCAGCTCGCCTTGGCGCGCGCGCAGGTTGGCGCGGGTCTGCTGGTAGGCGTGTTCGGCGAGCTTTCGCCGTTGGCGGTAGCTGAACACGTTGGCGTCGAACATCGCCGGGTCGCGATGGTCGGGCTCGAACAGCAGCAGGTCGACCTCGGGGTGGCTGGCCTCGTAGCCCTTCATGCCGAGTTCGAGCCGCGAATGGATCAGGGTGCGGAAGGTCTGGCTCAGCACCACCGGCAGGCCGCCGTCGACCAGGCGTGGAATCCGGGGCTCGGCGCTGCCGAGCACGCGGTGGCGCCGGCTGCGTGTCGAATCGAAGGGCACCAAGGGGTTCAGGCACAGCACGAGGTCCAGGCCCATGTCGAGCAGCACGCGGGCGTGCAGCGTCTTCTTCAGCGCGCCGTCGACGTACCAGCGGCCATCGATCGCCACCGGCGGAAACAGCCCCGGCAGCGCGGCACTCGCGGCGACAGCGCGCGAGATCGGCACATGGTCCCAGCCGGGGGTGCCAAAGGGCGCTGTTGCACCGGAATCGAGGTCCGTCGCGACGAGCACAAGCCGACGCGCCAGGTGCCTGAAGTCATTGCTGCGACCCGGCTGCTCGAGCATGCGTCGCACCTGCGCCTCGAGCGGCGCGTTGCTGAACACGCCCGTGGGCAGCGCTCGACCGAGCAGCTCGGCCACCTCGAGCCAGGCGCGACGACGCGCGAGGACCTGCCACAAGGCCATGGCGCTCAGCCCGGGCAGTGCTGCAAAGCGGCGCGCAAACTCGATCCAGGCCGGCTGCACGAACAGCCGGGGCGAGATCACGTCGGCCCGCGGACCGTCGTTCTCGATGAAGGCGGCGCAGAGCTGGCGCGGCGAAATGCCGTTGGCCAGACCCGCCGCCAGGCAGGCGCCAGCGGAGACGCCGACATAGCCGGCCAGGTCGTTGAAGTCGACGCCCGGCAGCGCTTCTTCAAGCGCGCACAGTGCGCCGATCTCGTAGTTGGCGCCGAGTGGGCCACCGCCGGCCAAGGCCAGGCCGATGCGGGGTGGCGTCACGGGCAACGCGGTCGAACCGATGCGTCGGAAACGGCGGGACTCAGGCCGAAGCGGCCTCGGTCACCGCGTCCACGACCTTGGCGGCCCGGCGCGACACGCGCTTGCTGGCCTTGGCAACGGTGGCGGCGGTTTCGGCGGCGGCAGCCTTGGCGGCGCGGGCTCGACGCACGACGGGCGCCTGGACTGCGGCCTTCACAGCGGCCTTGGCGGTCTTCACGCTGCGCGTGGCCTTGGCCGGGGCGGCCTTCTCGGCGGCAGCGGCCTTGGCGACACCGCCCTTGTTGAGCTTGGCGACCGCGGCGGCCAAGGCATCGACACGCTTGATCAGCGCGTCCACGTCCTTGGCGGTCGGCACGCCGAGCTTGTTCAGCGCCTTGGCGGTGCGGGCCTCGAAGATCTCTTCGAGCTTGTCCCAGTTCTGCCCGGCCTTGGCCGTCACGGTGCCGGCCATCGCGCTCATCTTGCCGGTGACCTCGGAGATCTTCTCCTCGGCCATGCCCTGGGTCTTCTTCTGCAGCTTCATGCCCTCGCTGACCAGGGCCTCGAAAACCTTGGCGCCTTCGGCCGGGATCTTGGCAAATGCACCCATGCCGGCCAGCCAGATCTGCTGGGCCGAGTCCTTGACGGCCTGCGGCAGCTGACCTTCGATCAGGCCCTGGGCCATGCTGGCCATGCCAGCCAGGCCACCGGCGGGCGCAGCGGCATGCATCTTCTTGCGGCCACCGGTCTTGGCGGTGGAGGGGGCAGCGGCGCTGGCGTTGAGCTTCTTGACCATGGGGTGAGCCTCGTGTCTTGTCGTGGATTCGGGGAGGCCGCCAACCCGGCGACCACGGCGTGCCGCCCTCGGCAGCACAGGGGGAAATATAGGGTTCACCCCTGGAGAGACCGAGCCCAATCTCTAGTGAGACGGCTCTATGCTTTTGCGCATCCCGGCCGCTGGCTGGCCCCATTCGCCCCCCTGAGAGGAGACATTCCATGCATTACTTCGTCACCGGCGCCACCGGCTTCATCGGCAAGCGGCTTGTCAAGACACTGCTCCAGCGTCGCGGCAGCGTAGTCCACTTTCTGGTGCGCCCGGGCAGCGAGGACAAGCTCGACGCTCTCTACAAGTACTGGGGTGCCAGCAAGACCCGCGCGATCCCGGTCAGCGGCGACCTGACCGCCAAGAAGCTCGGTGTCAGCGCCGACGACCTGAAGGCCTTGAAGGGCAAGATCGACCACGTGCACCATCTCGCTGCGGTGTACGACCTGAAGGCCGACGAGGCCAGCCAGATGCAGGTCAACGTCGAAGGCACACGCAACATGGTCGAGTTCGCGAAGGCCATCGACGCCGGCCATGTGCACCTGGTGTCCTCCATCGCGTCGGCGGGCCTGTACGAGGGCGTGTTCCGCGAGGACATGTTCGAGGAGGCCGAGGGCCTGGACCACCCGTACTTCATGACCAAGCACGAGAGCGAGAAGATCGTGCGCAAGGAGTGCAAGGTGCCGTGGACCGTGTACCGCCCGGCGATGGTGGTCGGCGACTCGACCACCGGCGAGATGGACAAGATCGACGGCCCGTACTACTTCTTCAAGGCCATCCAGCGCATGCGCCAGTTCCTGCCGCCGTGGATGCCCACGATCGGACTGGAAGGCGGGCGGGTGAACATCGTGCCGGTGGACTTCGTCGTCGCGGCGCTCGACCACATCTCGCACAAGGTCGCGGCCAGCGGTGGCTGCTACCACCTGGTCGACCCCAAGGGTTACCGCGTCGGCGACGTGCTCGACATCTTCAGCAAGGCGGCACACGCGCCCAAGATGAGCCTGTTCATCAACGCCGCGCTGCTCGGATTCATCCCCAAGAGCGTCAAGAAAGGAATGATGGCGCTGGCACCCGTGCGCCGGGTGCGCAACGCGGTGATGAAGGACCTCGGCGTCCCCGAGGACATGCTGACCTTCATCAACTACCCGACACGCTTCGACCGGCGCGAGACCGACGCCGCGCTCAAGGGCAGCGGCATCGAGTGCCCGAACCTGCACGACTACGCCTGGCGCCTGTGGGACTACTGGGAGCGTCACCTCGACCCGGCCCTGTTCATCGACCGCAGCCTCAAGGGCACCGTGGGCGGCAAGGTCGTGCTCGTCACCGGGGGTTCCTCGGGCATCGGCCTGGCGGCCTCGTGCCGCTTCGCCGAGGCCGGTGCGATCACGATCATCTGCGCCCGCGGCGAGGACAAGCTGGCCGATGCCGTGAAGGAGATCGTCGACTACGCCAAGGAGCGTGGGAACAAGAACCCGCAGGTCTTCAGCTACAGCGTCGACGTCGCCAACGAGCCGAGCTGCGCCGAGTTCGTCGCCAAGCTCAACGAGAACCACGGCGGTGTCGACTTCCTGATCAACAACGCCGGCCGTTCGATCCGCCGTGCGATCGAAAGCAGCTACGACCGCTTCCACGACTTCGAGCGCACGATGCAGCTCAACTACTTCGGGGCGCTGCGCGTCACGATGGGCCTGCTGCCCGGCATGGCGGCCAAGAAGAAGGGCCATGTCGTCAACATCAGCTCGATCAGCGTGCTCGTCAACGCACCGCGATTCTCGGCCTACGTCGCGAGCAAGGCCGCGCTCGACGCCTGGACGGCCTGCGCCTCGAGCGAGTTCGCCGACGTCGGCGTGACCTTCACGACGGTGAACATGCCGCTGGTGCGCACGCCGATGACGGCACCGACCAAGATCTACGACAGCATGCCGCTGCTCAAGCCCGAGGAGGCGGCCGACATGATCGTGCAGGCCTGCGTCGAGAAGCCGGTGCGCGTCGCGACCCGCCTGGGGATCTTCGGCGAGGTGCTGCACGCGCTGGCGCCGCGCGTCACGCAGATCGTCATGAACACCACCTTCCGGATGTTCCCCGACAGCGCCGCGGCCAAGGGCGACAAGGCGGCCAAGCCGCAGCTGTCGGCCGAGGCGATCGCGATGTCGCAGATGATGCGCGGCATCCACTTCTGACGCCACGCCACCCCAGCGCCGACGCCTTCAGGCGTCGGCCACCTTCAGCACCAGCTTGCCGAAGTTGCGGCCGCTGAAGAGCATCGGCAGCGCGTCAGGGAAGGCGGCGACACCGCCCTCCACCACGTCTTCCTTGCTCTTCATGCGGCCGGCCTTCAGGTAGCCGGCCATCTCGCTGATCGCCTGCGGGTAGCGGTCGACGTTGTCGAAGACGACGATGCCTTCCATGCGGGCGCGATTGACGAGCAGGCTCAGGTAGTTCTTCGGGCCCTGCACCGGCGTGGTGTTGTTGTACTGGCTGATGGCGCCGCAGATCACGATGCGGGCCTTGCGGTTGATGCGCGTCAGCACCGTGTCGAGGATCTCGCCACCGACGTTGTCGAAGTAGATGTCCACGCCATTGGGGCAATGCTGTTTCAGGCCGTCCTTGACACTGCCGCCCTTGTAGTCGATGCAGGCGTCGTAGCCGAGTTCTTCGACGACGAAGCGGCACTTGTCGGCCCCGCCGGCAATGCCGACCACACGCAGGCCCAGGATCTTGCCGAGCTGGCCCACGGTCTGGCCCACGGCGCCAGCCGCACCACTGACGACCAGGGTCTCGCCGGCCTTGGGCTGGCCGACGTCCATCAGGCCGAAGTAGCCGGTCATGCCCGGCATGCCGAGCACGTTCATCCACTGGCCTATGGTGCCCAGGCGCAGGTCGATCTTCGCCAGGCCCAGGCGCTTCATCTGCTCGGGCGCGACCGCCCACCACTCCTGGACCCCGGGTGTGCCGGTGACGGTGTCGCCAACCGCAAACGACGGATGCTCCGAGGCGGTGACCACGCCGATGCCGCCGGCCCGCATCACCTCGCCGATGGCCACCGGCGGGATGTAGCTCTTGCCCTCGTTCATCCAGCCGCGCATGGCCGGATCCAGGCTCAAGGCCAGCACCTTGACGAGCACGCCGCCGGAGGGCACCGCCGGGACCGGCTCGCTCGTGCTTTGCCAGTCGCCGGCCTTGGGCTCACCCACGGGGCGGGCGGCGAGCCGGACCTGGTGGTTCATTGCGGTGGTGGTGACGTTCATCACGGGGTCTCCTGGGGTTGGGCGTCGTTGCAAACGAAACAGCCGCGCATCGTAGGCGCGGCTGAGGCGGTTGGGCGTCGCCTGCGCGTCAGGCCATCAGCCAGGGCAGAACGAAGGCGAACAAGGCGCCAACGATCAGCAGCACGAGCGACACCCCATACACCACGAGCGACCAGCGCCGGGTTCGCATGCAGGCCGCGCGCAGCGTCGGGTCCAGCGGGCAGGGTGCGCTGCGGTTGCGCCACTGCAGCGCGCCACCGGCCGCCATCAACACGGTGGCGACGCCAAAGATCCAGCCCTTGTGCTCGCTCAGCCAGACGATCTGCGGCACCGCCGCCACCAGGCCCGACAGTGCCGCGCCGGCCCCCAGCATCACCAGCAGCGCCGGGATGGCGCAGCAGACCAGCGTGCCCGAACTCGCCAGCAGCGACAGCCATGCCGAGAGCGCCGACTGGCGCAGCTCGGCCTGGCCGTCGTCAGAGGTCCGCAGCACGTTCACCGGGCCTTCATCTCGGCGCGGATCGCGGCCACGGTCTGCGCGACCGGAACCGCCTGGGTCACGTCGTAGCCGGCCTCCGAGATCTCGGCCTTGACCTTGGCGATGTCGATGCTCCTGCCGGGCTTGGGCTGCACCGCCACGACCTTCTGCGCCAGGTTGATGTACAGCGGCCCGGTCTCGGGCATCTTGGTCAGCCGCTTTTCGATGCCCTGGGCGCAGAACGCGCAGACCATGCCGTTGACGGAAAACTTGACGGTGCCGGGGTCGGCCGCCGGCGCCGTCTGTGCCGATGCGCCGAGCGACATCAGGGAAAGCGCAGACACGAGAAGAAACTTGATCATGGTGGTCCTCGATTCGGCTCGGGGCCGATGGGGTTTCAGTGGTTGAACATCAGGTTGAACATGCCGCCGTCGCGGTTGGCACCGATTTCGACGAAGAAGCGGCGGTTGATGAAACGAAGCATCGGCGTGAAGCGGGTTCCTTCGCGCATCGCTGCATTGCCGTAACGCGTGCGCTCGGCCTCGACGATGAACCAGGGCTGGGTGCCTTCGTACTCGGCCTCCCAGAACGAGAAGCCGCTGCGCACCCGGACCACGTCATGACGCAGGCCCTCGCCGCCGCGCAGCGCCTTCAGGCCGCCGCCGACATAGACGCGTGTCGTTTCGTAGTCGGCCATGAAGGCCATCGCGCCGTAGTCGCCGCGGCCTGCGGCATACCCGTGCCCCCCCTGGCGCCGCACCTGTCCGGCGTCACCCACCAGCCACAGGTTGGCTTGTGCATGGGGCAGGTTCCAGCGGTGCAGTCGATGGGTCAGGCTCACGCCGGCTGTTTCACGCAGCAGACGTGCCCCGCCGTGTCCGATGGGCTCTTGCCAGCGTCGCAGCGTCGCCCCCGGGGCCCAGGTGCCGGTGACGGCGTGGTTCAGGCCCAGGCCACGGCTCTGCGGCGTACTGTCGAGCATCAGCATCCAGCTGTCTTCATGGCCCATGGGCAAGGCCAGCGCGGCGCCGCAGGCCGTCAGCAACGCCGTTGCCACGGCAGCCCGCAGCCGCCGGTTCAGGGCGCCTTGGACAACGACGTCACCGTGAACTGGCCGTCGATGCGCTCGCCGGTGAACCGCACCCGGTCGCCCACCGCCAGGCCCTCCAGGCCCTTCGGATCGCGGACCCGCCAGACCATCGTCATGGCGGGCATGTCCAGGTGCTTGAGTTCGCCGTGCTTGAGCGTCAACCGGGCCGAGGCCTTGTCGAGCTTGACCACCTCGGCCTGCGCCTGTGGCGCCGACGGCGCCTGCGCCCAGGCCGTCAGGCCTGCGCAGCCCGCTGCCAGCGCCAGCGTGGCAAGCGCCAGGCGACGGCGCGTGATGGGAAGGGTGTGGGTCATGTTCGTCTCCGTGGAGGAGCAAGGGTGCGATCAACCCCGTTGCGACTGTCGGATTGTTCATTGGGTTCCGTCGAGAGCGTCGTCCAAACGGCCGTCGGATGCAGCAAAGCGCACGCGGCGGCCACGAATGGCCCTGCGGCGCCGAGCGGGCCGCGGGCAGGACGATCAGGCTCTGGGCGGTCGGTCCGGCAACGGCAAGGCCGGCGGGAGCCAGGGCTGCGACGGCGACTCCGGCTGGACATGTGAACCGCGTTCGGCCGAAACCGAGGCTTCTGCCGCCGGCAGGCTGGGCGCGTGGCACAGGGCGCACAAGGCGCAGTCCCGCGCCGCGTTGGCCTGGGGATCCGAGCCTTCTGCGGCCTCCGAACCGCTGTCATGGCCGTGGCACGGCAGGTTGTGGGCGGCAGGCTCGCCCGCCACCGCGGCCAGTGTCCAAGCGCTCTCATGCATCGCCACCTCGGCCCAGCCACGCAAAGGCAGCAACGCCAGCATGGCAAGCATCAGACCCCAACCCAAGGGGCGGCGGTGGCGGCGAACGAGGTGAATCGGGTTCATGGACTTGCTCAGCGCCGAAGTGTGCCTCAACGCCGTTCGAACCGCACCGTCCAGGGTCGCTCCCTAGAATGAGCCTCAGTCCCTTGCCACCCTTGCCGCGCCATGCCAGACGTCCCCGCCGCAGACCAACACGATCTGTCCCATGTCACGCCACGCGACCAGGCCGAGATCCTGGCGCAGGCGCTGCCGTACATCCGCCGCTTCCACGGCAAGACCCTGGTCATCAAATACGGCGGCAACGCGATGACCGACCCTGCACTGCAGGCCGACTTCGCCGAGGACGTGGTGCTGCTCAAGCTCGTCGGCATGAACCCCATCGTCGTGCACGGCGGCGGGCCGCAGATCGACGATGCCCTGGCCAAGATCGGCAAGAAGGGCACCTTCATCCAGGGCATGCGCGTCACCGACGAAGAGACGATGGAGGTCGTCGAGTGGGTTCTGGGCGGTGAGGTCCAACAGGACATCGTCGGCCTGATCAATGCCGCCGGCGGCAAGGCCGTGGGCCTGACCGGCCGCGACGGCGGGCTGATCCGCGCCCGCCAGATGAAGCTGGCCGACAAGGACGATCCGAGCAAGGAACACGACATCGGCCAGGTCGGCGAGATCACCGCCATCGACCCCGCCGTCGTCAAGGCCCTGCAGGACGACCAGTTCATCCCGGTGATCAGTCCGATCGGTTTCGGCGACCGCAACGAGAGCTACAACATCAATGCCGATCTCGTCGCCTCCAAGCTCGCCTCGGTGCTGAAGGCCGAGAAGCTGGTGATGCTGACCAACATCCGCGGCGTGCTCGACAAACAGGGCGCGCTGCTGACCGAGTTGACACCGCGCCGAATCGACGAGCTGATCGCCGACGGCACCATCAGCGGCGGCATGCTGCCCAAGCTCGCAGGCGCGATCGACGCGGCCAAGAGCGGCGTCACCGCGGTCCATGTGGTCGACGGCCGCGTCCCGCACGCGATGCTGCTGGAGATCCTGACCGACCAGGCCTACGGCACGATGATCCGGTCGCACTGAGGGCGGGCGCCGCAGACGATGAAGCGACCACCGGCCGTCTGGCTGTTCGACCTCGACGACACGCTGCACGACGCCGCGAACTCGTCGATGCTCGGCATCCACGAGCGCATGGGCAGCTACATGGTCGAGCACCTGGGCCTGGCACGTGACGAAGCCGACCGGCTGCGCGGCCGCTACTGGCGGAAGTACGGCGCGACCCTGCTCGGCCTGGTTCGCCACCACGGCGTCAAGGCGGCGCACTTCCTGCATCACACCCACATCCTGCCGGGACTGGAAGCGCAACTCCGGCGCAGCACACACGACCTCCACGCGCTGGCCCGGCTGCCAGGGCGCAAGTTCATCCTCACCAACGCCCCGGCGGCCTATGCCGCCCGGGTCCTGGGTCACCTGGGCATGCTGTCGCTGTTCGACGGCGTTCTGGCAATCGAGGACATGCACGTGTTCGGCAAGCTCCGTCCCAAGCCCGACGCGCGCATGCTGCGCCAGCTCTGCGCCCGGCTCGGCGTGCCACCCACCCGTTGCGTGCTCGTCGAGGACACGCTGGTGCACCTGAAGTCGGCGCGCCGCCTGGGCATGGGCACCGTCTGGATGCAGCGCTGGCTACCGCCCGCCACGGCCAGCCACCTGGGGCCCCACCCGGCCAAGGCGCGCCGGACACGGCGTCGGCCGGCCTATGTCGATCGGCGGGTCAGGGCACTGAAGGCGCTGCTCACCTGAACCGGGAGTTGCCCCGGAGCGGTCAGTGTTTACCTGCACCGAGTGCACGCGGAGAGCGAAAACCGGTGTGCCAGAATGGTCCGGACGATCCTGCCGCCCATGTCCGCCCTGCCCGAATCCCCCTTGGCCCACGTCGTGGGCCAGGCCCTCCCCGGCACGGCTCCGGAGGCTGCCGCGCCGCCGTCGCGCAAGCGCCCCAAGCCCGGCGAGCGTCGGGTGCAGATCCTGCAGACACTGGCCCGCATGCTCGAGCAACCTGGAGCGGAGCGCATCACGACCGCTGCACTGGCAGCGCAGCTCGAGGTCTCCGAGGCGGCGCTGTACCGGCACTTCGCGAGCAAGGCGCAGATGTTCGAGGGACTGATCGAGTTCATCGAGTCCAGCATCTTCAGTCTCGTCAACCAGCTTGTCGAACGCGAGGCCTCGGGCGCGGTGCAGGCCCAGAAGATCGTCCAGGTGCTGTTGCAGTTCGGCGAGAAGAACCCGGGCATGTCGCGTGTGATGGTCGGCGACGCGCTGGTCTTCGAGCACGAGCGCCTGGGGGCCCGCATGAACCAGTTCTTCGACCGTGTCGAAAGTCAGTTGCGGCAAAGTCTGCGCCTGGCCGCTGAAGCGGCCGGCTCCACAACGCCCACGGTCGATGCCCAGGCGGTTGCCAGTGCGATGACGGCGCTCGTGGTCGGCCGGCTGCATCGCTATTCGCGCTCCGGATTCAAGCGCCTGCCGACCGAGCACCTGGAGCCTGCGCTTTCCCGGCTGGCCGGTCGCTCCGGCTGAAGCTTCATCGCGCGGCCGCGGCGGCGGAGGATCCGATCCGGATGGTCACGGGCGCCGGAGCCGTCGCGACCGTGTTCGGCGGCGAGCCGGTCCACCTGCTGCCCGAGCGCGCCGCCTGGCTGCCGCGTCAATGCCTGCTGCTGGTTGCCGATGCGCACATCGGCAAGGCCCAGGCCTATCGCCGCCTGGGTCAGCCGGTGCCCGAAGGCACCACGCAGGCCACCCTTGATCGTCTGGATCGAGCCATCGCGCGCTGCGGCGCCAGCCACGTGGTGTTCCTGGGTGACTTGCTGCACGCTGCTGCCGGTCGCAGCCCGGCCGTGATGTCTGCGGTTGCCACCTGGCGCCAGCGCAATCCCGAATTGCAGTTGACGCTGGTTGTCGGCAACCACGACCGCCACGCCGGCGCGCCACCGGCGGACTGGCGCGTGGCTGTGGTTGAAGGTCCCTGGCAGCCCGATCCGCAGTCGCCCCTGGCGCTGGACCACGAGCCACAGGTTGCCGAAGGTCGCTTCGTCCTGGCCGGCCATGTGCATCCGGCGGCGGTGCTGGGCGGGCGCGCCCACCAACGCCTGCGCCTGCCGTGTTTTCACCTCGGACCCCAGGTGGGCGTGCTGCCGGCGTTTGGCGAGTTCACCGGCATGCACGTGATGCCCCGGGGCCCATCGGACCGCGTCTTCGTGATCGCCGACAACAGCGTGCACGAGCTGCCGCGTTGTTGAGGCGGAGGCTCGGCAGGGCGGAAGTCGCCGACACGAAACCTACACTTCGTCCATGCCCGACCTCACCCCCGCCCTGGCCACCCTGATCGAACGCGCCGAAGGCCTGCTCAACCGGCTCGAAGCCGTCCTGCCCGCGCCCGTGGCAGCCCCCGATTGGTCCGCCGGTGTCGCCTGGCGCTGGCGGCGCTCGCGCAACGGCACGGCTCACTTCCAGCCGGTGCGCCAGGTCGCCCGCATCCGGCTGTCCGACCTGAAGGAAGTCGAGGCGCAGAAGTCGCGCCTGGTCGACAACACGGCGCAGTTTGTCGCCGGACGCGGCGCCAACAACGTGCTGCTCACCGGCGCCCGCGGCACGGGAAAGAGCTCGCTGATCAAGGCCGTGCTGAACGAGTTCTCGCCTCAAGGGCTGCGCCTGGTGGAAATGGACAAGGCCGACCTCGTCGACCTGCCCGACGTGGTCGACCTCGTGGCCGGGCGCCCGGAGCGCTTTGTCGTCTTCTGCGACGACCTGTCGTTCGACGAAGGCGAGCCCGGCTACAAGGCACTCAAGAGCGTGCTCGACGGCTCGGTTGCCGCAGCGGGCGAGAACCTGCTGGTCTATGCCACCAGCAACCGCCGCCACCTGCTGCCCGAATACATGCAGGACAACCTGAGCTACAAGCACACCGAGAGCGGCGAGGTCCACCCGGGCGAGGTCGTCGAGGAGAAGATCTCGCTTTCCGAGCGCTTTGGCCTGTGGCTGAGCTTCTACCCCTTCAGCCAGGCCGAGTACCTGACCATCGTCGCGCAGTGGCTGGCGGCCTACGGGCTGGATCCTGCCGACATCGCTGCGGCGCGGCCGCAAGCCCTGGTCTGGGCGCTGGAGCGTGGCTCGCGTTCGGGGCGCGTGGCCGAGCAGTTCGCGCGTGATCTTGCCGGCCGCCAGGGGCGGGGGGCCACGCATGACTGAACACCGTGCCGACGTCGTCTTTGGCGACGACGGCGACACCCGCGCCGTCACCGAAGTGGCGGTGGGACTGCTGATCGATCGCCAAGGCCGTCTGCTCTTCGGCAGCCGCCCGGCCGGCAAGGCCTATGCCGGGTACTGGGAGTTCCCGGGTGGCAAGGTCGAAGAGGGCGAGACGGTCGCCCAGGCGCTTGCGCGCGAGTTCCACGAGGAACTGGGCCTGGACATTGCTCCGGCCGACGTCGTGGCCTGGCGGACCGAGCGTGTGAGCTACCCGCACGCCCACGTGCGGCTGAACTTCTGCAAGGTCTGGCACTGGCGCGGCGAGCCGCAGATGCGCGAGGGCCAGAAGGCCGCCTGGAGCGCACCGCCCCCGAATCTGGCCGCCGAGGTCGACCCCGTGCTGCCTGGAGCCTGGCCGGCCCTGCATGCGCTGGTCGCCGAAGGCCCCGAGGGCCTCACCCGACCGAGCATGCCACCGAGCCGACACGGTCGCTGACTACACTGCCGGCTCATGACCCTGCCTGCCTCCAACCAGATCCTCGGCGCCCCTGCCCTGGGGCCCGAGACCTGGCTCGACACCGTTGCGTGGGACACCAACGGCCTGGTGCCGGTGATCGCACAGGAGCGTGACAGCGGCGATGTCCTGATGTTCGCGTGGATGAACCGCGACGCCCTGTCGGAGACCGCCCGCACCGGCTGTGCCGTCTACTGGAGCCGCTCGCGCCAGCGCCTGTGGCGCAAGGGAGAGGAGTCCGGCCATGTCCAGCAGGTGCACGAGATCCGGATGGACTGCGACGCCGACGTGGTGTTGCTGACGGTGACCCAACTCGGCCACGATCCCGGTATCGCCTGCCACACCGGGCGCCACAGCTGCTTCTTCAACCGTCTCGAAGGCCCGGCCGCCGCGCGGCAGTGGCACGCCGTCGAGCCGGTGCTCAAGGATCCGGAGTCGATCTACAAATGAATGCGGTCTCGTTGTCTGGCGACGACACCTTGGCCCGGCTGGCCGCCGTGATCGAGTCCCGCAGGCCCGACGCCGGCGGCGACCCCGACAAGAGCTACGTCGCCCGCCTGTTCGCAAAGGGTCCGGACGCCGCCCTGAAGAAGGTCGGCGAAGAGGCCACCGAGCTGGTCATGGCGGCCAAGGACGGCCAGCCCGACCGGGTGGTGGCCGAGTGTGCCGACCTGTGGTTCCACACCCTGGTCGTGCTCGCGCAGCACGGGCTCGGCCCGGAACAGGTGCTGGCCGAACTGCGCCGGCGCGAGGGCCTTTCGGGTCTGGAGGAGTTCGCGCTGCGCAAGCAACAGGCGCGCGAGGCCGGCGAACGAGAATCCGCATCATGAATGCCGATCCGAACTGCATCTTCTGCAAGATCGTGGCCGGGCAGATCCCGGCCCGCAAGGTACACGAGGACGATCTCGTACTCGCCTTCCACGACATCGCCCCGTGGGCACCGGTGCATGTCCTCGTGATCCCCCGGCAGCACATCGCCATGCTGTCCGACGTCACGCCGGAGCACACCCCGCTGCTTGGCCACATGCTGGCGCTCGCGCCGGTGCTGATGAAGCAGCTCGGCGTGACCGGTGGTTTCCGCACGCTGATCAACACCGGACCCGACGGGGGGCAGGAGGTCGGACACCTCCACATGCACGTGATGGGCGGTCCGCGACCCTGGAAAAAGGGTTGAGCCAAACGGCAACGACCCCACTTCACCGGGGTCACCTAAAATTCGACGTTCACTTTCCTGGAGAGATGGTCATGGGTTCGTTCAGCATCTGGCACTGGCTCATCGTGCTGCTCGTGGTGGTGCTGATCTTCGGCACCAAGAAGCTCCGCAACATGGGCTCCGACCTCGGCGGTGCGGTCAAGGGCTTCAAGGACGGCATGAAGTCCGGTGGCGAGGCCAACGCCGACCCCGCCGCCACCCCGCCTGCCGGGCAGGTCACGAACACCGCCCGGACGAGTGCCGAGACGGTGGACGTCGAGGCCAAGACCAAGTCTTGAATCCCACCGCGACGCCCCCGCAGCGCCGACCCGGGGGGCCACGTCCATGATGGACTTCGGCTTTGACAAGATCGCCCTGATCGGCGCGGTCGCACTGATCGTGCTCGGGCCCGAGAAGCTGCCGCGCGTGGCGCGCACGGTCGGTCACCTTCTGGGCAAAGCCCAACGCTATGTGTCCGATGTCAAGGCCGAGGTCAACCGCTCGATCGAACTCGACGAGCTGAAGAAGATGAGGTCCACGGTCGAGGACGCCGCGCGCGACGTGCAAAGCAGTGTCCAGGGCATGCAGGACAACCTGAACCGCGAATGGTCAGAGGCCACCGCCGGCCTGGACGGCAGCGAATCGACCTCAAGCTACGACCCGCTGCCGCTGCCGCCGCCCAGCTACCGGCCGCCGAAGAAGAACTGGCGCGTCAAGCGCGGGCGAACGCCGATGTGGTTCAAGCAGCAGCAAGGGGTGCGCAGCAAGGTCCAATCCGGCGCCGCGCGCGTGGCCCGGCACCGCCCGGCCCGCAAGGCCTGATCGCCTCCCATGTCCACGACTCCCCCGAAGAAGGAAGACGAGCTCGCCGGCACCGAGGCGCCGTTCGTGTCCCACCTCGTCGAGTTGCGTGATCGCCTGGTCAAGGCCCTGATTGCCATCGTCGTCGGCTTCG
>Ga0209985_10001382_pt1 | contig 23937 bp, 26 predicted proteins | sample NOAtaG_FD_187305 | JGI IMG/M metagenome (GOLD analysis project Ga0209985, IMG submission 187305) | Freshwater lake microbial communities from Lake Erie, under a cyanobacterial bloom - NOAA_Erie_Diel6S_1000h metaG (SPAdes) (version 2) | ecosystem: Environmental > Aquatic > Freshwater > Lake ...
CATGGGTGGAGGGGTGATCGGCGACCTCGACACCACCGACGGCTTCTGCAGTCGCCTGGCCGAGACCCTGCGCGGGCCCGTAGTGTCCGTGGATTACCGTCTGGCCCCCGAGCACCGGTTCCCGGCGGGATACGAGGATGTCCTGGCGGCCTTCCGCTGGGCCCGCGACAACGCCGGGGCCCTGGGCGCGCCTGCGGGGCGGGCGGCCATCGGCGGAGACTCCATGGGCGGACTGTTCGCCGCCGCCCTGGCCCAGGAGCTGAAGAGGGCCGGGGAGCCCGGCCCTGAGCTGCAGCTGCTGGTCTATCCTTGCGTGGACCTGGCCAGCGAGACGCCCTCCATGACCGCCTTCGCCGACGCCTTTCCCCTGGACCGGGCCACGATGGACTGGTTCGTCGGCCACTATCTCCCGCCCGGCGCAGATCCCGCCGATCCGCGCAATGCGCCGGGTCGCACCGGTGACCTGTCCGGCCTCGCGCCCGCCGTGATCGCCACCGCCGGCTTCGATCCCCTGGTCGACCAGGGCGAGGCCTACGCCCGCCGTCTCGCCGCCGCCGGCGTGCCGGTGGACTACCGACGCTATGACAGCCTGGTCCACGGCTTCACGGCCTTTGGCGGCGTGGTCCCGGAGGCCCACCGGGCCTGCGGGGAGATCGCCGGCCTGGTCGCCGCCCGGCTCTCCCAACCCCTTCGGAAGGACTGACCCATGCGTGCGCTCGTCGTCGAGGAACTGGCCGCGGAGTACGCCGGCTGCCGGGTCAAGGACCTGCCCGACCCGGTTCCGGGGCCGGGGGAGGTGCTGGTCAAGGTCCGGGCGGGGGCGGTGAACTTCCCCGACCTCATGCAGACCCGGGGCGAGCACCAGCACAAGCCGCCCGTCCCCTTCACCCCGGGCATGGAGATGGCCGGAGACGTCGTCGCAGTAGGCGAGGGGGTGACGGCATGGAAGCCAGGTGACGCCGTGGCGGGGGGCTCGCGCACCGGCGCCTTCGCCGAGTACGCCGTCAGTCCCGCCGCCGCCCTGCACCGCAAGCCGGAGTCCATGACCTACGGTCAGGCCGCCGGCTACCAGGTCTGCTATCTGACCGCCTGGGTCGCCCTGGTCCGCCGCGCCCAGGTGCAGCCGGGCGAGTGGGTCCTGGTGCATGGCGCCGCCGGGGGCACAGGCCTCGCCGCCGTCGACCTGGCGAAGCACCTCGGCTGCCGGGTCATCGCCGCCTCGGCCTCCGACGCCAAGCTGGCGGTGATCGAGAAGGAATACGCCCCCGATGCGGTGGTGAACGTCACCCAGGGCTTCAAGGACCGGGTCAAGGAGATCACGGGCGGCCGAGGCGCGGACGTCATCTACGATCCCGTCGGCGGCGACGTCTTCGACGAGAGCGTACGCTGCATCGCCTTCGACGGGCGCATCCTGTCCATCGGCTTCACCTCGGGCCGGCTGCCCGTGCTCCCCGTCAACTACGCCCTCATCAAGGGCTTCTCGGTCATGGGGGTCCGGGCGGGCGAGTACGGCCGGAAGTTCCCCGAGAAGGGTCGCGAGAACAACGAGGCCATCTGGAAGCTGGCCGCCGAGGGCGCCATGCGGCCCCGGGTCGACCGCGAGTTCCCCCTGGACGGCTGGCGCAAGGCCTTCGACACCCTGGCCGAGCGGACCGTGGTGGGGAAGACCATCATCCGGCCGGACCTCTGAGGACTCCGGCCGTGAGATAACTGGCATCTCGATTGAGATCGGAATGCCCTGTCACGGGGATCTCAAAAACAAATGAGTCCCGTATCGTTCCTAACGGACGAGTGGCCCCAGCAGGAAGATGCGGGTGAATGATGACCTGACTGACGGAGACTGTCCTCCTGTCGCCACACAAGGACCGCAATCGCGGCCGAGTACCTCTGGTTGTTGATTTTACGATTCAACGGGGTCAGGCTCACTCCCCATGGAACAGGCCGTATCGATGGACGAAATCAAGACGATCATTGAGCGCGTGGTTCGCGAACGCCTGGCGGATGGAAACATCCAGGACGTAACTGTCGTCAGGGAAACCGACTATCAGGACGAAGCCGTGTTCCGCGTCACGGTCGTTTTTGATCGCGAGGGCCCTCTTGATCCATACAAGACTGCGGGTCTTGTGAGGCATATCAGACACGCTCTTCTCGATCGTGAAGAGAGTACTTTTCCGATTGTAGCCTTTGTTTCAAAGGCTGAAGCGGCGGGGATGAGGCCTGCAGCCGCTTGATCTCATCGCGTCCGCTGAACTGCTGATCAGAGCGAGTTCGCGGAAGCCCTCCCAGGCCAACCTCCGCCGCGCAACGAGCGCTGCCTATTATGCGCTCTTCCACTGCCTTGCGCGGACCAACGCCAATCTATTGGTTGGGGGCGCAGGAGCCTCTCGTAGCAGGCATGCGTGGACGCAGGTCTACCGGGCCATCGATCATGGGACGGCGATGACCGCATGCAAAGACGGGAATACCATCCGGAAATTTCCAAAGGCCATTGAGGATTTCGCCAACACCTTTGTGACGATGCAGTCCAAGCGTAACAGCGCCGACTATGACCCCACCGCGCGATTCACCAAGTCGGAAGTTGTTCAGGACATTGCCACGGCTCGGCAGGCCATCGTTGCCTTTGGCGCTGCAGCTTCAAAGGATCGACGGGCCTTCTGCGCCTTTATCTTGTTCAAGAGGCGCTCCTAGCCCAGGCTAAGTCGCCACTCGATTGGCCCCGACGCCATTGACAGGGGGGCGGGCATCCCCTATTCCCCGCGCCTCGTTTTCTCCCGGAGCTGGTCCCGTGAAGCGCACCTTTCAGCCCTCCCGTCTCGTGCGCGCGCGCCGTCACGGCTGGCGCGCCCGCATGGCCACCAAGAACGGCCGCAAGGTCGTCGCCCGCCGCCGGGCCAAGGGCCGCAAGCGCCTGACCGCCTGACCGGGCGACGCAGGCGAACCTCAGGGCCCTCCAGATGGAGGAACCCGCCCCTCTCTCAAGTCTCCGTCTCGAACGGCTCCGGACCCGTCCGGGCTTCCTCGCCGTCGCCAAGGGTCGCGCGTGCGCCCGGGGCGCTGTCCTGATGCAGGTCCGGGATCGCGCCGACGGCGACGACCTCGTCCGGGTAGGCTTCACCGCCACCCGCCGGATCGGCGGGGCGGTGGTCCGCAACCGGGCCAAGCGCCGCCTGCGCGAGGCCGCCCGCCTGCTCGTGCCGGTCCTGGGACGCCCCGGATGCGACTATGTCCTCATCGCCCGGGGCGGAACGCCGACCCGTCCCTGGCCGCGTTTGCTTGACGACGTGAAAACCGCGCTGATAAGCCTCGCGGCCGAGGGCGACCGCCCTGCCCGCGCGCCCGACCGCGCCCCCTCTTCAACAGACTGAGCGCGCGATCGAATGCCCGACAACACGAACCGCAACACCATCCTCTTCGTCGTCCTCTCGATGGCCCTGTTGTTCGGCTACCAGGCCCTGGTGCTGGGCCCGCAGAACAAGCAGAGGGAGGCCGAGCTGAGAGCGCGTGAAGGCGCCCAGGCCGTCCAGCCATCGGGCTCGCCTGCGGCGACCGTCCGGCCGGAGGGTCCGGTCTATGTCTCAAGGGCCGCCGCGCTTGGCGGCTCCCCCAGGGTTGCGGTGGACACACCCGCCCTCCAGGGCTCCCTGTCTCTGCGCGGGGGCCGGATCGACGATCTCTTCCTGAGGGACTATCGGGTCACCGTTGATCCGGGGTCGCCTCCCGTGGAGCTGCTCCGGCCCGAGGGGATGCGTGACGCTTGGTTCGCCGAGTTCGGATGGACCGGCGCCAACCTGCCGGGCCTGCCGTCGTCTGGTTCCCAGTGGACCCTCGTGCAGGGTGACCGGCTCTCCCCCGGCCGGCCCGTGGTGCTCCGTTACGATGCAGGCCAGGGGCTGGCCTTCACCCGTCGGATCGAGGTGGACGACAAGTTCATGTTCACCATCACCGATACGGTCGCGAACAGCCTGTCCAATCCCGTGACGATCGCACCCTATGCTGCAGTCCAGCGCCGCGGCGCCCCCGCAGTCCCCGCGATGAACGCTCATGAAGGCGCCGTCGGGGTCATGGACGGCGTTCTGGAGATGCTGAACTATAACCAGCTGAAGAAGGAGGAGGAGAAGGGCTTCTCAGCCACCGGCGGCTGGCTCGGCATCACCGACAAGTACTGGCTGGCGGCGGTGGTTCCCGAGCAGACAGAGAAGGTGAACGCAGCCTACAGGACCACCCAGGTCTCCGGCGTCAACATCTTCGAGGCTAACTTTGTCGCCCAGCCACGGGTCGTTCAGCCCGGGGGTACCTACACCCACGTGAGCCGTCTCTTCGCCGGCGCCAAGACGGTTCCGGTCCTCCGGACCTACGAGGACACCCTGGGGATCCCGCGGTTCGAGGACGCCGTCGACTGGGGCAGGCTGTTCTTCATCACCAAGCCCGCCTTCTGGCTTCTCGAGGTTTTCAACGGCCTGCTCGGCAGCTTCGGCCTCGCCATCCTGGCCCTGACCGTCGTGGTCCGCCTGCTGATGTTCTATCCGGCCAACCTGTCCTACGAGTCCCTGACCAAGATGAAGAAGGTCCAGCCGCAGGTGGAGGAGCTCCGCGCCCGGTTGAAGGACGATCCGCAGAAGCAGCAGCAGGAGCTGATGCGGCTCTATCAGTCGGAGAAGATCAACCCGCTGATGGGCTGCCTGCCCATGCTGGCGACCATCCCGGTCTTCCTGGCGCTCTTCAAGGTGCTGTCCGTGGCCATCGAGATGCGCCATGCGCCCTTCTACGGCTGGATTCAGGACCTCTCGTCCCGCGATCCGACAACCCTCCTGAACCTGTTCGGTCTGATCCCTTGGGATGTTGCGACGACTCCCTTCGTCGGTGGCTTCCTGAATACCTACTTGCACATCGGTGTCTGGCCCCTGGCCTACGGCGTTACGCAGTGGCTTTCCATGAAGATGAGCCCCCCGGCGCCGGATCGCATCCAGCAGCGGATCATGGAGCTCATGCCGGTGATCTTCACCTTCGTCATGGCCCCGTTCGCCGTCGGCCTCATGATCTACTACACGTGGAGCAACGTTCTCACGATCCTCCAGCAGTACGTCATCATGCGAAAGTACCAGGTGGAGAACCCGATCGATGACTTCCTGAATCGCCTGAAGGCGCGAAGGGCCCCCGGGTGAGCCCCGGGGACGCCCGGGAACCCGACCCAGGCGACGACTCCCACGAGGAGATCGAAGCGGCGCGCGTGCTGTTCGCCCGGCCGGCGGTCTTCATGATGGGTGCGGTCTCGGTGACCGGCCTGCCGGAGCCGGACCTGCCGGAAGTGGCCTTCGCCGGACGCTCCAACGTGGGCAAGTCCTCCCTGATCAACGCCCTGGTCGGCCAGAAGCACCTGGCGCGCGCCTCGAACGAGCCGGGGCGGACCCGCGAGGTCAACTTCTTCGTGGTCGACGACCGTCTGCGCCTGGTGGACCTGCCCGGCTATGGCTGGGCCCGGGCCGCCAAGGGCGAGGTGAAGAAGTTCCAGGCCCTGGGCCGGGACTATCTGCGCGGCCGGCCCAACCTGCGCCGGGCCTACCTCCTGATCGACGCCCGCCACGGCCTGAAGGACGTGGACGAGGAGCCCATGGCCGCCTTCGACAAGGCGGCCGTCTCCTACCAGGTGATCCTGACCAAGGCCGACAAGCTCAAGCCCGCCGAGGTCGAGGCCGTCCGCGCCCGCACAGAGGCGCAAATCGCCAAGCGGCCCGCCGCCTTCCCGGGGGTGATCGCCACCTCCTCGGAGAAGGGGACCGGCCTGCCGGAACTGCGCGCCGCCATCGCCCGCGCCTGCGGGATCGGGGACTCGCCTGACGCGGCGTGAGGCGGCATAGAGTCCCGTCCCAGGCAAAGGACGACGGGAGGCCCCATGCTCGACACTTCAGGACGCACCCTCTTCGACGAGGACCTGTCGATCTTCCGCGAGCAGGTGCGCAAGGTCTACGCCCAGCACCTCGTCCCCAACCTCGACCGCTGGGAGGAGGAGGGCGTGGTGGACCGGGCCTTCTGGCGGGCCTGCGGCGAGGCCGGCCTGCTCTGCCCGCAGGTCCCGCAGGCCTATGGCGGCCTGGACCTGGACTACCGCTACAACGCCGTCATCGGCGAGGAGCTGACCTATGCCGGCTCGACGGCGGGCATCACCCTGCAGTCGGACATCGTCGCGCCCTACCTCATTCATTACGCCAGCGAGGACCTCAAGCAGGTCTGGCTGCCGAAGATGGTGTCCGGCGAGGCCATCGCCGCCATCGCCATGACCGAGCCCGGCGCCGGGTCCGATCTGCAGGGGGTGCGCACCACCGCCCGCCGGGTCGGCGACGACTACGTCATCTCCGGGTCCAAGACCTACATCACCAACGGGCAGAGCGCCGATATCATCGTCGTCGTGGCCAAGACCGACCCGGACAAGGGCGCCAAGGGCATCTCCCTGATCCTGGTCGAGGCGACCCGGGAGGGATTCCGGCGCGGCCGGAACCTGGACAAGATCGGCCAGAACTCCGCCGATACCTCCGAGCTCTTCTTCGAGGATGTCCGGGTCCCCGCCGGCAACCTGCTGGGCCAGGAGAACCAGGGCTTTGTCTACCTGATGACCCAGCTGCCGCAGGAGCGGCTGCAGATCGCCATCTCCGGCCAGGCCGGCGCCCAGCGCGCATTCGACGAGGCCGTGAAGTTCACCAAGGACCGCAAGGCCTTCCGCCAGACCGTCTTCGACTTCCAGAACACCCGCTTCACCCTGGCCAACCTGAAGGCCAAGCTGCAGGCGGGATGGGCGCACCTGGACTGGTGCACGGCCCGGCATCTGCAGGGCGAGCTGACGGCGGCCGAGGCCTCGGCGGCCAAGCTCTTCCACACCGAGCTGCAGTGGGAGGTCTGCGACGCCGCCCTTCAGCTGCACGGCGGCGCCGGCTACATGAACGAGTACCCCATCGCCCGCCTGTGGCGCGACGCCCGGGTGCAGCGCATCTACGGCGGCACCTCGGAGATCATGAAGGAGGTCGTCGCCCGATCGCTCTGATCCGGCGCGGGGCCGGCGACGGCCCCTCGGCAGGCCCCCTCCGTCGCGCTGCGCGCGCCACCTCCCCCTGAAAGGTGGAGGAATTTCAGCATCTTAATTGCTCCCCTGCGGGGGAGCTGTCGGCGAAGCCGACTGAGGGGGCGCCGGGACCTAGGGGCGGCGGACCGTCTGTCCGCCCTTCATGACGAAGACGGGCCCCTCCAGGACCCGGATGTCGGCGAGGGGATCGCCCTTCACGCCCACCAGATCGCCCCAGGCGCCCGGCTTGATCTGGCCGACCTGGCCGGCCTGACCCAGGGCCTCGGCGGCGTTGATCGTGGCGGACTGCAGGGCCTGGAGGGGCGTGGCCCCCCACTGGACCATGACCGCGAACTGCCTGGCGTTGTCGCCGTGCGGATAGACCCCGGCGTCGGTGGCGTAGACCATCTTCACGCCAGCCTTCAGGGCCTTCTGGAAGTTCTGCCGCTGGATCAGGCCGATGTCCCGGTCCTTCTGGAGGTTCTCCTCGAGCACCCCGTTCTTCGCGCCCTCGGCCTGGGTGTAGTCGGTGTTGTAGATGTCCATGGCGAACCAGGCGCCCTTGCGGACCGCCAGGCGGATGCCCTCGTCGTCCACCAGGCTGACGTGCTCGATGGTGTCGACCCCGGCCTCGAGGGCCTGGCGGATGCCCGAGGCGCCATGGGCGTGGGCGGCGACCTTCATGCCCGCGGCGTGGGCCTCGTCCACCACTGCCTGCATTTCCGCCAGGGTCATCTGCTGGGCGCCGGGGGACGAGCCCCGCGAGAAGACCCCGCCCGTGGCGCAGATCTTGATCACCTCGGCGCCATACTTGCGCATCTTCCGCACCATCTTCCGGGCCTCGTCCGGGCTGTCGACGACGGCGGGGCTCTGCTCGTTCATGGACGGCGGGAAGAAGGTGGAGTCGCAGTGCCCCCCCGTGGCGCCGATGGCGTAGGCCGCCGGCACGATGCGCGGGCCCGGAACAAAGCCTTCCTCGATGGCCTGCTTCAAGCCGACGTCGCCGTATCCCTCCGACCCGACGTTACGGATGGTGGTGAAACCCGCCTCCAGGGTGGATTTCGCATGGGCGACGCCGATGGCCGTCCAGAAGGAGTCCGTGAACAGCAGGCTGTTGTAGCCGCCGTAGAGGGGGGAGGAGGTGATGTGCACGTGCATGTCGATCAGCCCGGGCACAAGGGTGACGCCCGGCAGGTCGACCCGCTCGGCGCCCTCCGGGACCGCGTCGCCCTGGCGGCCCACCCGGGTAATCCGGCCGTCAGTGATCAGGACCTGGGGCTTTTCCACGCGGGCGCCGGTCGCCACGTCGATCATCCGCTCGGCGGTGACCGCGACGGTGGTCGCCTGGGCGGGAAGCGCGGCGAGGCCCATGAAGGCGGCGGCGGTGGCAAGGCGGGCGGTCAGGCGCATGGGCGGCTCCGGCGGAGGGGGCGGTGCGCCTTCCTAGCACGGCCCGGCCCTGCTCCAACCCCGTGACGCGGCGGGCGGGTGACAGAGGGGCCCGTGTCCGGTATCGGACCCCCGACGCGTGCAGGAGGTCCCGGACTTGAGCGAGACGTCATCGACGAACTCTGCGGCCGAGGAGCAGGGCTGGGCCACCGCCCGGACCCTGGCCGAGGCCCTGCCCTTCATCCAGCAGTACGACCGTGAGACCGTGGTCATCAAATATGGCGGCCACGCCATGGGCCAGGAAGAGACGGCGCGCCTGTTCGCCGCGGACGCCGTCCTCCTGAAGCTGCTGGGCCTGCATCCGGTCGTGGTGCACGGCGGCGGCCCGCAGATCTCGCGCATGCTGGACAAGGCCGGCGTCAAGTCGACCTTCGTCGACGGCCTCAGGGTCACCGACCAGGCCACCATGGAGGTGGCCGAGATGGTCCTGTCCGGGGCCATCAACAAGGAAATCGCCAACTGGATCACCCTGGCCGGCGCCGAGGCCGACGTCCGCGGGGTGGGCCTTTCGGGCAAGGACGCCCGCCTGATCACCGTGGAAAAGGCCACCCGGACCCGCAAGGACCCGGACAGCCAGATCGAGCAGGTCGTGGACCTGGGCTTCGTGGGCGAGCCGACCCGGATCGATCCCCAGCTGATCCAGGGCCTGATCTCGGCCGAGCATGACTACATCCCGGTCATCGCGCCCATAGGCGTGGCCGAGGACGGCCAAACCTACAACATCAACGCCGACACGGTGGCGGGCGCCCTGGCCGGCGCCCTGAAGGCCAAGCGCATGCTGCTGCTGACCGATGTGGCGGGCGTTCTGGGCGCCGACGGGGAGCTCATCCGGCAGATGTCCGTGGACGAGGCCCGGGCGGCCATCGCCTCGGGCGTGGCGTCGGGCGGCATGATCCCCAAGCTGGAGACCGCCATCGCCGCGGTCGAAGCCGGGGTCGAGGCGGTGGTCATCCTGGACGGGCGGCGGGCCCACGCCATGCTGGTCGAGCTGTTCACAGAGCACGGGTCGGGAACCCTCATCACCCGATGACCCCGGACCTCAGCCATATCGACACCTGGCTGTTCGACCTGGACAACACCCTCTACCCGGAGGAGTCCGGCTTCATGCGCCAGGTCGAGAGCCGCATGACCGCCTTCGTCATGAAGGTGACGGGACTGGAGCGGGACGCCGCCTTCGCTCTGCAGAAGACGTACCTGGCCGAGCATGGCCTGACCCTGGGCGGGCTCATGCGCCACCACGGGGTGGACCCGCAGGACTTCCACGCCCTGTTCCACGACCTCAGCCTGGACGCCCTGGCGCATGATCCCGAGCTGCTGGTCGCCCTGGCCCGCCTGCCCGGCCGCCGGCTGATCTTCACCAACGCCGACGATCTCCACGCCGAGCGGGTGCTGAACCACCTGGGCCTGACGCACCTGTTCGACCAGGTCTTTCACATCCACTCCTTCGGCTTTGCGCCCAAGCCCGACCCCCTGGGCTTCATGCGGATGATCGAGGGCCACGGCCTGGACCCCGCCGCCACCGCCTTCTTCGAGGACTCCGAGCGCAACCTGAAGCCGGCCCACGACCTGGGCATGACCACCGTCCTGGTGGGCCCCCGGGCGCTGGCCTCCGAGGCGCCCTTCGTCCACCATCGGACGGGCAAGCTCGCGCCCTTCCTCAATCACGCCCGCCTCCGGGAGACCGCCTGATGAGCCTGACCTACGCCGACCTCCGCGCCGAGATCGAAGCCGCCTGGGAGGCGCGCGACCAGGTTTCGACCGCCACCACCGGCCCGGTGCGCACCGCCGTCGACGAGACCCTGCGCCAGCTCGACAGCGGCGACCTGCGCGTCGCCACACGGGGCGAGGACGGCGTCTGGAGCACCCACCAGTGGGTCAAGCAGGCCATCCTCCTGTCCTTCCGCCTGAACCCGAACCGTATGCATCATGCTCCGGGGCCAGGACCCTACTGGGACAAGGTGGACACCAAGTTCGAGGACTGGAGCGAATCCCGCTTCGAGGCCGCCGGCTTCCGCGCCGTGCCCGGCTGCGTGGTGCGCAAGGGCGCCTTCATCGCCCGCAATGTGGTGCTGATGCCCTCCTTCGTGAACATCGGCGCCTTCGTGGACGAGGGGACCATGGTCGACACCTGGGCCACGGTCGGGTCCTGCGCCCAGATCGGCAAGAATGTGCACCTGTCCGGCGGCGCCGGGATCGGCGGGGTGCTGGAGCCCCTGCAGGCCAACCCGACCATCATCGAGGACAACTGCTTCATCGGCGCCCGTTCAGAGGTGGCCGAGGGGGTGATCGTGCGCGAGGGCAGCGTGCTGTCCATGGGCGTTTACCTGACCTCCACCACGCCCATCATCGACCGCCGCACCGGCGAGGTCTTCACCGGCGAAGTGCCGCCCTATTCGGTGGTCATGTCCGGGAGCCGCCCGAGTCCGCACGAGGGCCTGCCCGGGACCTACTGCGCGGTGATCATGAAGACGGTGGACGCCCGCACCCGGGCCAAGACCTCCATCAACGAACTCCTGAGGGACTAGGCCCATGGCCGGGATCGACGCCGTCGAGCTGACCCGCGAGCTGATCCGCCGCCCCTCGGTGACGCCGGCCGACGCCGGGGCCATGGATGTGGTCGAGCAGGTCCTTGAGGGCCTGGGCTTCACCTGCCGCCGGATGCGGTTCGGTGAGATCGAGAACCTCTACGCCCGGATCGGGACGGCCCGGCCCCACCTCTGCTTCGCCGGCCACACCGACGTGGTGCCGGTGGGCGACGCCGGGGCCTGGAGCCGCGAGGCCTTCGCCGCCGACATCGTCGACGGGGTGCTGATCGGCCGGGGCGCCGTGGACATGAAGAGCGCCATCGCCGCCTTCGCCGCCGCTGCCGCTTCGACCCTGGCCGAGGGGGCGGTGACGGGCTCCCTGTCCTTCCTGATCACCGGCGACGAGGAGGGCGCAGCGCTCGACGGCACCAAGCGGGTGGTCGAAACCCTGAGGGCCGAGGGCGAGGTCATCGACCACTGCATCGTCGGCGAGCCGACCAGCGCCGAAAGCTTCGGGGACATGGTCAAGATCGGCCGCCGGGGCTCCATCAATGTCGGGATCCGGGTCGAGGGGATCCAGGGCCATGTGGCCTATCCGCACCGGGCGGCCAATCCCGTGCCGGTCCTGATCCGCCTGCTGGCGGCCCTGCAGGCCCGGGTGCTGGACGAGGGTTACGCCGACTTCCAGCCGTCGAACCTGGAGGTCACCACGGTGGACGTGGGCAATCCCACGACCAACCTCATTCCCGCCGTCGCTACGGCGCGGCTGAACATCCGCTTCAATCCCGCCCACCGGGGCGCAGACCTGGCCGCCTGGATCCAGGCCGAGGCCGACCGGGCGGCGGAAGGCTTCCCCGGAACGATCACCCTGACCCCGGCGATCAGCGGCGAGGCCTTCCTGACCGAGCAGGGGCCCTTCACCGAACTGGTGGCCGGAGCCGTCGAGGCGGTCTCGGGCCAGCGACCGGACCTGTCGACCACGGGGGGGACCTCCGACGCCCGCTTCCTCCGCGCCCTCTGCCCGGTGGTGGAGCTGGGCCTGGTGGGCCGCACCATGCACGCCGTCGACGAGCGGGCGCCGGTGGAGGAGATCCGCCGACTGCAGACCGTCTACGAGACCCTGATCCGCCGCTACTTCGCCGCGCCGCCCTCGGCGTAGGACACGCCTGTCAGGACGAGGCCCGTCGCGGGCGCGACAGGACCGCAGGCCCGGCGGTCCCGGGCCTCCAGGGCCGCCTTCACGTCCTGGGCCGTCCAGCGCCCGATCCCGACCTCGGCCAGGGTCCCCGTCATCGACCTGACCTGCCGATGCAGGAAGGAGCGCGAGGCGAAGCTGAGCCAGACCTCCTCGCCCCGCCGGCTGACCTCGGCGACGTCCAGGGTCTTGAGGGGCGACTTCGCCTGGCAGGCCAGGTCGCGGAAGGTGGTGAAGTCGTGATGGCCCACCAGGACCTGGGCGGCGGCGTGCATGGCGTCGGCGTCCAGGGGCGCCTTGACGTGCCAGACCCGGCCCCGGTCCAGGGCCGGGGGCGCCGGACGGTTCAGGATTCGGTAGAGGTAGCGCCGCTCGGTGGCCGAGAAGCGGGCGTGCCAGCCCTCCGGCGCGACTTCGGCGTCCAGCACCACCACCGCGTCGTCGATAAGATGGGCGTTGAGGGCGTTGCGCACGGTGTCCGCTGGCCAGGCCTTCGACAGGTCCACGTGCACCACCTGGCCTGTGGCGTGGACGCCGGTGTCGGTGCGCCCCGCAGCCTGCAGGCGCACGCTCTCGCCCGTGAAGGCCAGGACCGCCCGCTCCACCGCGCCCTGGACCGTGGGCAGGTCGCCCTGGGCCTGGAAGCCCTTGTAGGGGCCGCCGTCATACTCGAGGGTCAGGCGGTAGCGAGGCATCAGGCAAGCTGCATCCCGGCGGGCAGGGGCAGGCCGCGCAGGAAGTCAGCGGCGTCCTGCGGCCCGCGGCCCTCGCGCTGCAGACGCAAGAGGCGCACCGCGCCCTCCCCCGTCGCCACCAGGAGGGCGTCGTCCAGGACGGTTCCCGGCGCCCCCGACCCGGCCTCGGCCCGGCTCAGCAGGGCCTTGACCCGCACCGGACCCCGGGGGCCGGGGGCTTCGAACCAGGCGCCAGGGAAGGGCGACAGGCCGCGGATCTTGCCATCCAGCTCGGCGGCGGGCCGGCTCCAGTGCAACCGGGCGGTGCGGGGGCTGATCTTCTTGGCGTAGGTCGCCCCCTCGGCGGCCTGCGGCGTCTCCACCGCCCGGCCGGCGGCGATGTCGGCCAGGGTTGCGACCAGCAGGCCGGCGCCCGCCTGCGCCATGCGATCGTGCAGGGTCCCGGCGGTCTCATCCGGCCGGATGTCGAGGCGGGCGGTGGCGAGGATCGGCCCCTCGTCCAGGCCCTCGGTCATGCGCATCACCTGGACGCCGGTCACCTCGTCGCCGGCCATGATGGCGCGCTGGATGGGCGCGGCGCCGCGCCAGCGCGGCAGGAGGGAGGCGTGCAGGTTGAAGGCGCCCAGGCGCGGCGCCTCCAGCACCTCGCGGGGCAGGATCTGACCGTAGGCCACCACCACCGCAGCGTCGAGGTCAAGGGCGCGGAAGGCCTCGATCTCGGCGGGATCACGCAGCGAGGCCGGGGTGCGGATGGACAGGCCAAGGGACTCCGCCAGGGCCTGCACCGGCGAGGGACGGAGCGCCTGGCCGCGGCCGCGCGGCGCCGGCGGCTGGGCGTACACCGCGGCGACCTCATGGCCGGCCTGCGCCACGGCGTTGAGGCAGGCGGCGGCGATGTCGGGGGTTCCGAGGAAGGCGAGGCGCATGGGGCGGGTTTACCCCTCCCGCGGCGGCGAGGAAACTGAAAGGGGGGGGAACCGGAAGGGCCGGATCAGCCCGTACGGGCCAGCTTGCGCACCCGGGCCACCGCCCGCTCGCGCTTGAGCCGGGACAGGTGGTCGATGAAGAGTACGCCCTTCAGGTGGTCCATCTCATGCTGGATGCAGACGGCGAACAGGCCCTCGGCGTCCTCGACCACCTCCTGGCCGTTGTAATCGAGATACCTCAGCTTCACCCGGGCGGGGCGGTCCACCTCGTCATAGACCTCGGGTACGGACAGGCAGCCCTCCTCGTAGGGGGCGGTTTCCTCCGAGGCCCAGAGAATCTCGGGATTGACGAAGTAGCGGGGCTGGGGCGGCTCGTCCTGCCGGGCCAGGTCCATGACGATCACCTGCTTGGGCACGCCCACCTGGATGGCGGCCAGGCCGATGCCGGGGGCCGCGTACATGGTCTCCAGCATGTCGTCCATCAGCAGGCGCAGGTCGTCGTCCACCGCCGCGACGGGGGTGGAGACCTGCTTCAGCACAGGGTTGGGGACGGTGAGGATTTCGCGCAGGGCCATGGTCTCGCCAGTTAGGGACGGGCCCCGGCAGCGTCAAGCCGCACCGTCCTCGTCCTTCGGGTCCAGCCGGGCGAGGGGACGCACGCCGGTCTCGATGTGAGGCAGCTCCGGCATGGGCTTGCCCTCGTGGTCCACGCCCAGGGCCTCGAAGCGCCGGGCCTGGGGCAGGACGCGGCTCTCCAGGGACCCGACCACCTGGTTGTAGCGCTCCACCGCCTGGGTCAGGGCCTTGCCCACCCCGGCCACATGGCCGCCCATGTCGGACAGGCGCTTGTAGAGCTCGCGGGCGACCCGGGCGATCTCGGCGGCGCCCCGGGCCTGGTCCTCCACCCGCCAGCCGTAGGAGACGGCCTTGCACAGGGCGAAGAGGGTGGTGGGCGTGACCACCACCACCTTCTGGGCCATGGCCTCGTTCAGGAGGTCCGGCTGGCGGTCGAGGGCGGCCACCAGGAAGCTGTCGCCGGGGATGAACATGGCCACGAAGTCGGCGCTGCCGCCCAGCTCGTCCTGGTAGCCCCGGGAGGCCAGGGTGCGCACGTGGGTGCGGACGCTGTCGGCGTGACGGGCGAGGGCGGCCTCGCGCTGGGCCTCGTCCGGGGCGTCCTGGGCGTCGAGGAAGGCGCCGATGGAGACCTTGGCGTCGATGACCAGCTCGCCGCCGCCGGGCATGCGCACCACCACGTCGGGCCGCTGCCGGCGCTCGCCGGAAGTGACCGTGACCTGCTCGAGAAAGTCGAACCGGTTCTGCAGGCCGGCCATCTCCAGGACGTTGCGCAGGGTCTGCTCGCCCCAGCGCCCCTGAACGCCGACCCCCCGGCGCAGGGCGGCGGTGAGCTTCTGGGTCTCGTCCCGGGCGGCGGTGGAGGCCTGGAGGAGGGCGCCGATCTGCTCGCGCAGGCCGCCGGTCTCCTGCGCACGGGCGGTCTCCATGTCGGTGACCTGCTTCTGGAACTTCTCGAGGGTCTCGGTCACGGGCTTGAGCTGGCCGGCCAGCTTCTCCTCGGCCAGCTTTTCCCGCAGCTCGAAGCTCTCATTGGCCCGGGCGAGGAGCTGCTCGGCGATGGCCCCGGCGGCCTCGGCCTGCAGCAGCTCGGCGTTACGGGCGGCCATGTCCTCGATGACCTGGACCCGGGCGGCGGCGGACTGGAGGTCGAAGATCCGCGCCTCGGCGCGATCGGCCCGGCCCCGCTCGAGCACGGCCCAGACCACGGCGACCAGGGTCAGGGCGAAACCCAGGAGGGCGATGAGAAGTTCGGAGTTCATGAAGTGTTCCTAGGCGGGATTCGCCGCCGTGTCACGACTCAGGCCGGGCGGCGGGCGCGCAGGGCCTGGGTCAGGGTGCCGTCGTCCAGCCAGTCCAGCTCGCCGCCTACGGGCACGCCCCGGGCCAGCAGGGTGACCTCGGCTCCGGAAGCGGCGAGGCGCTCGGCGAGATAGTGGGCGGTGGTCTGGCCATCCACCGTGGCGGGAAGGGCGAGGATGACTTCCCGAACGCCGCCGGCCGAGACCCGGGCGACGAGGTCGGCCACCCGCAGGTCCTCGGGGCCGACGCCGTCCAGGGCCGAGAGCAGACCGCCCAGGACGTGATATCGTCCCCGGAACGCTCCGGCGCGCTCCAGCGCCCAGAGGGCGCCGGCCTCCTCCACCACGCAGATCAGGCCCGGATCGCGCGTTCCGTCCGCGCAGACCGTGCACGGGTCCCGGGTGTCGAGGGCGCCGCAGGCGCTGCAGGCCCGGACCTTGGCCGCCGCGTCCGCCAGGGCCTCGGCGAGGGGGGTCATGAGCTGCTCGCGCCGCTTCAGCAGCGTGAGGGCGGCGCGGCGCGCAGAGCGGGGTCCCAGTCCGGGCAGGCGGGACAGGAGGCTGATCAGCCTTTCGATCTCGGGTCCGGCGGATGCGGCCAAGGCCCCTGCCTCCAATGGGTCGGTAACAGGTCTCAGGGTGCACCCCGGGGGGTGATTCTGTCCAAGCCCACGCGTCGCAGACGGATGAGGACATGGTGCGGGGCCCCCGCACCGCACCGCGATCGGCCATCCGTCCCGGCCTCCGCCCCATTGAGGCCACAGGCCTGCGGGACTAGGGTCGAATCGTTGGCGACAGGAACAGACGCACCCATGGCCCGGATCACCCTCGTGGACGACGACGAGAACATCGTGACCTCAGTGAGCCTTGCGCTCGAGAGCCAGGGGCATTCGGTCAAGGCCTATTACGATGGCGCCTCGGGTCTGGCGGCTCTCGAGAACGACCCGCCCGACCTGGCCATACTGGACGTCAAGATGCCGCGGATGGACGGGATGGAGGTGCTTCGGCGACTGCGCCGCACCTCGGATCTGCCGGTGATCATTCTCACCTCAAAGGACGATGAGATCGACGAGCTCCTGGGGTTCAACCTCGGCGCCGACGACTACATGCACAAGCCCTTCAGCCAGCGCCTGCTCATCGAGCGGGTGAAGGCGGTCCTGCGGCGCGCCAGCGGCGGGGCGGACGAGAGCGGGGATGAGCCCGAGGAATCCGCTACCCGGGCGCTCAGGCGCGGCCGTCTGACCCTGGACCCGGCCCGGCACGACTGCCTGTGGAACGACCGGCCGGTCAAGCTGACCGTCACCGAGTTCCTGCTGATCCAGGCCCTCGCCCAGCGGCCCGGCTTCGTGAAGAGCCGGGACAACCTGATGGACGCCGCCTACGACGACCAAGTCTATGTGGACGACCGCACCATCGACAGCCACATCAAGCGGATGCGTCGCAAGTTCCGGGAGGTCGACCCCGAGTTCGACGCGATCGAAACCCTCTATGGCGTCGGATACCGGTACCGCGAGTCCTGAGCCGGCGCGGCGGCGGTGGCGCGGGCCGCCTTCGTCGCGCCTGGGCCGGCTCATCCTCGCCCTCAACCTCCTGGGCCTGGCGGTCCTCATCGTCGGCTCCCTTGTGCTCAACGAGCTTCGCCGGGGGCTGGTGGAGGCGCGGATCGACAGCCTGACCACCCAGGGGGAGCTGATCGCCACCCTCATCGACCAGGCGGCCACCGTCGGGGAGCCCGTCCCCGCCCTCGACGCCGCCCGGGCCAGCGAGATCCTCCGGCTGCTCGCCAACCCTGGAGTCCAGAGGGCGCGCCTGTTCGACGCCCAGGGCCAGCTCGTCGCCGACAGCGACTGGATCGCCGACCGGGTGGAACAGAAGCCCCTGCCGCCGGCCCGGCCCCGCGGATCGCCGGCCGCCGCTCCGGAGGCGGCCCGGCCCCGGCCCTCCCCCGGGCGGGAGGCCCTCGAGGCGGAGGTCCGCCGGGCCCTGGAGGGCCAGCGGGTGTCCGGCGTGCGACGGGCCGATCCCGACGGGCGGGTGGTCTCGGTCTCCTTCCCCATCCGTCATGTCCAGGCGGTCCTCGGAGTTCTCACGGTCGAGGCCGGGGACGTGGACAGCATCATCTCCCGGCAGAGGGCGGCCCTGGCGCCCTTCATCCTCCTGTCCATCGGCGTGACCCTCCTGTCCTCGGCCCTCCTGACCACCCTGGTCGCCCTGCCGGTCCGGCGTCTGGCCCGGGCGGCGGACCGGGTGCGCCTGTCCCGGGTCCGCTCCATCTCCCTGCCCGACCTGTCCCGGCGGCGGGATGAGCTGGGCGACCTGACCCGGGCCCTGGAGGCCATGACCGACGCCCAGTCCGAGCGGATGGGCGCCATCGAGCGGTTCGCCGCCGACGTGGCGCATGAGATCCGCAACCCCCTCACCTCCCTGAGGTCGGCGGTGGAGACCCTGGACATCGTCTCCGAGCCGGAGGCCAGGGCGCGGCTGAACCGCGTGATCCGCCAGGACATCCAGCGCATGGACCGGCTGGTGACCGACATCTCCAACGCCTCGCGGCTGGACGCCGAACTCTCCCGGGAACCGCCCCGCCCCTTCGATCTGGGGCGCCTCCTGGAGGAGATCGTCCAGGCCTACGCTGCGGCGCGACGGGAGGGGGAGTCTGGGATCCTCTTGTCCGGGACGGAGGGCGAGACCCCGGTCCTCGGCCGGGAGGGACCCGCCGGCCAGGTCTTCCGGAATCTCGTGGACAACGCCCGCTCCTTCAGCCCGCCGGGCGGGACCGTGCGCCTGTCCCTCTCCCGCGAGGGCGGCTGGGCGGTGGTCTTCGTTGACGACGACGGGCCGGGCATCCCCCCTGAGAACCTCGAGACCGTCTTCGAGCGGTTTTACACCTCCCGGCCCGCGGGAACGGCCTTTGGCGGCAATTCCGGCCTCGGCCTGTCCATCGCCCGGCAGATCGTCGCGGCCCAGGGGGGAACCCTGACGGCGGAGAACCGGACGGATCCCGCCGGGGAGCGGATCGGCGCCCGGTTCGTGGTGCGCCTTCCCCTCAGGCCGGGGGCGTGAGCCCGGCGCGACATGCGGGCCTCCTGGCCCTCTGGTCCGGGGGTCGCTGGAGGGGCGTCCTGGTGCAGGGGCCCTCGGGGTCGGGAAAGAGCGACCTCGCCCTCCGGGCCCTCGACATCGGCTTCCGCCTGGTGACCGACGACCGCACCCTCGTCTGGTCCAGCGGCGGGGCGGCCTACGGAAGGGCCCCGGAGACCCTTGCGGGCCGGCTTGAAGTCCGCGGTGTCGGCGTGCTCCGGGTTCCCGCCCTGGACTTCTGCCGGATCGACCTGGTGGTCACCTCCGGAACCCCCGAGCGCCTGCCGGATCCCGAGGTCACGGTCCTGGCCGGAACGGCGGTCCCCCGCCTTCTCCTTCGCCTGACAGACGCCTCGGCGCCACACCGGATCCGGGAAGCGCTTTGCCGTCTTGGAGCCGGGCCGGAAGAGTCGTATCAAGGCCGCCTCCCGGCGCCGACGGCGCCCACAATGGGTGAGTCAGCCCCTTGAAAGCCTTCTGATGATCGGCCTCGTCATCGTGACCCACGGCCGTCTCGCCGAGGAATTTCTCCTGGCCATGGAGCACGTGGTCGGGCCCCAGTCGGGGATTGCAACCATCTGCATCGGCCCCGAGGACGACATGGAGAGGCGCCGGCGCGACATCCTTGCCGCCTGCGGCCGGGTGGACGTCGGAAGCGGCGTGATCCTGCTGACCGACATGTTCGGCGGCACGCCCTCCAACCTCGCCATCTCCGTCATGGAAGAGACCCGGGCGGAGGTGATCGCCGGCCTCAACCTGCCCATGCTGATCAAGCTGGCCAGCGTCCGGTCGCGCCTGGGTCTGGCGGACTGCGTGGCCCAGGCTCAGGAGGCAGGGCGGAAATACATCTCCGTCGCCTCCTACGTCCTGGCGGGGGACAAGTGACCGCCCGGGCCCGGGTCGACATCATCAACAAGCGCGGCCTGCACGCCCGCGCTTCCGCCAAGTTCGTCAAGACCGCCAACGGGTTCGACGCGGAAATCCGGGTGGCCAAGGACGGCGCCGAGGTCGACGCCCGTTCCATCATGGGGCTGATGATGCTGGCGGCGGGCCCCGGCTGCTGCATCGACATCACGGCCGAGGGGCCCCAGGCCGAGGTGGCCCTGGCGGCCCTCGTCGCCCTGGTGGCGGCCCGTTTCGGTGAGGACGAATAGCCCGGCGGAGGGGCCATGACGCCCGAGGTGGAGATCAAGTTCGCCTGTGAGCCCGCCACGCTGGACGCCCTGGCGGCCCGGGCCTTCAACAGCCCCGCCCGGGACCGGCGTCTGGTCTCGGTCTACTACGACACCCCCGATGGACTCCTCGCCGGCCGCCACGTCTCCCTGCGCCTGCGCACGGACGAGACCGGACGGACGGTCCAGACCTTCAAGACCGGCGAGGGGCTGGGTCGGCGCGAAGCCGAGAGTGAAACGGCGCCAGGGCGACTGGACCTGACCGGAGCCGACCTCCAGGCCGCCCTCTCCCCCGACGACCTTGCGCGGCTGGCGCCCCGCTTCACCGTCCAGGTCCGGCGCCGGACCTGCGAGATCGAGGCCGGAGAGTCCCGGATCGAACTGGCCCTGGACCAGGGCGAGATCCTCGCCGGCGGGGACCGACTGGCCATCTGCGAGGCCGAGCTGGAGCTCCTCTCGGGGGCTCCCCGGGACCTCTTCACCCTGGCCGTGGAACTGGCCGCAGAGCTTCCCCTCATCCTTTCCCTGCGGTCCAAGTCCGACCGGGGAAACCGGCTGGCGGCAGGTGGCGCGCCGGCTCCCGCCGCCGGCCTTCCGCCGGACCTGTCCTGCGGCGAGGCCCTGCGCTTGGCCCTGGTGGCCGCCCTCGGAGAGGTTGCAGCCCAGATCCTCCAGACGGCCGGGGACCCTTCGGTGGAGGCGGTCCATCGGCTGCGGGTGGCGCTCCGTCGCCTGCGCAGCCTGCTCTCGGTCTTCCGTCGCCGGTGGGATCCGGGGAATCCGTCCGCCCTCAGGACAGGCCTGCGGGACCTGTCCCGGGCCTGCGGGGAGACCCGGGAGCTGGACGTTCTGCTCGAAAAGGCCGATCCCTCCGGGGCCCTCGTCCCCGCCCTGCTCGCCGCCCGGCGGCGGGCGGCCGCAGCGCTGGTGGAGACACTGTCGAAGGCGCCGGCCCGGACCACCCTCCTGGAGGGGCTGATCTTCGCAGAGGCGGGTGACTGGCGGAACGCGCCCGGCGGCGAGGCCGCCGCGGCTTCCGGTCTTGGTGAGGATCTCCGCCGCCGATGGCGCCGGGTTCGCCGGCTGGGAGAGGCCTTCTCCGACCTCGGACCCGACGGGCGCCATGACCTGCGCCTGCGGATCAAGGCTCTGCGCTATGCGCTGGAAACCCTCGACCTGCCCGAGTGGCGCCCCCTCGCCCGATCCCTGTCGCCGCGACTGAGGTCCGCCCAGGACGCTCTCGGCGCCCTCAACGACGCCGACTCGGCCGAGTGTCTCCTGAAGCGGCTGGACCTGTCCGGCGACCCCCGGCGGGAGGCCGCCCGGCTGGTGGCGGGATTGAAGCGACGGGAGGATCGCGCCCGGGCCCGGAAGGCGGTCCGGCGGCTGGTGAAGTCGCCGCCCGCCCTGTTCACATAAAGCATTCTTTATGTCCTGGTTGCAGGGCGACCCCCCGGAGCGTATAGGACAGGCGAGGCGGCGAAGGCCCGCGCGACAGGAATCCCGACATGACCGACTATGTGGTGAAGGACATTTCCCTGGCCGAGTTCGGCCGCAAGGAGATCGCGATCGCCGAGACCGAGATGCCCGGCCTGATGGCCGTCCGCGCCGAGTTCGGCCCCTCCCAGCCGCTGAAGGGCGCGCGCATCGCCGGCTCCCTGCACATGACTATCCAGACGGCGGTCCTGATCCAGACCCTTGAGGCCCTGGGGGCCGAGGTGCGCTGGGCCTCGTGCAACATCTTCTCCACCCAGGACCACGCCGCGGCGGCCATCGCCGACGCCGGCACGCCGGTCTTCGCCACCAAGGGCGAGACCCTGCTGGAGTACTGGGACTACGCCCACCGCATCTTCGAGTGGGCCGACGGCGGCTATCCCAACCTGATCCTCGATGACGGCGGCGACGCCACCCTGCTCTGCGTGCTGGGCCCCAAGGCCGAGAAGGACCCCTCGGTCCTCGCCAACCCGCAGAACGAGGAGGAAGAGGCCCTCTACGCCGTGATGAAGCGGTACCTGAAGGAGAAGCCCGGCTTCTACACCGCCATCCGCAACGCCATCGGCGGCGTCTCCGAGGAGACCACCACGGGGGTCCACCGCCTCTACCAGATGGCCGAGCGGGGCGAGCTGCCCTTCCCCGCCATCAACGTCAACGACAGCGTCACCAAGTCCAAGTTCGACAACCTTTACGGCTGCCGCGAGAGCCTGGTGGACGCCATCCGCCGGGGCACGGACGTCATGCTCTCGGGCAAGGTCGCCGTGGTCCTGGGTTATGGCGATGTGGGCAAGGGCTCGGCGGCCAGCCTGCGCAATGGCGGCGCCCGGGTCATCGTCACCGAGATCGACCCGATCTGCGCCCTGCAGGCGGCCATGGAGGGCTATGAGGTCCAGACCATGGAGGACGTGGCGGACAAGGCCGACATCTTCGTCACCGCCACGGGCAACAAGGATGTCCTGACCGTCGATCACATGCGGCGGATGAAGAACAACGCCATCGTCGCCAACATCGGCCACTTCGATTCCGAGATCCAGATCGCGGGCCTGCGCAACTACCGCTGGGACAAGATCAAGGACCAGGTCCACCACGTGGAGTTCCCGGACGGCAAGAAGATCATCGTCCTGTCCGAGGGCCGGCTGGTCAACCTGGGCAACGCCACGGGCCACCCCAGCTTTGTGATGAGCGCCTCCTTCACCAACCAGACCCTGGCCCAGATCGAGTTGTGGACCAACGGGAAGGCCTACGAGAAGAAGGTCTACACCCTGCCCAAGCACCTCGATGAGAAAGTCGCCATGCTGCACCTGGAGAAGCTGGGCGCGAAGCTGACCCGGCTGACCGACGACCAGGCGGCCTATATCAGCGTGCCGGTGGCCGGGCCCTTCAAGCCCGAGCACTACCGCTACTGACGGCGCCGGGGCGTTTCCTGGCCCCAGTCGCCCGGAGGGAACCCTGAAGCGACCCTGAGACCCCCTACTTCAGGCCCTTCGCCGCCTGGTTCAGGTCGGGAGCATTGGGCGAGCGCATGGCCACCCCGGCCTCCATCCCCGCCTTCAGGGCCGCCGCCGCGCCCTCGTGCGACATGATCTTGCTCATCACCGCCTGACCCGCCCGGTCGAACCATTCGCGGTTCTCGATGACGAAGGCGCGGGAGTCGCGGTAGCCGTCCAGGAAGCCGTTGATCTCGGGGATCACGTAGCGGCCGACCAGGTCCCAGCTGCGCAGGGTGTTCTCGCGGTTGGCCCAGTCGTGGACGAACCCAAGCACCACGCCGAAGCCGCCGGACGAGGCCTGGAGCTTGCGAATGGCGGCCACCAGGTCGTCGGGCGTGCCGATGACGGCGGCCGCGCCCTCGACATCGACGGTCTGCTCAAGCGCTTGTTCCGGCGAGATGAACGGCGCCGCGCCGGGCCGCATCAGGGTGCCGACCTGGTACTCGTTGTGCCAGTGCATCAGGCCCTTGGCCGCCTGGGCCCGGGCCTCCTCGCGGGTCTCGGCGATGTGCCAGGACATCAGCACCCGCCAGTTCTTCCGGTCGATGACCTTACCCGACTTGGCGGCGGCCTCCTCGGCGAAGCCCCACTGGGTGGGCAGGGCCGCCAGCCCTGCCTCGGAGTTGGAGCCGATGGACAGGACGCCCATGCCATGCTTGCCGGCCAGGGTCATGCCCGAGGGGCTGACGGAGGAGGCCGCCACCATCTCCATCTCCTCCTGCAGGGGCAGGAGCTGGAGGCGCGCATCGCGCAGGGTGAACCACTCGCTCTCGTGGGTGACCCGCTCGCCGGCCAGCAGGCGCTTGATCACGCCGATGGCCTCGTCCTGCCGGTCGCGCTGGGTCATGGGATCGATGCCCAGGGTGTGGGCGTCGGAGGGCAGGGCGCCGGGGCCGGTGCCGAGGATCACCCGCCCGCCGGTCATGTAGTCCAGCTGCACCATGCGCTGGGCGACGTTGAAGGGATGGTGGTAGGGCAGGGA
>Ga0209985_10001383_pt1 | contig 23927 bp, 16 predicted proteins | sample NOAtaG_FD_187305 | JGI IMG/M metagenome (GOLD analysis project Ga0209985, IMG submission 187305) | Freshwater lake microbial communities from Lake Erie, under a cyanobacterial bloom - NOAA_Erie_Diel6S_1000h metaG (SPAdes) (version 2) | ecosystem: Environmental > Aquatic > Freshwater > Lake ...
AACTCCTGCGGGTACCGACGCGGATCTCCGCGATCGGCGGCATCTCGCCTTCGAGCGGAGCGATCCGGAGCTGCACGACATGCCGCGTGGGGATCTCGACGAGTTCCTCCGGCCCGCGCGTGCGCCCGGCGAGCTCCATCACATACCGGCCGACCTCGTTGACCCGACGCTGCAGTTCCTCGAACTCCTCCTTCGTGGCGAAGATCGGGGTGACCTGCTCGAAGAACCACTCCTTCCTCGTGCCCTGCGGCATGCGCTTCGCCCGGTCGAGCAGGGCCTGGTGGCGGCGCATGAACACCGCAGCGAGCTGCACCGACCTGTCGTCCTGCCGCCAGTCGTCGGGGATCAGCACGCGTAGTTCCGGGAGCATGGCCTCGTAGCTGATCACGCGCCGACTTCCGCGCGCCGGCAGCTTGCGGATCAGAGCCGCCGCCTCGAGCCGATCAAGCGCGGCATGGGTCGGACCGAGCTCGAGCCGGACTCCTTCCGCCACCTCGCGGGCGGAGAGCGGATGGACCGACATGCGGAGCCAGTACCACGCGCGCATCGCGTCGTCGTCGCACAGGGCCTCGAGCACACCGGGATCCGAGAGATTGAGCGTCTGCTGTTCCATGGTTGATCCTGACACACGCGGGAATGAGACCCGTTTGGGTCTCAAATGTGGCCGCGCTCCGCGGAATTCGAAGCAAACATTGCTTTTTAAATGTCAAGTACCGTGCCGCGGGGACTGAGAACCTCAGCCAATCGCCCGCACAACCCGCACAAGCGCTGCAGGCGGAAGGTCGGGGACCACGCGCCCGATGCCGGTGCAGGCGGCGGCGGCCGCGAAGCCCGAGCGCGCGGCGCCTTCCATCGTGCTGGGCCAGCCCGTGTCGGTCCATTCGCCCGCGAGGTAGAGGTTCGCGACGCCGCCCTTGAGGTCCCCCGCTTCGGCCGTCGTGCGCGGACGGATCGCGTCGACGCCCGGGGTGCTTGCGAAGGTCGCGTGGCGCTCGAGCACGGGCCGAGCCCACGCGAGGTCCCGCGCGAGGTCGTCGGCCGGCACGCCGAGCGCCCACGCCGCATCGGCGAGCACGCGCGCGGCGACCTCTTCTTCCGAGAGCCCGTCCCATGCGTCGGCCGTGCTGACGACCGCCTCGAGGCGCTGCGCGAACGGGGCGCCCGCGGGCGGTTCGTGTGCGAACAGCCAATGCGTCGCGCGGCCCGACAACGAGAGGTTCGGCACCTCGAGCACGCGGCGCCTGAACGCAAGGTGCACGCCGAGGATGGGCGAAAAGGTGAACTTCTCGAGGTTCGCGAGCCGCTTGTCCGCGGCGCGCAGCGTGGCCGAGCAGAGCCGTGCGAGACGGTCGGGAGGCACCGCGGCGATCACGCGCTGCGCGGTCACGAGGCCGTCGTCGCACACCACGCCCGTCACGCGCTCGCCGTCGAACGCCAGCGCCTTTGCGCTCGTGCGCAGCCGCAACGCGCCTCCTGTCGAGGCAACGATCTCCTCCACGCGGTCGTAGAGCCGGCGGAGCGGCACGCGCGCCACGCCAACCGCGCCGGCGAAGCGATGGACCAGCATGCCCTCGTCGAACACCTTGAGCGCGTGCGCGGCCTCGCAGCGCGCGCTCGGCAGGTTGCATGCGGAGATCACGACGGGATCCCAGAAGAGCTCGACCACCCTCGCGGGCTGGCGCGTCTCGGAAAGGAAGTCGCTGAACGCGCGGCCTGTCCAGCGCACGCGCCCCTTCGGACCCATGCGCAGGATCGCGAGGAACGCCTGCGCGATCGCGCGCTTCTCGGAGAGCGAGAAGAGCTTCATGCGCGCGAAGCTCGGCGCGTAGTGGAGCGGCGCCGGCAGCACCGGCGCGATCGAGAGCCGGTCGAACGCGCCGCCGCCGCGCGCGAACCAGAGCGTCTCGTGCCAGTCGATCTCGTCGAGCACGCCGAGGCGGTCGTAGAGCTCGAGCATGTTCGTGCAGCAGCCCATCACCACATGCTGGCAGTTGTCGAGCTCGACGCCGCTGCGAACATCGTCGAAGCTCGTGGCGCGGCCGCCGAGCTTGATGCGCGTCTCGATCAGCTCGACGCGCCAGCCCGCGTCGACCGCCGCGACGGCGGCCGCGATGCCCGCGACGCCTCCGCCGACGATCGCGACCGTGCGCTGCACGCCCTGGTTCTCCGCGCCGTCCACCGTCATCGGCCGTCTCCCGCCGGAAAGAGCCCGAGCCGCGCGCGCACCGCGATCCACGACTTCGCGACCGACGACAGCCGCGCGCGCTCGCGCATCGCCTTCGCCGGGTCGCGCGCGATCAGGCCGAGGATCCCGCGGTAGATCTCGCTCATGGCGACGATCGTGGCGCGCGCGTCGCGCGACACCATCGCGTCGAGCGCGGCGCTCTCCTCGAAGAACCGCGTCGCGCGCGCACACTGGATCGCCATGAACCGCGCACACGCCTCGGGGTCCCTCCACGCGACGAGCGACGCCGCATCGAGCCCGTGCGCGGCCAGTTCGTCGGCCGGCAGGTAGCAGCGTCCGCGCGCAAGGTCCTCTCGCACATCGCGCAGGATGTTCGTCAGCTGGAAGGCGATCCCGCGCTTCGTCGAGAGTTCGCGCGCGCGCGCCGCATCGGCCCCCTCGCGCACGCCCCACACGGCGAGGCAGATCCGGCCGACCGTCGACGCCACGCGGTCGCAGTAGAGCTCGGTCTCGGCGAAGGTCGCGTAGACGCGGGGCTCGAGATCCATGCGCTGGCCTTCGACCGCTGCGTCGAAATCCGCCGCCGGCAGCGAGTACCGCCGCGAGATCGCGGCGAGCGCCGTCAGGACCGCACCGTCCCCGGTCGCCTCGCCCGCGAGCGCCCCGCGCGTTCCCGCGGCGAGTTCGTCGAGGCGTGCGCGGCGCGCGTCCGCGGTGGCGCCTTCCTCGTCGGCGATGTCGTCGGCGATCCTCATCCACGCGTAGACCGCATAGAGCGCCTCGCGCTTGGGCGACGGAAGCAGCCGCAGGCCGTGGTAGAAGTTCCGGGCCTGGGTGCGGGTGATCTCCGCGCATTGCTCGAGCGCCGCCGCGACCCGCGCATCGGTCATGGCCGCTGCTCCGACGCCGCGGTCTCGGTGGTCTCGGCGGGCTCCGCGCTGCGCGGGAACTTCGCCGCATCGGGGTCTGGCTCCGGCTCGACGATCCACGCGCTCGGCAGCGGCAGCTCCGGCAGCCGCCAGCCGAATCGCGCGCTCGCGGATGCCCGAAGCACGAGCGTCGCCTTGCGGAACTTCGAGAGCCGAGGCCGGTCGAGCACGGTCTCGCAGTTCCACCGCTCGATCTCGCGGAGAACCGAGCGCCCGCCCGCTGCGAACAGCCAGATCAGCGGCCGCGATGCCGGCGCGACGCTCGGAAGGAGCGGCTCGCCGGCGGCCCACAGGTCCCAGGTCTTCGCGACGAGCCGGCGGACGAGCCGCCGCGACTCCCCGAAGAACGCAGCGTCGCACGAGTAGCCCTGCGCGATCGTGCGGTCGAGCCGCGACTCGAAGTCGGCGATGTCGTGCATGTCGGCGGGCACATAGATGCGCCGGCGCTCGACCCAGTCGCGCCTGATGTCCTGCCAGTGGTTCGTGAGCTGGAGTGCGGTGCAGGTCGCGTCGCTCGCCGCGAGCATCGCCTCGTCGCAGCGTTCGCCGAGCGTCGCGAGCACGAGCCGGCCCACCGGATTCGCGCTGAGGCGGCAGTAGTCGAGCGCCTCGTCCCAGGTCGCGTAGCGTGTCTTCACCTGGTCGCGCTCGAACGCGGCAAGGAGGTCGCGGAAGAGCGCGAGGTCGAGCCCGCGCCGCATCACCGTGGGCGCGAGCGCCACGAACACGGGATGGCGCGCTTCCCCCGCCGCCATCTTCTCGAGTTCGCTCCGCCACCATGCGAGAAGTTCGGTCGCGCGCTCGGGCGACCCCGCTTCGTCGCCGAGGTCGTCGGCCCAGCGCGAGAACGCGTAGATCGCCGCGAAGTCGTCGCGGCGATCCTCGGGCACGAGCGGCGAGAGCACCGAGAAGTTCTCGTAGCGGCCGAGCGCGAGGCCGCGGCAGTACGCGCGGGCGGCCTCGAGCGAGACGGACTCCGTCTGCGTCGGACCATAACGGGAGATGTCGGTGGCGAGAACGGACACGGCTCGGCTCGGAGGGCGCGCGGAGCCTCGATCGGCCGCCGCAATCGGAAAAGGTACCGCGCCTTCGGCCTTCGGGGGGCGTATGATTTGCCCCTCATGAAGATCCTTCTCGCCAACCCCCGCGGATTCTGCGCCGGCGTCTACATGGCGATCGATGTCGTCGACCAGCTGCTCGACATCTGCGGAAGCGAGAAAATCTATGTCTACCACGAGATCGTCCACAACCGCCATGTGGTGCAGCGGTTCCGCGACCGCGGCGCGGTGTTCGTCGAGTCGATGGCCGAGGTTCCCGACGGCGCGATCGTCGTCTTTTCCGCGCACGGCGTCAGCCCTGCGGTTCGCGCCGAGGCGCGGGCGAAGAAGCTGACGGCGATCGACGCGACCTGCCCGCTCGTGATGAAGGTCCACGCCGAGGCGATCCGATACGCGAAGCGCGGCTGGCAGATCCTGCTCGTCGGGCACGAGGACCATCAGGAGGTGATCGGCACCCGCGGCGAGGCGCCCGACGCCATCCAGGTCGTCGAGAGCCCGGAGGACATCCCGAACCTCGTGATCCACGATCCCGAGAAGCTCGTCTACCTCACGCAGACGACGCTCTCGCTCGACGACGCGAATGTCATCATCAAGGCGCTGAAGAAGGCGTTCCCCAAGATCAACGAGCCGCCGTCGAGCGACATCTGCTACGCGACCACGAACCGCCAGACCGCGGTGCGCGCGATCGCACCCGAGGCCGACTTCGTGCTTGTCGTCGGCTCGAAGAACAGCTCGAATTCGGTGCGCCTCACCGAGATCTCGCAGAACGACGGCACGCCGTCGCGGCTCGTCGACGACGCGAGCGAGCTCGACCCCGCGTGGTTCGAAGGCGTGAGCACCGTCCTCGTCACCTCGGGTGCGAGCGTGCCGGAGGATCTCGTTCACGGCGTCATCGAGGCGCTCATCAACCGCTTCGGCGGCGAGGTCGAGCAACGCGATGTCCACGACGAGCGCGTCGAGTTCGGCCTGCCGTCGACCCTCAAGGACCTCATGAAGAAGCGCGGCATCGACCCCGAGACCCGCCGCATCCGCATCGACCGCGAGGCCGACACGACCGCGTGGCTCGAGCGCAAGCACATCCCGACGCGCACGGTGCAGGTGTCGATCCGGGAGACCGAATCGTGAGCGATTCCGCGCAGGCAAACGCGATCTCGAACGCTTCCGACCGCACCTCGCTCTTCGAGTTCGACCTCGAGTCGCTCGGGGCGGAAGTGACGGCGATGGGTCTCCCCCGCCGCACGGCCGGACAGCTGTTGAAGTGGGTCTACGAGAAGGGCGTCACCGACTTCGAGAAGATGACCGATCTCTCGAAGGACGCGCGTGCGCAGATCGCGGCGCGCTTCTGCACCCTGCAGGGCACGGTCGTGCGCCACCAGGTCGCAAGCGACGACACGCAGAAGCTATTGATCGAGTGGGCGACGCTCGGTGCGGAGGCGCCGCCGGAAGGCAGCGTCATGCGCCTCGCAGGCGGCGCGGGCTCGGCGAGCGAGCGGCAGACCGAGACGGTGATGATCCCGACCGACGACCGCAAGACCGCGTGCGTGTCGAGCCAGGTCGGCTGCCCGGTCGGCTGCAAGTTCTGCGCGAGCGGCATCGGCGGCCTCGACGGCAACCTGACCGCGGGCCGCATCGTCGAGCAGGTCTGGCGGCTCGGGCGCCTCGAGGGCGTCGGCCGCGTGTCGAATGTCGTCTTCATGGGCATGGGCGAGCCCCTCGCGAACTTCAACAATGTCACGCAGGCGATCCGCATCATGAACGCCGAGTGGGGCCTCGGGATCGGCGCGCGCAAGATCACGGTGTCGACCGTGGGCCTGCCGCCGGCGATCCGCAAGCTCTGCAGCTTCGAGATCCCCGTGACGCTCGCGCTGTCGCTGCACGCGCCGTTCGACGAGCTGCGCCGCAAGATCATCCCGTGGGCCGAATACTCGACGATCGAAGAGCTGCTCGATGCGTGCCAGGAGTGGTTCGTGAAGACGGGCCGCGAGATCACGCTCGAGTACATCCTCTTGGGCGGCGTGAACGACCGTCGCGAGCACGCCGAGGAACTCGCGCGCCTCGCGCGCTCGATGCGCGCGAATGTGAACCTCATCCGCTACAACGAGGTCGAGGGCGTGCCGTTCGCGCGCCCGACTTCGGGCGATGTCCACGCCTTCCAGGAAGTCCTGCGCGCGAAGCATGTGAATGTCCACATCCGCGCAAGCCGCGGCCGCGACATCGCGGCGGCGTGCGGGCAACTGCGGCATGAGGCGCGTGTTTGAGCGGTCGCCGCTGCGGCGGCTCCCTTTGGTGCTAGGGGCGTTCTTGAGCGGTCGCCGCTGCGGCGGCTCCCTTTGGTACTTGGGGCGTTCTTGAGCGGTCGCCGCTGCGGCGGCTCCCTTTGGTGCTAGGGCGGCATTTGAGCGGTCGCCGCTGCGGCGGCTCCCTTTGGTGCTGGGTGGGCGTTTAAGCGCGCGCCGTGGGCAGGCCGTCCCTCGACCGCCGCGATGCTCGCGCGCCGATCAGGCGTTGGGACGATGCCGCGTCGTCAAGCCCATGATCATTGCCGCGAAAATCGGAATGCCGGCAACGCCTGCCAGCAGCAGGAACCCTGCCGTCGAATCCGGCCCAAGCTCCCGCGCGCATTGCAGCGCGGGCCATGCGAGCAGCAGCGCAACGGGGATCCCGACCAGCAGACCAACCGTCGCCCGTCCCACCATCCGTTGCGGCGTGAGATTTACATTGTTGCCTTGAGATGCCATGGTGACCTCATTCTACCACTCGAGTGTCTCCACCTCGACCGCTTCAGCCGCTCGACCCGCGCGCGGTCTTGTCGGGCTTCGCCCTCGGCTATGCCTACAAATCCCTCGGCTATGCCTACAAACCCTCGATGCTTGCGCGCAGTTCCGCGGCGGCGTGCGGGCAACTGCGGCATGAAGCGCGTATTTGAGCGGTCGCCGCTGCGGCGGCTCCCTTTGGTGCTAGGTGGGCGTTTGGGCGGTCGCCGCGTGTTTGAGCGGTCGCCGCTGCTGCTCGCTTTGGTGCTGCGATCGGGACCGTCGCTCCTCTGGAACCGCGCGATTTGCGTCTGATTGTCACAAAGCCGTACGCTCACTCCGGCGGTCGATTGTCCGAAGGCCGGACCTCTGGCCACACGCCCTCATCTCGGAGCCTCTTCTCCATTCGCGCCCACCCGATGCGCCACGCGACAGCAGAGGGAAGGAGGAAGTGAAGCGATGGCACCACAATCCACCCCAGCACAGTGATGAGCGACCCGCGCTCCGGGGTATCGAACTGGATCAGGATGTACACGGTGACAGGGACTAGGCCGAGGCCCACCAGCCAGCAGACGACCAAAGTGGCAAAGAACTCGTTGATCGCGCCCCGCGTCCGAGCAAGTCGCTCGTCAGGAGACATCTCATGGGTTGGAAGGTTCATGGGTGGGGATCTGTTGGCTGAGGCTCTCGCGCATCACTCGCCCTCTGAAACAAGTGTCTCCGCCTTCTCGAGTGGATCCGACACGGCCTGCGGCCCCGCTGGGTTCCCCGCGCCAGGCTTCGGCGGACAACCATTGTTCGTGAGGGCAGTCACGTAGTCCGCCAACTTTTGACGAACGCATGCTTCATAAGTTAGCTGATTGGCGGCCTGACACAAGAAGAACGCGCCTCCACCAGCACCAACGGTCTTCCAAAAGCAATAATTCTTGCAGGCGGCATAGGCCGGAGGAAGCAACACGGTCGAGATACACCCTGAGAGGCAGGACTTGGCCGCACTGTAGGCGGCGATACACATGGTGGAAACGCACAACGCGAGGGCCGCCCACCACAGCAGCCTACACGCCTTGAGCTGGAGTTGAAGTGCCGACTCGAAACTACAACACTCCACTCCATTGAATCCGCGCCAATTCGGATTGACGCAGAAGATCCCTCCGTCTCCGCTCCCTCCTTCGCCGCCTCCCTGCGAGGCCTCCACCATTGATTCGTGGAAGGCGACCGCTTCTGCCTCGGTTTGAAACGCCGCGAGGGGAAGGAGTGCGAACTGTTCAGGGGCCTCAGGTGCAGATGCGACTTCCGCACTCATCGCGAAACGGACACCCGAGAAGTAACCCGGGTGCCCCGTCGCTCCGACAACTCGCCCAGTCACCAACTCGCCTCGGAAAGCGATACGGACTTCAGTAGTCTCATCGGTCGTCTCCGCGATCGGAAGACTTCGATCCACCATGAACCAGGAGAGCCCCAGAGAGGTTCCGTCGTCGACGCTCACCAGATCAACCAGAACCGGAGAGTGGTCCGCACCAGACTGAAGCGCAAGCACTTGACTCGCGGGCGTGTATTCGCTTCCGGTCGCCAGTGCCCACGCATTGGCTACCTCCGAGCCCGTCCAGCCGTCATCGTCAGAGCCACTTGTCATCGGAACGGCTTCTGCGGTGCGCGGCGCGACGCTCAGCGTGAACACGGGAAGCGTCCAGCTTCCCGCAGCGAGCATTCCGAGCCAGGTCGCGAGGTAGTTGAGACTTGCACCGAACTTCATGAGGTCTCCTTTGGAGTAGCGTCGCAAACGGGGCCATCTGGACGGATGGCGATCACCCACTGGCGTGGTTGTACCCCCCCCCCGATGGACAAAATCAAGAGGTATTCCACGAATATTCGACAGATTTTTCGTTCGCGATCCCATGCGGCCTGCGACAACCACATCGGGTTTCTGCGGTCATTCAAGGGCGAATCAACCGAGTTCCCTGCGCGAGGCGCTCGCCCGAACACAGCGCGTGCGGAGACCGAGGCTTCCCGACTATTGGTGCAACGCACATACACGCCTTGACGACATCTTCTTCTCCGTGCCTCCGTGCCTCCGTGAGAAAATCCGAACCACGCAGCGCGCCTACAACCCCTCGATGCTTGCGCGCAGTTCCGAGGCGCCGAGCGTGCGGAGGCCGCCGTCGGAGGCGAGCATCGCGAAGCGGCGCATGCACATCGCCCAGTGCGCGGGGTCGTCGGAAAAACCCTTCGCGGCGCGCTCGGCGAGCGAGATCGCGTAGGCGCGCACTTCCTGGCCGCGCGCGTCGCCGCGGAACGGCCACGGCACGACTGGGCGCAGGATGCGCACGACCTCCGCGGGCCAGTCGCTCGAGCGGAAGTCGAGGCGGTAGCGCTTCGTGCCGACGAGGAACTCGAATCGGCTGAGAAACCGCCGCTCGAGCGCGTCGCCGTGCGACGCGCGCACGCCGAGGCGCTCGCGGATGCGGCGGCGCTGCTCGAGGCTCGTCGACATCGAGAGGACATACATCAGGTCGCGCACGAGGAGCGCGTCGGCGAGCGGCTCCGCGGCAATCACCGCGAGGTCGCCCGATGGATCCGACTTGAGCAGGCCGTTCATCAGCCGTTCGTACACATACATCATCCGCGTGCCGCCCCACACGATCGAGCGGTGGAGCGCCGTCACCACCGCGCGCGTGGCGCGGTCGACCTCCTCGCCGTCGCCGAGGCGCGCGAACGCGAGTGCAAGCGTGCCGGCGCTGAGGGCATAGCGTTCGGCGCGGCGGCTGCCGCCGAAGCGTTCGCGGACAAGTTCGAGCGCGAGGCGTCGCACGAGCCGTTCGACCGGCTCGCGCTCCTCGACCGCGCGCCGGACGACCGCGCCCGACTCGAGGCGGCGTCCGAACGAAAACGCCTCGAAACTGCGGCCAAACCCGCGAACCTCCATCGCGCGCACCGCGCCCTCGATCGCCTCGAGCGAGACGGGAACGAGCCCGCGCTGGAAGGCGAGCCCGAGCAGCGCGACATCGACGAGGCGCTCGGAGAGGAGGTTCGTGCGGCAGAGCGATGCGTAGTCGTCGACCGACGAGTTGGTCGCAAGCGCGACGCGTTCGACGACCCCGACGAGCGCCGAGCACGCCGCGACGCGCTCCTCGTCGAACTGGTCCTCGAGCGGCCCGTCGTTCGCGACGACCGCGGTGCGCACGGGGCTCGCGACGCGCAGCGCGGCGTCGGGCCCGAGCGCGCGCAGCGTCTCGACGCCGTCGACGCCGAGCACGAGGTCGGCCTCGCCGTACGGAATCGACGCGGTGCGCGGCGCGCGTCCGTCGTTGCCGCGCATGCGCACGAAGAGGACCTGCGCCCACGCGCGGCGCGCGCGCCCGCAGGTCTCGTCGCTCGAGGCGATCTCGACGCGGTAGCCCATCGCGCGGCCGGCGCCGGCGAGGATCGACGCGACGAGACCCGGCATCGGACCGCGGAGACCTGCGATGTGCGCGCGGTAGACGCCCTGCTCGGCGTGCACGGGGCGTGGCGTCGCGAGGCCGATCGCGCCGCGCGAGTACGCGGTGATCGGCGGCTTCGTGCGCACGACCTCGACCTGCTCGGAGATCGTCATGGCGCGGAAGCGCGGGCCATCGACGCGCACGCCGAGATCCTCGGTGGTGAAGCTGCCTTGGATCGGCGTGGCCCCCTGCTCCTCCGCGTCGTCGAGCAGCCCCGCGATCGCGGGCGGGCGGATCTCGCAGGCGATGTCCGCGCTCCAGACGAGCCGCTGCTGCGGCTGGTAGCCGAGCCGGTCGCGCTCGACGAACAGGCGCTCGATCGCCTCGGGGTCGAGCCTCGACGGCGGACCGTCGGACGCGACGACCACATGGACGCCGGGCGCGTCGATCGCGGAAAGGAGCTTCTCCCGCAGGCCGGCGCGGTCGTTGATGTCGGCGCGGACGACCCGCACGCGACCGCTGGCGCCTGCAGGAATCGCCGCGTCGGCGAGGCGCGCGAGGTCTGCGTCGCCGGTGCCGCCGACATCGACCACGACGATGAGGCGGTTGATCCCGTCCCACGCCGCCTGCTGGATCGCCTCGACGCCTTCGCGCAGGAAGCGGCGGCGCGAGTAGACCTCGGCGACGACGCGCTCGCCCGCATCGCCGCGCGTCGGCAGCGCTTCGAGCGAGAGAAGCCGCGGCGCAGGCGGCACACCCGTCTCCTCCTCCATGCCGCGCGAGCGCAGCTCCTGGTCGAGTTCGAGAAGAAGCTGCTGCACGAGCCGGAATGCGCCCGGCGTTCCGAGACCGGAGTCGCGCGGGGGCACCGGCATCGACTCGAGTTCCTCGTCTCGGCTCTCGAGGCGCGCGGCGACATCGAGCGACGGCCGCACCGCGTGGAGGAGGTGGATGATGCGCCGCACGAGAAGCGACGCGCGCACCGCGTCGCCGGGCCGGAGGAACGGCACCTCGCCGTCGGCGCGGGGCGGAAGCTCGCGCGAGGCGATCGGCGGGACGCGCGCGCCGCGGCGACGGAGGAGGTCCGCCGCCTCGATGACGAACGAGGCCACCGAACCCGGCCGCGGCTCGAGCACCACCACCTGCTGCACGCGGTCGAGCAACCGCTGCAGGATCGAGTCGTCGACCGGCGACACGAGGCCGAGGCGCAGCACGGGAACGCGCCCCGCGAGGCCGAGTTCCTCGAGGACATGCGCGAGCGCGCGTTCGCAGGCGCCCACCGCGATGAAGCCGATGACCTCGCGCTCGCCCGGGCTCGGCAGGCTCGTCGCGACATTCAGCTCGAACCGCCGCGCGACCCGCATGAGGTCGCCCGCGTCGACGCCGCGCGACACGGGCCGCAGCTTGCGTTGGAGGATGAGTTCGTCGACGCCGCTCACGACGCGGTTCGGACGCGCGAGGATCGTCTCGCACGATTCGAACAGCACGCGGTGGACGACGATGGCGACCGGCACGACGCCCGCGCGCGAAAGCCGCAGCGCCTGCTCGATCGAGTCGCGCAGCCCCGAGAGGTCGCCCGGTTCTACGATCGCGAGGCCCGCGTCGCGCGCGAGCCGCCGCGGGCAGATCTGCGGCTCGCCGACCGGATCGTCCTCGATGATGACCGCGAGCCCGTGCTCGGGATCGTTGAACGCCGTCTTCGCGGCGCGCAGCGCGTCGAGCGCGCCGACGAGGTCCCACGCGGGCACCATCGCGACGGCGCTCCGCCGCGCGCGCACGGCGGCGAGCGCCAGCGTGACCGCCCGCGCGCCGTCGCCACCCACGACGACCTCGGTCTGATGCCGCGCGAGGAGCTTCTGCACGGCGTCCTGCTCGGCGGTGGGCAGGAGCGACGCCCAGCGGTTGCTCGAGCCCGCCGCCACCAGGCCGACCGCGACCGGCGACTCGAGCACGCCCTTCAGGATCGCCTCGACCGCAGGCATGAACACCGGTCCGTCCGCGACATGGAGCGGCGTCGGCGGGGCGTTGAGTCCTCCGGTCGTCTGCACGGACGAGAAGATAGTGGAAAGGCCGCGCGGAATCGCGCGGATTCGTACCATCCCCCCTCCTTCCGACTCCATGCGCTACCGCCTGCTCATCACCGACCTCGACGGAACCCTGCTCGACCGCCAGGGGCGCGTCAGCGCGCGCAACCTCGACGCGATCCGCCGGCTGCAGGACTCCGGCGTCGAGGTGATTCCGGCGACGGGCCGCGCCCTCCGCGAGTGCGGCCATGTGCTCGACTTCATCCGACATGAGGGCCACGCCATCACGGCGGGCGGCGCGCTGGTGCACGATGCCCGCGATGGCTCGGTGGTGCTGCGCCGGGGTCCGTGCCCGGACACCGTGCGGCATGTCGCACGGGTGCTCTCGGAGTACGAGCACCTCGTCCAGCTGCTTCAGGACCACACCCAGGCGGGGGTCGACTATGTGATCGTCGGCGAGCAGCGGTTCGACCCCGCGACCGAGTGGTGGTTCGAGACGCTGCCGCTCACCTACCGCCGCGTGCCCTCGCTTGCGCACCACGACGAGCAAGGGCACACCGTGCGCGTGGGCACCGTCGCCCGCGGCGAGCTGCTCGGACCGATCGTCGAACGCCTCCGCAGCGAACTCGGCGACCTGATCGCCGTCCAGCATTGGTCGGCGCTCACCGCCGAGGCGGCGACCGGCTCGTCCACCCACATCCTCGAGGCCTTCGGACGCGGGGTGAACAAGTGGACGGCGATCGAGACGCTCTGCGCCGAGTACGGGATCGACCCGAAGGAGACGGTGGCGGTCGGCGACGGCCTGAACGACCTCGAGATGGTCCGCGAGGCAGGCCTCGGGATCGCCATGGCGAACGCCGACCCGCGGATCGCGGCCGTGGCCGACTCTCGGGTCGGCCACCACGACTCCCACGGCTTCGCGGACGCTGCCGAACTCGTGATCGCCGCCAACCGCTGAGAAACGGCCCGGATCGCCCGATTTTCGCCCCCGAAGGCGCCGCGCGTTCACGGAAACCGCGCTGCGGACGGGACTTCGGGCCGCGGCCCTTGGCGCGTACCGCGCTCTGCGATAGAGTGGTCCCTCCATGACCCAGCAGAACCAGCAGGACCAGGACAAGGCTCGCCTCCGCGGCGTGCAGACCACCGATCTGACCGAGAGCCGGATCAACGACGACTTCGTCTTCTGGCTCAAGCGTCACGGCAGCAACTACCTGCTCGTCGTGCTGCTGGTCGCCTGCGGCGTCCTCGGCTGGAACTACTACAAGCGCCAGCAGGTCGCGAAGTCGGCGGGCGCATGGTCGGACCTCTCGACCGCGTCGACCTCGAACATGCCCGAGCCGCTCGAGCAGATCGCCAAGGACCACGCGAATGTGCCGCAGGTCGCCATGATGGCGCTCATCGCCGCCGGCGACCTCCGCCTGAACCAGATCCAGCGCGGCGAGCTCTCGCCCGCGGTCGGCACCACCCCCGCCGTTCCGCTCGATGAGGCCGCGCGCAAGATCGCGCAGGAGGCGGCCGACGACAACTACGCGAAGGCCGCGAAGATGGCCGAGGAATTCGCGGCGGGCGACCGCTCGAAGGTCGCGCCGATCCTCTTCTCGAGCCTCTTCGGCCGCGCCGCCGTCGCCGAGAGCCGTGGCGACTTCGAGGCCTCGAAGAAGCTCCTCGAGGACGCGCTCGCGCTCGCGGGCGACAAGTGGACCGGTATCGCCAGCATCGCGAAGTCCCGGCTGACCGGCCTCGTCGCGCTCTCGAAGCCGCTCGCGATTCCGACGGCCGCCGAACTGCCCGTCAAGGTCACCGTTCCCGTTCCCGCCACTGGCGGCAGCGACGATCTCTTCAGCTCGATCGTGAAGGAGCAGCAGGCCGCCGAGCAGGGCGGCACCGCGCCGGCGCCTGCGCCCATCGTTCCCCCGCCGGCGCCCGCTCCGGCTCCCGCTCCCGCTCCCGCCCCGACGCCCGGCGGCTGATCGCACGCGGCCGTGGCCGAACCGAACACCCAAGGCTCGCCCGACGACGAACGCACACGGCAGGACCGCACGGCGTCGCTCCTTGGCGCGGGCGGTGCGATCGACCGCGATGCGCTCTTCGCGATCTACGAGGAAAACGCGGCCAAGGACGACGAATCGCCCGTCACGGTCGAGTTCGAACTCCTCAAGGATCTCGACAAGCGCCTCGACCGCTACATGGTCGACCGCGTGCCGTTCCTGTCGCGCACGCAGATCCAGCGGTTGATCGAGGAAGAGGCGATCACCGTCAACGGCCGCGTGCCGAAGAGCTCGACCAAGCTGAAGAAGGGCGACAAGATCGTCGCCACCCTGCCGCCCCCGCCGTCGGGCGCGATCACGCCAGAAGAGATCCCGCTTGAAGTGATCTACGAGGACGACGCGATCATCGTGGTGAACAAGCCAGCCGGGCTCATCGTGCATCCTGCGCGCAGCCACAAGTCGGGCACGCTCGTGAACGCGCTCGCGTGGCGCTTCAAGCACATCTCGGGCGGCGAACTGTCGAAGGTCGGCGAGGAGTTCGCGCGGCCGGGCATCGTCCATCGCCTCGACAAGTTCACCTCGGGCGCGATCGTGAGCGCGAAGAACGACACCGCGCACTGGCGCCTCGGCAAGCAGTTCGAGATGCGCCGCACCGACAAGCGCTACCTGGCGCTCGTGCACGGCCACCCCGAGAAGCCCGTCGAGACGATCGACCTGCCGCTTGGCAAGCATCCGTCGATCAAGGAGAAGTACGCGGTGCGCTTCGACGAGACGGGAAAGCCGTCGGTCACGATCCTGCGCGTGCGCGAGCGCTACACGGCGCCGTCGGGCGCGAAGTACGCGCTCGTCGAGCTCGAGCTCAAGACCGGCCGCACGCACCAGATCCGCGTGCACCTTTCGTATCTCGGCTTCAGAATCGTCGGCGACGACATGTACGGCGGCAAGCACTCGACCGAGCGCGACCTCGGCGGCGAGAGCGACGCGATGCTGCTTGCGCGCCAGGCGCTGCACGCGACCACGCTCGGGTTCAAGCACCCGATGACCGAGCAGCCGATGAAGTTCACCGCACCGCTCGCCGCCGACATCGCGCGCGCGGTGGCGCTTCTGCGCGCCTCGACGCGCGCCGCCGGCGGCGAACCCGCGGTCGACGCGCCGGGCGCGACGATCGACCTTGCGCTCGTCGATCAATCCTCGGCGATCTCGTCGACCAGCGCGTAGAAGCCGCCGCCTTCGCTGCGCAACCGCCCTGCCGCGACCAGCGCGTCCCACACCGAGCGCGGATAGTCGCTCGGCGCGATGATCGCGTCGATCTCGGCCTTCTTGCCCGTGGTCGTCGGCCGGACACCCAGCCTGCTCTCCGCGTCGAGGCGCGCGAACTTGAGCCGCTTGCGGAACGCCTTCATCGCGGCCTTCATCACATCGGGGTCGACCTTGGGCGCTTCGGCCGCGGCGGGCGCGGCCACCTCGATCTCCTGGCCCTTCAGCCAGCGCAGCATGAGCGCCGCCTGCGCCGCATCGCGCGCGGTCACGAGCCGCATGATGGCGTGCGGGTCGACCTTTGCCTTCAGGAGCGCCTTGTGCAGCGCGCCCCAGTGCGGCCCGGCCGTCGCCGCGTCCGCTGCTGCGACCGCGTCAACCTTCGCCGCGACCTCCGCGAGCACTGCGGGCTGGATCGCGGCCGGGCGCTTGCCGAACGGAGCGTGTGCATCGGTCATGCACCAAGCGTACCGCAGCCGTCCGTCCCTCGGGCGATACACTCGCGCCATGCGCTTCCTTCGCAGCGTTTCGGTCGTCCTGCTCGCACTGCTCGCAACGGCGTTCGCGGTCGCGGCGCCGATGCCCGCCCAGAAGGGCGAGTTTCCGAAGCTCGCACCCAAACTCAAGCTCCGCGACTTCAGCGTCGGCGGCCAACCCGCAGAGGCGCTCCTCGTCGTCCACTACCACCGCCCCGCCAAGGACTACGGAGGCTGGAACCTCTGGGTCTGGTCGGAGGGCGGCGAGGGCTCGGCCGCGAACTTCGGCGGCGAGGACGCGTTCGGGCGCTACGCCATCGTGCCGGTCGCCGATGCGTCGAAGCGCGTGGGCTTTCTCGTGCGCCGGGGCAACTGGGAGGAGAAGGACTTCGACCAGGACCGGTTCGTCGCCGTCAAGAAGGGCTCGGTCAGCGAGATCTGGGTGACCTCGGGCGAGGAGTCGTACACGACCGATCCGTCCAAGGTCGACCTGAGCCTGCGCGTCGAGGGCGCGTTCCTCGACACCGACCGCACGATCACGCTCGCGCTGTCGCGGCCGCTCGACCGCGTCGAGCGCAAGGCGATCGAGGTCTACGACCGCCGCGACCCGAAGCGCGTCCAGCGCATCAAGTCGGTCGAGGGCGACCGCATCCTGCAGATCGACCTCGCCCGCGAGATCGACCCTGAATCGGTGGCGCAGCTGATGCTGCGCTTCGACCCAAAGGCGAAGGACGCCCGCGCGCTCGCCGCGCTCGAACCCGTCGCCGTCTACGCGCGCGGCGTGCTCGAGTCGCCTGCATTTTCGCCGCTCGACGCGCGGTTCGGCGCGTTCTGCAAGGAGTCCGACACCCAATTCATCACCTGGTCGCCGGTCTCCGACTCGGTGGATCTCCTTCTCTACGAGCCGCGCGGCGCCCCGTCGCCGAGCCGCACCATCGCGCTCACGCGCGGCGCCAAGGGCCTGTGGGAAACCACGGTGAAGGGCGACCTCCACGGCGTCGAGTACCGCTACCGCTTCACCAACTACGGCGTCGCGCGCGAGGTGCCCGACATGTGGGGCTTCGCGGCGAACGCCGACAGTTCCCGCACCGTCGTGGCCGATCTCTCGCGGCTCCGCCCAGACGGGTTCGCGGCGTCGCTGCAGCCGAAGCTCAGGCAGCCGACCGACGAGGTCATCTACGAGATCCATGTGCGCGACTTCTCCATGCGCGATCCGAACGCGCCCGATGCGGTGCGCGGCACCTACCTCGGCCTCGTCCAGCCCGGCGGGCCGAAGAGTGGCGGCCCGGCCACGGGCCTTGCGCACCTCAAGGATCTCGGCATCACCGCGGTGCATCTCCTTCCGATCCACGACTTCACCGCGAAGGTGGGCGAGTACAACTGGGGCTACTGGACGACGCTCTTCAATGTGCCCGAGTCGAACTACGCGACGAATCCAAGCGATCCGTTCAGCGCGATCCGCGACCTCCGCACCGCGGTCACCGTGCTCCACCAGAACGACATCCGGGTGATCCTCGATGTCGTCTACAACCACACCTCGGACGCCTCGCTCTTCTCGCCGTTCGGCGCAGCGGCGCCCTACTACTTCTTCCGCACCACCCCCGCCGGCCGCCTGACCAACGACTCGGGCACGGGCAACGGCTTCGCCGACGAGCGCCCGATGGCGCGCAAGTACATCGTCGACAGCGTGGCGCACTGGCTCGAGGAGTACCGGATCGACGGCTTCCGCTTCGACCTCCTCGGATGCCACAAGCCAGAGACGGTGCGCGCGATCTGCGAGCGCGTGAAGGAGATCCGCCCCGACGCGACGCTCTACGGCGAGCCGTGGACCGGCGGCGGGCCGATCCACTTCGGCAAGGGTGCGCAGAAGGGCCTTCCGATGGCGGTGTTCAACGACCACCTCCGCAACGCGATCCGCGGCGACCTCGACGGCACCGCGATCGGCTTCGCGACCGGCGTGGGCGGCGATGTCGACGCCGTGCGGCGCGGCGTGAAGGGTTCGATCGACGACTTCACCGAGGAACCGACCGAGACGATCAACTACACGAGCGCGCACGACAACCTCGTGCTGTGGGACAAGATCGTGAAGACGCAGCCGGGCGCGTCGGAGTTCACGCGCCGCATGATGCAGAAGCTCGCGATCGGCGTGGTGCTGACGAGCCAGGGCATCCCCTTCCTGCATGGCGGATGCGAGTTCGCGCGCACCAAGCAGGGCAACCACAACAGCTACAACGCCGGCGACGAGATCAACGACTTCGGCTGGTCGCGCAAGGGCGAGTACGGCGACATCTACGCGTTCACCAAGGGACTGATCGAATTGCGCCGCGCGCATCCGGCGTTCCGCATGGCCGACGACGAGATGGTGCGGCGGAGCGTGTTCTTCGAGAACCTCGGCCGCACGGTGGCGTTCACGATCGACGGCACCGTCGCGGGCGACAGCTGGTCGAGGATCTATGTCGCGTACAACGACGAGCCGAAGCCGCTCGAGATCCCGCTTCCGCAGGGCGACTGGACGATCGTGGTCGACGCGGCCCGCGCCGGCACGACGCCGCTCGGCACCGCGCGCGGCACGGTGACGCTGCCGCCCTACTCGATGTTCGTGGCGTACCGGGACTGAGCGCTCGCAACCCGCTTCGCGACTTGCCCGCCTTGGCGCGGCCGGCACGCCCTCGCCCCGCTCACGCCGCGGGCTCGTCGCGCACCACGACCGCCATCACCAAGGGCACCACGAAGATCGTGAAGATGGTCGACACGAGAAGGCCGCCCGCGACCACGGCGCCGAGGCCGCGGTAGAGCTCGCTGCCCGCGCCCGGCGCGAGAACGAGCGGCAAGAGGCCCGTCACGCTCGTGAGGCTCGACATGAGGATCGGACGGATGCGGGTGCGCACGCTCTCGGCGATCGCCGCGCGCGCCGGCAGCGCCACGCCGCGGCCGACCGCGGGCGCCCCGCGCAGGCCGCGGAACGCGAGGTCCGACGGCACCTCGTCGCCTTCGCCGCGCATGAAGTTGCGCGCCTGGTGCACGATGAGGATCGCGTTGTTGACGACGACGCCGATCAGGATCACGAATCCGAGCATCGTCAGGACATCGAGCGTCTGCATCGGCATCAGCGGCACGCTGAGGCTCCACAGGAACACGGCGAACAGGGCCGCGACGCCGCCAACGCATGCGAGCGGCACGCTGAAGAGGATGACCAGCGGCAGCTTGAAGCTCTGGAAGAGCACCACCATCACGAGGTAGCAGACGAGCAGCGCGAGGAACATCGAGCTCGTGACGAGCCCGACCGCGCTGCCGTCGCCGAGCAGCGTCTTCTGGATGCTGGCGAGCTTGCTCGCGCTGCCCGCGACATCGGTGCGCACGCCTGCGGGGATCGCGCCCTCCGCCCGCGCGGCATCGAGCGTCGCCCCGATCGTCACGATCGCCTCGTCGAGCGCCATCGTCGGCGGCGGCGTGACCTGCAGGCTCACCGCGCGCTGGCGGTCGACATGGTTGATCTGCGTCGGCGCGGTGCCGCGCTCGACCGCCGCGAGGACGCCGAGCTGCACCGTGCGCCCGAGCGGCGTGGCGACGGGCGTATCGGGCAGCATGCCGAGATCGCGCGACGCGACATCGGCCGCTGCGACGGCGGCATGAACCTCGACCACCTTCATGTCGATCGACTCGCCGCCGAGGCGGTACTCGCCGATGATCGCGCCGTCGCCGGCCGCAAGAACGGCCGTTCCGAGCTGCGCGGGCGAAAGCCCCGCTTCCGCGATCGCCCGCTGGTTGGGGACGAGGCGCACCTCGGGACCGGGGAGATTGAAGCTCGGCGGATCCGGCTGCACGGACCCGGGGCCGAACGCGCCCATCAGGCGCAGGAAGGTCGCGTTCGCGGCCGTCGTCACCGCATCGAGGTCGTCGCCCGTGAAGTCGACGCGCACGGCGCTGCCCGACGAACCGCTTGTGCGGAAGAGCGGCACCTGGAACGCGAAGGCGAGCGTGCCGGGCAGGATCTCCGGCCGCGTCGCGTGGTTCATGAGGTACTCGTTCGCGGTGGCGCGCGAACCCTCGGTCGCCACGCCGCCGTGGAACATCGCTCCGGGGAAGCTCACGACGAAGTAGTTCTCGACGGCCGAAGGCTTGATGGTGTCGCCGACCTTCCACGCCATCCACGGAACGACCGGCACGCTCGGGAGCGCGTCCTCCGCCGCCGCACGCTCAGGCGAGCCCGCGGGCAGGTTCCCCGCCTCCCAGAACGGGCGGACCTGCGCCTCGATGCGCTCCGCGATCTCGGTCTGCTGCTCGAGGCTGGTGCCCGGAGGCGGCAGGATGAGGCCGAAGACGAGATTGCGGTTGCCGCGCGGCAGGTAGTCGCGCGGGGGTAGCAGCGCGATCGTGCCCGCGATCGACACGGCCGTGAACACGAGCGCGAGGCCAAGCGCGACGAGGCGGCGGCCGGTCACGCGGAAGATCGCGCGCGAGATCAGCGTGGAGAGCTTGCCGAGCCAGCCCTTCTCGGTGAGCGAGGATGTGCCGGCCGCGAGCGGCTTGAGGAGCCGCGAGGCGGCCGACGGAACGACCGTGATCGCCACGAACATCGAGAGGAACACGCTCACGCTCAGCGCGATCGCGATGTCGCGGAAGAGCTGCCCCACCTCGTCCTCGATCAGAAGGATCGGAATGAACACGACCACCGTCGTCAGCGTCGAGCCGAGCACGGCGCCCCAGACCTCGCTCGTCGCATCGATCGCCGCGCGCGCGGGCGACTTTCCCATCTCCATGTGGCGCCAGATGTTCTCGAGGACGACGATCGAGTTGTCGACCAGCATGCCGACCGCGAACGCGAGGCCCGCGAGGCTGATGACATTCACCGTGCGCCCGAGCGCAAGCAGCACCACGACCGTGCCGACGATCGAGATCGGGATCGCGATGCCGATGATCGTGATCGCGCGCCACGACCGCAGGAACAGGATCAGCGTCAGCGTCGCGAGCAGGCCGCCCTGCCAGATGTTGTCGCGGACGAGGGCGATCGCGTCGTCGATGTAGGTCGTCTGGTCGTAGACGAGCTCGAGCTGCAGCGGATCCTTCGCGAAGCCGCGCCGCGCGCTCTCGGTGGCGAGCATGCCGCCCGCCTCGTTGAGTTCGGCGATGGCCGCGCGCACGCCGCGCATGACCTCCACGATGTTCGAGCCGACTTCCTGCTGCACATTGATCGCGATGACCGGCTTGCCCGCGCTGCGGACGAACCCGGCCGGCTTCTTGTAGGTGACGACCGCCTCCGCCACATCGCCGACGCGGATCGGCCGCCCGTCGCGCACCGCGACGACGACCGCCTCCACGGCCTCGGGCGACTCGAACTGCCCGACCGCGCGGATCGCGACCTCGCTCTTCGCCTCGCGCACGCTGCCCGCGCTGGCGTTGCGGTTCGCCGCGCCGAGCGCCGCGATCAGGTCGTCGACGGTGAGCCCGCGCTGCGCGAGGCGCTCCGCGTCGAAGCGCACCTGCAGCTCGCGCTCGCGGCCGCCGAGCACATTGACCTCGCTGACGCCGTTCACGCGCTCGAGCCGCGGCTTGACGCGGTCCTGCGCGAAGTCCTGCAGCGTGCGGATGTCGAACGCATGGCCGTCCGCCTCGACGGCGCCCTGCCCGCCCGCCAGCACGATCCACGCGATGTAGTCCTTGTTCTCGGGGTCGCTCGCCTCGACGACGGGCTGGTCGACATTCGGCGGATACGACTGCACCTGCCGAAGCTTGTCGCTGACCTCGCGCATCGCGGCGTCGGGATCGGTGCCGACGGCGAACTCGAGCCGCACGCGCCCCGTGCTCTGGCTCGACACGCTCGTCATCTGCTGGATGCCCGCGACACCCTGCAGCTTCTCCTCCTGCTTCTCGACGATCGAGCGCTCGACCTCCGCGGGGCTTGCGCCTTCCCAGAAGGTCGTGACGCTCACGACCGTGCTCGAGACCGTCGGCGTCAGCTGGATGGGCAGCCGCTGCAGCGCAAGAAGACCTGCGAGCGCGATGAGCAGCACGCAGACGATGACGGTGACCGGCTGGCGGACGCTTCCCTCGACAAGCTTCACTTCTTCGCCTCCGTCGACGCGGCGATCGGCGCAACCGCCGAGCCCGGGATCAACCGCTCGTTGCCCTCGACCACGACCATGTCGCCCGTCGCGACCGCGCCTGCCTCGAGCGCCACATCGTCGCCGACCGGGAACGCGACGCGGACGGGCGTCGACACCGCGACGCCGCCGCGCACCACGAACACGCTTGTGTTGACGCCCTGATAGACCAGCGCGTCCTTCGGCACAAGCGTGTACGGCGCCGCCGGCCCTTGCGGCACGAACGCGTTCAGCGCAAGTCCGGCGGCAAGATTGCCTGGATCCTCGCGGACCATGGCGATGGCATGGAAGGTTCGGGTCTGGGCGTCGATCTCAGGGACGACGCGGATTCCGGTCGCCTCGACGCGAACGCCCGTCGTCGCCTGGATCTCGAGCGCGCGGAGCTCGGACGCTCCGTCCGCTTGCGACTCCGCGGTCGCGAGCCGCTGGGCGATCGCGAACATCTCCTGCGGCACATCGAACCACGCCTCGAGGTGGCTGCTGTCGACGAGCTCGACCACCGGTCCTCCGGCGGCGATCCACGCGCCCGCTTCGGAATGACGCTTCGTCACCACGCCATCGAACGGCGCGACGATCTCGAGGTCCCTCCGCCGCTCGGCAAGCAGCGCCGCCTGCTGCTCGATCACTGCGATCGCGGCCTGCGACTGCGTGACGAGCGCCGCCGCCACCGCGAGGTCGGACTCGGCATCGGCAAGTTCGCGCGGATTCGTGCCGCCCTCGGCGGCTGCGCGCTTCAGGAGCTCGAGGTCGCGGGCGGACCGCGCCTGGCCGAGTTCGCGCTCGACGAGGTTGGCGCGGGCGACCGCTGCGTTCGCCTCGAGGATCCTGAGCTCGAGGTCGAGGCGCGCCCCGTCGAGGCGCGCGATCGGGGCCCCCGCGCGCACCCGCGCGCCGTCGCCCACGAGGAGTTCGCGCACGATGCCGGCCTCTTCGGCCGCCACCGTCGTCCGGCGCTGCGCCCGAAGCTCGCCGAAGACCTTCCGGCGCGGCGCCAGCGACTCCTCGCGCGCCGCGGCCACCTTCACCGGGGTCGGCGGCGGACCCTTCGGGGCGTCCTCGGGCACGCCGTCCTGCGCGGTTGCGACAAACGACAGGGCAAGCGAGAGAAGCGTCGGAATCAGGACTCGGACCATCCGCGCATGGTACGGAAGGCGTTCCGACGGTGCCGCGCGTCCGCTACCATCTGCCCCCTTCCGTTCTCAGCAGGATCACACCATGGAAGCAGGCATCGTCGGTCTCCCCAATGTCGGCAAGAGCACGCTGTTCAACGCCCTCACGGCGGCGGGCATCGAGGCGGCCAACTACCCCTTCTGCACGATCGAGCCGAATGTCGGCGTGGTGAATGTGCCCGACGACCGCCTCAAGCGGATCGAGAAGCACATCAAGACCCAGAAGGTGATTCCCGCGGCCGTGCGCCTCGTCGACATCGCCGGCATCGTGAAGGGCGCCTCGACCGGCGAAGGTCTCGGCAACAAGTTCCTGTCGCACATCCGCGAGGTCGACGCCGTCCTCCATGTCGTGCGCTGCTTCGAGGACCCGGACATCACCCATGTCGACGGCACGGTCGACCCCCTGCGCGACATCGGCACGATCGAGACCGAGCTCCTGCTTGCCGACCTTCAGGTGATCGAGACTTCGCTCGACAAGGCGCGCCGCAACGCGAAGTCGGGCGACAAGGAGGCCGTGCTGCGCCTCGGCGTCCTCGAGCGCTGCTACGAATGCCTGAACGCCAGCAAC
>Ga0209985_10001389_pt1 | contig 23878 bp, 18 predicted proteins | sample NOAtaG_FD_187305 | JGI IMG/M metagenome (GOLD analysis project Ga0209985, IMG submission 187305) | Freshwater lake microbial communities from Lake Erie, under a cyanobacterial bloom - NOAA_Erie_Diel6S_1000h metaG (SPAdes) (version 2) | ecosystem: Environmental > Aquatic > Freshwater > Lake ...
GTCGCTCAAAGAACTGGCCGCCCGCGCCGGCATGACGCCCTCCAGGGCGCACCCCTATCTCGTGAGCTTCAGCCGCCTGGGCTTGGTGGAGCAGCGCGAGGCCACCGGCCGCTACGGCCTGGGCCCGGCCGCTTTGCAGATCGGGCTGGCCGCGCTGCACCAGCTGGACCCGATCCAGGCCGCCTCGCCTGTGGCCGAGGCCCTGGCCGCGCGCACGGGCCACGCCGTGGCTCTGGCCGTGTGGGGCAACTTTGGGCCCACCGTGGTGCGCCTGATCGAGGCGCGCCAGCCCCTGCACGTGATGCTGCGCGCGGGCAGCGTGATGTCACTCACCGGCACGGCCACCGGCCGCGCCTTCGTGGCCGCCTTGCCCCTGGAGCGCTTGGAGCACGCCAGCCCCGCCGCCATGGGTGAGGCGCCCGGCGCTCGCCCCTGGCAAGAACGCCGCGCCGAGCTGCAGGCCATTGCCGAGGAATCCCGCGCCCACGGGGTGGCGCGGGCGGCCGGCCGCCCCATTCCGGGTGTGAACGCCTTCAGCGCGGCCGCCTTCGACCACCAGGGTGACCCGGCGCTTGTCATCACCGCGCTGGACCACGAAGACCGCCTGGACAGCCGCTGGAACTCCGCCACAGCCCGCGCGGTGCGCGAGGCCGCGGCGCAGATCACGCAGCGGCTGGGGGGGCATTCCAGGGCTTGAGCGCTCCAGCGGCTGCAGTTCACGCTGCATCCATCTCAAAAGCTATCGCAGCCGGGTGGCAGGTGGCCGCCCCGGGGCGGTCAAGACTCTCAGGGTTTGGGGGTATTCGGGTTATTCCGGATATGCCGGGTATTCCGGACATTCCGGATATTCCAGGTATTTCGGGCATGGGCCACCGCGTCTGCAAGCGCCGCCCAGCTTCAGCACACTGCGGCAGTCTTCAACCACACGGACTGTTGCTCCCCATGATCAAGATCCTTCTCGCCCTGGTACCCCTGGCCATGGTCACCGGCTTCCTCACCTGGGTGATGATGATGGGCGCCCGCGACCAAGCGCGCTCAGACGCTTGGGCTGAGCGTTGGGTGAACGGCAAGAAGCCCCACTGAAGGCGCCTGCTCAAGGCGCCCGCCGGCCCAGCCCTCAGTTGGGCGCCGTCGACGCCGCTGACATTTGCCAGCTGGCGGTGCCCAGGGCGGGCACTTGCAGGTGGACGGCGGTGGTAACGGTGGCCACCTGGGCACGCTCGATGGACTCGCGCTGGATGCCTTTGCGCACCACGTCGGCCAGCCCGCCGAGCTGAGTGGCGCAGGCGTCGATGAGATCGTCGAAGGAGACGATGCCGGCCAGGTGACCCTGGTTGTCGCGTACCAGCAGACGGCGCACGCCTGCTGCACGCATGAGGTCAATGCCATCGGACAGATCGGCCTGCTCGGTGGCGCTGATGAGCGTGCCGTCCACCAGACTGCCCACGCTCTGGTGCGGCGCGGTGCTGCCATCGGCCAGCACGGCCAGGGCCAGGTCCCGGTCGGTCACCAGGCCCACCACACGGCGGCCTTCGTTGGAGTCGTCCGTGACCACGAGCGCGCCCACGTGCTGGTCGCGCATCTGATGGGCGGCCTTTTGCAAGGTGTCGTTGCGGTCCACGGTGATGACGTGGCGCTGGCAGAGTGATCCGAGGTTCATGGTGGGTCCTTGGGTGGGTGAGTGGGTGTCGCGCTTGTTCAGGCTCAGTTCGAGCGGGTGTGCCGGATGAGGTCAGCAAGAAGCGACGCGATGAGACGAGCTCAGGGCATCACTTTCCAGCTGCCGTCCTTCTGGCGGCAGGCCTGGCCGTAGACCGTTTCCGGCCGCCCACCGACGCTGGCCTCCACCGTGTACTCGCGGCAGGGGCCGTCGGCACTGGGCCGCGTGCGCGTCGGGGTGACCTTGTAGGTCGCGCCGGTGTCGGGGTTGCGCCAGGTGCTGGAGGTGCCTGTGCGGGTGGACTCCAGCGCCTGGGCGGTTTTCAGCCGGTCGGTCTGGTCCATGGAGCGTCCGACGTTGCCACCGATGGTGGCGCCGATCAGCGTGCCGATGACGGTGGCGGCGGTGCGGCCGCTGCCACCACCCACCTGCGAGCCAAGCACACCGCCCAGCACCCCGCCCACGATGGTGCCGGACTGCTGCTGGCTGGGCGGGCTTTCACAGCCGCTCAGCGTGAGTGCGAGCGCCGCGGCCACCGCCAGCGCGCCCAGCGATGGGGCCCGCCTGGGTGCGTTGCCAGGGCTGCGCGTGCAGGCCCCGCTGGCGGTGTTGGCAAGGTCGGCTTCTCGTCCGTGGAGGTGTGTGGGAACAGGCATGGGCGGGTGGTTCTGGCTCATGGATCGGCTTTCGGTGAGGCCACTGGCGACGCGCCGGCCTGATATGGGTAGGAGCGTCGCCGCCTGACCGGCCGGGCTTGGTCGGCTCACCGCTCAGGCCTGGGCCATGGGCTGATGATCCTGGGGACTGCACTGGCCGCGCGTGAGCCCGCTCAAGCTTCCCGGAGGGGCCGGCGTGGGCGGTGTCTCACCTTTTGCGTATGGCCCCTGGCGCGCTCGGCCCCGCGGGCCTTGCCCGCGCCCCAGGCCTGGCGCAGCAGCGACAACTCCATCAGGCGCGCGGCCACCAGGTGGTTGAGGGTGCCCGCTGGCACTTCACCCTTGGCGTTGGGTGCGCCGGCGGGCACACCCGTCAGCAGCGACAGGGCCTCGTCCACGTCCTCCACCGCATGCACCTGAAAGCGCCCATGCGCCACCGCGTCCACCACGTCGTCGCGCAGCATCAGGTGCTGCACGTTGGCCCGGGGGATCAGCACGCCCTGCTCGCCGCTGAGCCCGCGCTGGCGGCACAGGTCGAAGAAGCCCTCGATCTTCTCGTTGACCCCGCCGATCGCCTGCACCCGGCCGAACTGGTTGACCGAGCCCGTGACGGCCCAGGCCTGGCGCACGGGCACCAGGGCCAGTGCCGACAACAGCGCGCACAGCTCGGCCAGCGAGGCGCTGTCGCCTTCCACCGGGCCGTAGCTCTGCTCGAACACCAGGCTGGCGGACAGCGACAGCGGCAACTCCTGCGCGTAACGCGCCCCCAGAAAGGCCGACAGGATCATCACGCCCTTGGCGTGGATGGGGCCGCCCAGGGTGGACTCGCGCTCGATGTCGACCAGCTCGCCCTCGCCCAGGCGGGTGGTGGCGGTGATGCGCATGGGGTACGCAAAGCGGAAGTCCCCCAGCTGCGCCACCACCAGGCCATTGACCTGGCCGATGTGCTCGCCCTCGGTGGACACGAGCAAGGTGCCGCGCAGCAGCTCCTCGTGCACGCTGTCGCGCAGCCGGTCCACCCGGCGCACGCGCTCAGCTTGCGCGGTGATCACGTCCTGCAACGCGATCACGTCGCGGCCCGCCCGCGCAGCCTGCACATCGGCCTCGGCCACCAGGTCGCGCAGCGTGCGGGTGTGCGTGCTCAGCTTTGCGCCATCGTCAGCCAGGCGCGCGGCGTGCTCCACCAGCCGGGCCACGGCGTCGCGGTGCAGCGGGCGCAGGCCTTGCTCGCGCGCCGCCGCGCCGAGCAGACGGGCGAGGGTCAGGCTGGCGCCCGCCTCGCGCGGCAGATCGTCCTCGAAGTCGGCCACCACCTTGAACAGGTCATCGAACTCCGGGTCCAGCGCCTGCAGCAGGTGATGCAGCTGTCGGTCGCCGAAGAGCACGATCTTGAGCTTCAGGGGCACCGGCTCGGGTTCCAGCGGCAGGGTGTTGACCCAGCCCAGGGCCTGCGGCAGGGACTCGATGACCACCAAGCCGCTCTTGAGCGCCCGTTTGAGCCCCGCCCAGGACAGTGGCTCGGCCAGCACCTTCATGGCGTCGAGCATCAGCACGCCGCCGTTGGCACGGTGCAGGGCGCCGGCGCGGATCAGCGTGAAGTTGGTCAGCAGCGTGCCCATGTGGGCCACGTGGTCGATGCGGCCCACCAAGCGGGCATAGGTGGGGTGGTCGTCCAGCAGCACGGGCGCGCCTGGGCCGGGCGTCGCGCTGGCATGTGGCTCAGGCGGTGAGGCACCGGTCGCCTCAGCGCCTTCGGTTCGTTTGGCGGCCTCTGCGCTTTCTGCGTCTTCTGCACCTTCGGCGTCCTCTGGGCCCTCAGTGCCCACCAGCAGATTCACCTGGTAACGGTGCAAGGCCAGGCTGCCGGCCAGCGCGCCGGTCTCCTCGTCCTCTGTGCCGGGCGGCTCTCGCAACTGCTCGCCAGACTCGATCACATCTCGCCGCACGTCGTCGAGGAAGGCATGTACCTGCGGCTGGCCCGCGAAGCGCTCCTTGAGCTCATCGATCAGGTGGCCCGCGGCCATGGCCATGGCGTCACGGGTGGCCTCGCGGATGCGCTGCTGCATCTGCCGCCGCTGGCGGGGCAGTTCATGCAGCACCTGGTGCAAGCGCTCGCCCAGACGGGCGATCAGCTCGGTCAGCCGCTGGCGCTCCTGCAGGGGCAACTGCTCGAAGCCGTCCACCGGCAGCGGCTTGCCGTCTATCATGGGCGCGAAGGCAAAGCCCTGGGGCGTGCGCAGCAGGGCCACGCCCTGGGCCACGGCACTGTCGCCCAGGGCCTGCAGGGCCCCGTCTTCGAGCTGCTTGGCTTCTTTCTGGATGGCGTCCAGGCGCGAGCGGTAGTCCTCGCTCTCCAGCGCCGCCGACACGGCCTTGGACAGTTCCGCCACAAAGCGCTGCATGGCCTGGCGCAAGCGCTGCCCCTGGCCCGGGGGCAGGCTCAAGGCCCGCGGGCGATTGGGGTCGCGGAAGTTGTAGAGGTAGCACCAGTCCGGCGGTGTGGGCTGGTGGGCGGCATGCTGTTGCAGCAGCCGCTGCACGAAACCGTGGTGGCCCACGCCCGGCTCACCGGCCACGAAGAGGTGGTGGCCGGGGCCGGACACGGCGAGCGCAAGCTCGATGGCAGCCGCCGCACGTGATTGTCCGAAGGGGGTGTCCCCGTCGGACAGCTCGGCCGTCGTCTCAAAGCCGAGCGTGGCCGGGTCGCAGCGGGTGACGAGCTGCGCCGCGGTCAGGGCGCTGGCGGGCGATGCGCTCAACCGCCGGCCACCCTGTGCCGACGTCCGGGATCGGCACGTTCGGCGAAGCCGCGCGGGCCGCGGTGGACTTTAGCGCTCAATGGATGGACAGCCGCTTGGTCGACGAGGCCGACTTCTTGGGCAGCGTCAGCTCCAGCACGCCGTTCTCGTACTTGGCGTCGGCCTTGCTCTCGTCCACCGCGCTGCCCAGGGTGAAGCTGCGGGTGGCGTAGCCGTACTGCCTTTCGCTGCGCAGCAGGCGGCCTTCCTTGCTGTCGTCCCACACCTTCTTCATCTCGGCGCTGATGGTGACGAGGTTGCCCTCGATGCGCACGTCGATGTCCTCCTTGCGGGCGCCGGGGATTTCGGCGCGCACGGCGTAGGCGCCGTTGCGCTCGGCCACATCCAGGCGGATGCGCGGCGGTGAGTCCACCTGCTCAAAGCGCCAGGGGCGCAACATGCTACGGAAGGTGTCTTCCAGCGGATCCATCGAGAAGGGATCCAAGAGTCGCATTTCGTTCATGGGGTACTCCGTCAATCGGTCAAGGTTCCAAGGGGTCGGCGGGGCCAGCCACCGGGTGAGCCCTGATGCTGCGGTGCTGCCGGCTGAGCGGGTTTGAGGGCACGCAAGGTGCGCAGGGCTTGCAGAGCGGGCCGGCCAGCGGCGCAGGGCTTGAGGGCGCGCAAGCGGCTCGGTGTCGGGCGGCCTAAGGTGCTTGCCATGCCGCAGTTCCTGCTCCTGACCCGCCTGTCGCCCCAAGCCCTGCACCAGGCCCGCAGCTACGCCACGCTGGAGCGACACGTGGCCGAGCAGGTGCGCCACCACTGTCCCGCGGTGAAGTGGCTGCACAGCTGGGCGCTGATGGGCGCCTGGGACTACATCGACGTGATCGAGGCGCCGGGCCTGGAGGAAGCCACCCGGGTGTCTGTCCTGGTGCGCAGCGCGGGCCAGGCGCAGTGCGAGATCTGGCCGGCCATGCCCTGGCCGCAGTACAAGGCCCTGGTGCAGGAGTTGGCCGCAAGATGATGCTCCTGTCACTGGACGGCGCCACGGCCCTGGCGCAAGGGGTGGCCAAGCACCTGGCTGAGCCGCTTGCCCCCGTGGAGCACCGCCCCTTCGAGGATGGTGAGCACAAGTGGCGGCCGCTGTCGGACCCGCGTGGTCGTGATGTCTTCGTGATCAGCGCACTGCATGGCGACGACGACAACAGCCCGCAGGACAAGCTGGTGCGCCTGCTGCTCATGCTCAGCACCCTGCGTGACCACGGCGCCCACCGCGTCACCCCGGTACTGCCCTACCTGGCCTACGCCCGCAAAGACGCCCGCACGCAGCCCTTCGACCCCCTGGCCACCCAGGCGGTGGCCCGCTGGATGGAGGCCTCCGGGGCCGGCCAGATGCTGGTGCTGGAGGCCCACAACCCAGCGGCGCTGGCCAACGCCTTCCGCTGCCCGCTGGTGATGCTGGACGCCTGGCGGGCCTTTGACGAAGCTGCTGATGCCATGGTCGTGAACGGGCGGCCGGTGGTGGTGGCCGCGCCCGACCCCGGCGGCGTCAAGCGCGCCCTGCGCTGGCGCGAGCACCTGCAGGACCGGTGGAAGCAGACGGTGGGCTTTGCCATGGTGGACAAGCGGCGCGTCGGCAGCCTGGTGACCGGCGGGCAGTTGGTGGCCGGCGACGTGCAGGGCGCGGCCGTGCTGCTGCTGGACGACATCGTGGCCAGCGGCGGCACGCTGGCCCACGCCGCAGACGCCCTTCACCATGCAGGTGCTGCCGTGGTGCAAGGTTTCGCTGCACATGGCCTCTTCGTCGGCGATGCCGACCGCGTACTGTCCGCGTCACACCTGGCAGGACTGGTGGTCACCGACAGCGTGCCAGCCTTCCGCTTGCCACCTTCAACCGCCTTCGCGCCCCGCCTGAAGGTGGTCACTGCCGCGCGCCTGCTGGCGCGTGCGATTGGTGAGCTTCACCAGATGGGCCGCTGAGCGGAGCGTCTGAGCGGACCGTTACGACTGGCCTGGCATCCGCCGCCGCGTGAACCGCGGTGTGAACCGTGGCGTCAACCGTTCCCTCAGCCGACCCTTCAACCGTCTACAGCCCGGTCCTGCAGCTCCAGGTGGTCCTTCAGCCCTGCCAGCAGCGGCTCCAGGCTGGCGCGCAGATCATCCAGCGCGGGAGCCCATTCCAGGGGCTTGCCGGCCTTGAGCTGTCTGCAGGCACGCTCCAGTTGACCTGCCGCTTCGGCCACCGCCCGTGCGGCCACCGTGCTGGAGGTGCCCTTGAGGGTGTGCGCCAGCCGTTCGGCCGTGGCGAAGTCGCCGCTGGTCAGGGCCTCGCGCGTCTTGGCCACCATGCCGGTTTGGTCTCGCACCAACAGCCGCAGCACCGTGAGGTACAGCGCGTGCTTGCCCATCAGTTGGCTCAGGCCCAGCTCGATGTCCAGACCAGGCAGATGACGGGGCAGTCTGTCACCACTTTCCGGGCTGGTCTGAGTGGGCGCGCGCTGCGGATGCGCAAGCGCCTCGCGCGGGCGCAACCAGCGGCTCAGCTTGGTCCACAGCACCTCGGGCTCGATGGGCTTGGCGAGGTGGTCGTTCATGCCAGCTGCCAGGCAGCGCTCGCGGTCCTCGTCCAGGGCGTTGGCCGTCATCGCGATGATGGGCAGCCGCGCAAACGCGGGCTGTTCGCGGATCTCGATGGTGGCGTCGATGCCGTCCATGACCGGCATCTGCATGTCCATCAAGACCAGGTCGTAGGCGTGCGTTCGCACACGTTCGACCGCGATCTGCCCGTTCTCGGCGGTGTCCACCACCAAGCCCGCCTCGTGCAGCAAGGCCGTGGCCACCTGCCGGTTCAGATCGTTGTCGTCCACCAGCAGCACCCGGCACCCCCGCAGGTCTGTGGGCACACCGTCGGCCGTACGCTCTGCCCGGGCCCGGGTGCTGCCCGCCGAGACGCCAGCGCCGCCCAGCAAGCGGGTCACTTCGTCATGCAGGACCGAGGCGTTCACGGGCTTCAGCAGCACCCGGTCCAGTTGCGCGCGACGGAAGACCTCCAGCGACTCCTCCCGGCCATGGCCGGTCACGATCACGATCTGGGGGGCCTCCTGCGGCCAGAGCCTGCGCACCTGCCGGGCCAGCTCCACCCCGTCCATCTGCGGCATCTGCCAGTCGATGAACGCGGCTTCGCACCGCAAGCCCGCCGCGTGCACCGCCTGCAGCTCTTCCAGTGCCTGGGCCCCCGAGGCGGCGCAACGCACCTGCAGGCCCATGCCCTCCAGCAGCGATGTCATCACGGTGCGGGCACTGGCGTTGTCGTCCACCACGATCACCAGGCGCCCCTGCAGGCTGGGCAACGCTTGCGCTGAGGGTTCGTGCGTGGCCTCGGCCACCCCAACCTCGGCGGTGAACCAGAACGTGGAGCCCTGGCCGAGTTGGCTTTGGACGCCCACCTCGCCGCCCATCAGCCAGGCCAGTTGGCGGGAGATGGCCAGGCCCAGGCCCGTGCCCCCGTACTTGCGGCTGGTGGAGCTGTCGGCCTGCTGGAAGTTCTGGAAAAGCCGCGACTGCTGTTCGGCCGTCAAGCCGATGCCGGTGTCGGACACCGAGAAATGCAGCAAGGCACGTCCGGGCTGGGAGCGCTGGCACCGCACCCGCAGCGTGATCTCACCCCGCTCAGTGAACTTGACCGCGTTGTTGGCGTAGTTGATGAGCACCTGGCTCAGGCGCAGAGAGTCGCCCACCAGCGCATGGGGCACCTGCGGCTCCACGTCCACGATCAGCTCGAGCCCCTTCTCGGCGCACTTCTGCGAGACGAGTGAGGCCACGTTGTCGATGACGTCCAACAGGTCGAAGGGGGCGGCCTCGATCGTGACCTTGCCAGCCTCGATCTTGGAGAGGTCCAGGATGTCGTTGATCAGGCCCAGCAGGTGCCGGCTCGACGCCTGGATCTTGGTCATGTAATCGCGTTGGCGCGCGCTGAGTTCGGTCTTCAGCGCCAGCCCGCTGAACCCGATGATGGCGTTCATGGGGGTGCGGATTTCATGGCTCATGTTGGCCAGGAACTCGCTCTTTACTCGGCTGGCCGCCTCGGCCCGTTGCCGGCCGCGGGCCAGCAGATGCACCAGCAAGGCAAGCATGACCGATCCTGCCAGCCCGGCGCCCGCCATCAGGCGCGCTGAGCCCGTCTGCAACCCCGCTTCGAAAGCGGGCGTGGAGTGGAAGGCCATGGTCCACTCCCGGCCTGCCACGTTGATCACGCTGCCCGACTTGAACCGGCCTGCACCGGCTTGCTGGGCGCTGGCTGGGTCGCTGGCGTAGAGCAACTGCTCGGGCAGTTCCTGGGTGCCGTCATAGATGCGGATGCCAATGTCGTCACGCCGGGCACCGAGGACCCCCGCCATGAAGTCGTTCATGCGGAACACGCCCGAGACCCATCCCCGCAGTGAGGCCCGCCGCTCATCGGCCGTTTGCGCGTTCACCGCGTGGAAGTACAAGGGCAGAAACATCAGCACCCCGGCCTGCACGTCCTTGCCCGTCTCTTGCACCAGCGTCAACCGGCCGGTGAGTGCACCTTGGCCCGTCTCCCAGGCACGGTCCATGGCTGCACGGCGGATCGGCTCTGCGTAGGTGTCAAAACCCAGGGCCCGCAGGTTGCGGCCGGCAAAGGGTTCGATGAACACGATGGCGGTGTACGGGTCTCGCACGCCTGGCGGACGGATGTCGTAATCGGGCACGCCGCTGCGCCGTACCGCCTTCACGTGGGCCTCGCGCTCAGCTGCAGGCACCAGCACGTTCAAGCCCACACCCTGGATGCCCGGGTAACGGTCGGCGAGGTTCAGCGCCTGCACATAGGCTCTGAACTGCTCCCGGTTCACCTCGCTGCCGGTGCTGAGCAGCCCAGCCACGCCCCGCAAGACCTGCTGGTAGGAGTCCATGCGCAACTGGACCCGGTTGGTCCCGTCGGTCACCCGGGCATCGAACTCGGCCTGCAGTTCCAGCTCGTTGAACCGCGACTGGCCCAGCCAGGCCTGCCAGGTCAGCACCAGGCCCAGTGCCAGGATGACCCAGGGCCATGCGCGGCTGCCCATCCACCTCTGCAGCGGGGTGGTCTTGGAGGGTGCGGGTCGCGCGTTGGGTGTCAAGGCGGGAAGTCGGTTCTTGGGGCTGTGCTGGCCCAGCGACTTGTGGCGGGAGCTTGCCACATCGACGCGGCAGTTGTCAGCCCCGGGAATACCTGCCCAGCGTGTCTGTGGCCTGCCCGGCGCATTCGATGTACCAGGCCGCCAGGGCGCGCCAGCGCCGGCCGTCGCGCACGGGGGTGTCCTGCAAATGGGCCAGTGAGAGCCGAGCGCGCAGCAAGGAGCGCTGCGCCGTGTACAGGCGCAGCAAGCGGTGCGGCGGGCGGTCGCCCAGCAGGCGGCCGCAGCGCGCGAAGAGCCGTCGACCGACCCAGGGCGCGCCCAGGCGGCGGCACTCCACCGCCAAGAAGGACAGTTCCTCGAAGGGGTCCACCTCGCGCAGGGCGTTGTTGAACTCCAGCCGGTCGATGACGAGTGGCCGCCCCGGCCGTTCTGGCAGGTTCACATGCTCGGGCCGCAGGTCGCCATGGCCGCAGACCACGCGACCTTGCGTCACCCGCTGCTCGATGTCGCGCGCGCAGCCCTGCAGCAGGCGCTGGCAACCGTCCACGGCCAGCTGGATCTGCAAGGCCGAGGGGCCGCCGCTTGGCGTGGGGCTGGCGGGCGCCTGGCAGGCCAAGGCTTGTGCGTGCTGCGCGAGCGCGGTTTGCATGCGCTCCAGCCAGGCCCCCGGGGCCAGGCTGGGCTTGGGCGCAGACGACCAGAAGCTGCAGAGCACGCGGGCCAGCCGGTCCACGGCTTCTGGGCACAGGGCCTTGCGCCCGATCAGGTGGTCCAGCATGCGGTCTTCGGGCAGGCGGCGCATGAGTACCAGCCAGTCTTCAGCGCTCTCGTCTGCGACGGCATGGGCTGTGTCGCGTTGAAGATGCCAGTTCCCGTTCAGCTCGCAGGCCTGCACCAGTCCCAGGTACACCCCGGGCGCCAGGGCCTGGTTCAGCCGCAACTCCTGGCGGCAGGCGGCTTCGCGCAGGGCAGGGGTGGAGAAGTCCAGCCAGCGCGTGCGCACCGGCTTCTTCAGCTTGAGCGCATGGTCACCAAACAGGAAAACCCAGGCGTGGTGCGTCTCGATGGTGCGCACCTCCTGCCCCTGCAGCCCGAGGGCCCGGTAAGCCTCGGGGGAGCGAAGAAAGTCCAGCAGCACCCCGCCATCAGACCTCGATCAGGCTGGTGTGGGGCTGCCGCTGCGCAAGACTACAGCACCAGCCGCCCGGCGTAGCCGGTCATCTCCAGGTAGCCCAGGCCGATGCGGCGACCGGCGTCGCCCTGCAGCTCTGACAGCCCCTCCCAATAGACCGTGCCGGTGCTGCTGCGGCTGTCCAGCTCCTGCGCGTCCAGCAGGGCCTGCACGCCGAACCGGCCTGTGGGGGTGTGCACCGTCCAGGCCACGGGGTAGTCGCCGCCGGAGGTGGGGCTGCGCCAGCGGCGGCCTGGCTCGAATCGCACGGTGTCTGCGGGGAAGTCCTGGGCCTGTGCCTGGCCGGCGCGTCGGAAGCTGCCGCCAGCCCACAGCGCGCTGCCGTCGGCGCGGCGCAGGCGGAAGGCGGTCAGGGCCGAGCCGTCGTCCAGGTTCATGCCGATCCAGTCCCAGCCCACGGCCTCGGGGTGCAGCAACTCGTCGCTCCACTCCTGGTCCAGCCAGGCACGGCCCTGGACCGGCTGGGTGCGGCCGCTACGGCGCAGCTGGCCGGTCACCGCCAACTGCGGCTCGCTCAGGTAGTGGCTGGCCTGTGCCTCCTGCGGCCCCTTGCGGGAGAAGCCGGCCTGACCTTGCAGCAGCAGCGGCTGCGTGCGCCCCATCTCCAGGGTCAGCGTGAAGCCGCGCGCGGCGATGTCAGCCAACCACCGGGCCGGGCCGTCCTGCCGGTGCAGGCGCCAGCCGTGCACCGCCACGTCGGCATCGTGCATTGCGGCGCGCACGCGGGCGGGGGCAACGATTTCGGGCCCAGGCCGACTGGGGCCCGCTGGGGCAGACGGGCCGGCTCGGGGCGGCTCAGTTCGGGGTGGCGAACTGTCCAACCCACTAAGCCCATTCCAACGCCCCAGGCGCGCGTCGTGTTGGTGGGTGGCGGCGTCCAGGTCGGTGAGGGCGGCGTGTGCAAACAGCAGTTGCCGGGGTGCGAGGCGCCCGCCCAGGTCTTCGGCCAGGCCGGTCCTGCTGCGGAAGAAGGTGATCTGAAAGCCGAGCAGGCCGCGGTTCGATGATGAAGGTGATGAGGGCGCCACGGCGCCGCTGTCCCGCAGCCAACCCGTGACGTACCACCACTCAATGCGGCTGGCCGGGTGCGCGCCATGGTCACGCGGAAACACCAGCGGCCGGCCGCGGCGCACGGGGTCAGCTGGGGGCGCGAAAGCGCCTGTCGTTTGAGCAGCTTGCGCTTTGGCGGGCATCACGCCCAGCCCTAGCGCGGCGCCGAGCTGCCCCAGTGGTACCAGCGGCCCCAATCCCCCCAGTTTCAGCAACCAGGCACGGCGCGTCGAGCGGCTGGGCGTCCTCACCAGTCCTCCTTGACCGACAGCACCGCGCTGCGAGAGGCGGCGCGGCGGGCCGTCCAGGCGGCCGTCAGCGTGCCAGCCGCCACCACGGCGGCGCACAACAAGGCCAGGCGGGCCCAGGGCAGCACCAGCTCCATGGTCCAGTGAAAGCTCTGGGGGTTGACCACGTGCACCAGCACCACGCTGATGGCCAGGCCCAGCAGCAGGCCCACCGCCGTGCCGGCGGCCAGCCAGGCCAGGGTCTCGGCGCTCACCACGGCTACCACCTGTCGCTGGGTGAAGCCCAGGTGCGACAGCAGGCCGAACTCCTTGCGCCTCGCCAGCACCTGGGCCGACAGGCTGGCGGCCACGCCGATCAGACCGATGCCGATGGCCACCACCTGGAGGTAGTAGGTGACAGCGAAGCTGCGGTCAAAGATCGCCATGGACAGCGCACGCAACTCGGGCGTGGCGGCGAACTCCAGCATGCCAGGCTCGGGGGCCAGCCGCTTGAGCCCTTCTTGCACCTGCGCCTGGAGTTGCGCTTTGCTCATTGCGGGCTCGCCGGCCGTTACCGGGCTTTGCGGTGACCCTTCGTGACCATCTGGCGTCAGCCAGATGGCCAGGTCATTGAGGCGGGTGTCGCCCGTGAGCGCCTGGTAGTCCTGCCGGCTCATCACCACGGCGCCAAATTGCCGGGCGTAGTCGCGCCAGACGCCAAGCACCACCACGGGCACCACCTTGCCGTCCAGGGGCAGGGACAACATGCTGCCGGGCGCTGCGTCATAGAGCGACACCATGGCCTCGCTCACGAACACGCCCACCATCCCCTCGCGCGCCGGCAGCGGGGCTTCCAGCAGAGGCAGCGCGGCGGCCGGGTCGGCCAACTCGCGGGCCACCAGCACCACCGCAGGTCTTGCCGGCGCCAACTGCATGGCCCGCGTGCGCGAGGCCTCCACCCGCCGCACCCCGGGCAGGGCCTGCACCTGCGCCACAAAGCCTGCATCTAGCCAGGCTTGCTCACTGGTGGCACTGTTGCCCGCCGTGCGGGCGTACAGGTCTGCGGGCAGTACGCTGTCCAGCCAGGTGGCCACGCCTTCGCGAAAGCTGGTCACCATCACCGTCAGCGCCACCGACAGCGCCAGGCTGGCCACCACACCCGCCACCGCCGCGGTGGCCGTGTGGCGCTGAAAGCGGGCGCGCTGCAAGGCCAGCAAGGGGAGGGCGCCGCTGGGCGCCGGGGCCAGGCGCAGTAGGGCCTCCACCGCCACGGGCACCAAGGCCACGCCGCCCAGCAGCAGTGCGGCCACGCTGGCATAAGCCGCCACAGGCAGGCCGCCCACAGGCGGCGCCAGGGCCAGCAGGCCACCGCCCACCACCAGGGCCACGGCAGGCGCGGCGCGCGGCGGCCGCGCGGTGGGTGAGCCCAGGCCCTTCAAGGCCAGCGCCGGCTGAAGCTGCTGCGCACGCTGCGCCGGCACCCAGCCGCCCAGCAACGCCGAGGCCAGCCCCAGCAGGCCGAAGCCGGCCAGGCCCCAGCCGTCCACCCGCAGCGGCGGGGCGATGCCCGGGAAGTAGCCGCCGCCCAGATCGCCCGCCAGCCACCGCAGGGCGCCTGCCGCCATCGCGCTGCCCAGCGCCAGCCCGGCAGCGCTGCCGGCCAGGCCCAGCAGCCCGCACTCGGCCAGAACGAGCGCCCGCCGCTCGCCTGCGGTCAGGCCCAGCACGCCCAGCAGGGCGAGCGAGGGTGTGCGCTGGGCCACCGACAGGCTGACCACCGAATAGACCAGAAAGGCGCCCACGAACAGGGCCACCAGCGCCAGCACCGTGAGGTTGACGCGGTAGGCCCGCGACAGGTGGGACACGCGCTGCTCGGCTTCATCTGCCGCGACGATGGAAAGCCCGGCTGGCAGGCTCGCTTGCAGCGAGGCCGCTGCCACGCCAGGCTCCAGCCGCAGGTCGATGCGGTGGATGCGCCCTTCCAGGCCGAACACGTGCTGCGCGGCTGCGATGTCCACCACCACCAGAGGGGTGCCGCCCGCGGCCACGCTGCCGCCCACCTGCAGGCTGTGCCAGCGCGGGCCGGTCTGCAGGCGCAAGGTTTGCCCGTCGCGCAGGGCCAGGCGGTCGCGAGCCGCGGCGTTGACGAAGGCCAGGGAGGGATCCAGGGCCGCCAGTCGCCCCTGGCCCTCGGCCGGGCGGGGGAGGGCGCCTGGGGTCAGGGCGGCGGCGGCCAGCGCGTCCAGCCCGATCAGGCGCACGGGCAGGCGGCCTGCGTTGCCGGCTTCGCCCGTTGCGGTTGCTGCGGCTGCCGAGGCCGCCGCGGCTGCGTAGGTGTCCACCTCCACCACCGGGCTGGCCACCGCCACGCCTGGCAGGCCGGCCACGGCGTCCAGCAAGCGGTCGTCGAAGCCCTCTTTCGGGCCCCTGAGCACGGCGTCCGGCTCGCCATTGGCCGAGCGCACGGCAGCCGAAAACTCCGCCAGTGCCGAGACATTGATCAGGTGCACCGACCAGGCCAGCGCCACACCCAAGGCCACGGCCAGCGCCGCCATGGCGTGCCGCCACGGGTGGTGCTGCCACTCCCGCAGCACCAGGGGCAGCAAGGACAGCCAGATCCGCAGGGCCCCGGGGCCCTGTGAGGTGGCCGTTAACACCGGTGTGGACGAGGTCATCGGCTGTTGCGTGGCCGGCCCTCAGGCGTCTGGCGTGTTGCCTGGCGCCGGTTCCACGCCCTGCGCCGTCAGGCGCAGCACGCGGTCAGCCCGCGCTGCCGCCGCCTGGGAGTGCGTCACCAGCAGGCAGGCCGCGCCGCTGCGCCGGGCCTGGTCCAGCAGCAGATCCAGCACGCGGCTGGCGGTGGACGGGTCAAGGTTGCCGGTGGGTTCGTCGGCCAGGATCAGCGCCGGCTCATGCACCAGCGCGCGCGCAATGGCCACGCGCTGCAACTGCCCTCCTGAGAGCTGCGCGGGCAGGCGCGCGCCCAGGCCGTCCAGGCCCACGGCCTGCAACAGCGTGCTGACGCGCTGCATCTGCGCGGCGCCCATCCGGCCCAGCAGGCGCAGCGGCAGGGCCACGTTCTCGGCCACGCTCAGGTGCGGCAGCACGTGAAAGGCCTGGAAGACGAAGCCCAGCCGTTCCCGCCGCAGGCGCGCGCGGCCGTCGGCGTGCAAGGCCATGACGTCCACGCCGGCCAGGTGGATGTGCCCACAGTCGGCGTCGTCCAGCCCGGCAATGCAGTTCAGCAGGGTGGACTTGCCCACACCGGACTCCCCCAACAGGGCCACGAACTCCCCTGGCGCCACCCGGAGGTCCACGCCGCTGAAGACGCAGGCGTCTCCGTAGTGCTTGGTCAGGCCTTGGATCTCGAGCATCATCGGTGCATGATGCCTGCGCGGGCCCGGGTGCGCCTGCGGCGGGTCATGGAGACATCAATGCGATGGAAGACGTTGCTCGTGCTCATGCTGAGCCTGGCGGGCTCCGCGGGCTGGGCCTTTGACCTGCAGGGCCACCGCGGCGCCCGTGGGCTCCTGCCCGAAAACACCTTGCCGGGGTTTGCCAAGGCCTTGTCGATCGGCGTGACCACGCTGGAGACGGACATCGCGATCACGCGAGACGGCGTGCTCATCATTTCCCACGACCCTTCGCTCAACCCCGACATCACGCGCGGGCCGGACGGCGCCTTCTTGAGTGGCCGTGGGCCACTGATCGTGCAGACCCCCTGGGCGGAGCTGCAGCGCTACGACGTTGGCCGCATCAACCCGGCCAGCCGCTATGCACAGACCTTTTCGGCCCAGCAGCCGGTGGACGGCACCCGGCTGCCCACGCTGGCCGAGCTCTTCGCGCTGGTACGCAAGTCTGGCAATGAACAGGTGCGCTTTGCGCTGGAGACCAAGGTGTCCCCCTTCGCCCCCGAGGCCACGGTGGCCCTGGAGCCGTTTGCGCGTGCCCTGATCGCCGCCGTGCGTGAGGCCGGCGTGGCGGCGCGCACCACCATCTTGTCCTTCGACTGGCGCACCTTGAAGGTGGTGCAGGCCGAAGCACCCGAGATCGGCACTGTCTACCTGAGCGCCCAGCAGCGCTGGCTGGACAACATCGGCGCTGGCGCTGCCCAGGCCTCCCCCTGGACGGCCGGCATCCGCTACGCGGACCACGGCTCGGTGCCGAAGATGGTGCGCGCCGCCGGCGGCCGCATCTGGTCGGTCCACTTCGCCGACCTCACGCCCGCACTCCTCAAGGAAGCCAAGGACCTGGGCCTGACCGTGCTGGTCTGGACGGTCAACGAGACCGCGCAGATGTCGCGCCTGATCGACATGGGCGTGGACGGCATCGTCACCGACCGGCCGGACCTGCTGCGCGAGGAGATGGCCCGCCGTGGCCTGCCGCTGCCGCGCGCGACGCCTGTGCAGCCTTGATCGGCGGCTGGCGGCTGGTCAGGCCCGATCGAGGGGCTGACTGAAGGGCTGATGGGATGACAGGTGGGCCCTGACGACCTGGACCACCTGGTCGGCTGCCTCCGCCTCGTCGCAGGCCACCCCCTGACGGTCCGGCATGGAACGCAGCCAGGTGAGCTGCCGCTTGGCGAGCTGCCGGGTGGCGGCGATGCCGGCGTCGCGAAAGGTGGCCCAGCCCGGGGAGCCGGGGGCGAGTGCCGGGTCCTGGTCCAGTGCGGCCCACGCCTGGCGGTAGCCCACGCAGCGCATCGAGGGCAGCTCGGGGTGCAGGTCGCCGCGTACCCGCAGGGCACGCACCTCGGCGACCAGACCGCTGGCCAGCATGGCGTCAAAGCGCTGCGCGATGCGCTCGTGCAGCCAGGCGCGTGACGTCGGCTCCAGAGCGATGAGGTGCAGGGCCATGCCTCCAGGCCGGGTGGGTGAGGCGGCGTGCCAGTCCGACAAAGGGCGCCCGGTGAGCTGCCACACCTCCAAGGCGCGCTGGATGCGTTGCGCATCTCTGGGGGGCAGCCGAGCAGCGGTGATCGGGTCCACCCGGGCGAGTTCGGCGTGCAGGGCCTGCCAACCCAGGGCAGCGGCGCGGGCGTCGAGTTCGGCGCGCACCTGGGCGTCGGCGGTGGGCATGGCGTCCAGCCCCTCGCGCAGCGCCTTCAGGTAGAGCATGGTGCCGCCCACCAGCAGGGGTACGGCGCCTCTGGCTTCTATCTGCTCGATCAGGCGCCGGGCGTCGGCCACGAAGCGCGCCGCAGAGTAGGCCTCGGTGGGGTCGATCAGGTCGATCAGGTGGTGGGGCACCTCAGCCTGCTCGGCCAGGCTTGGCTTGGCCGTGCCGACGTCCATGCCCCGGTAGACCAGGGCCGAGTCCACGCTGATGATCTCCACCCGGCGCTGCGGGGCCAGGGCACGGGCCACAGCCAAGGCCGCCGCGGTCTTGCCGCTGGCGGTGGGTCCTGCAAGGGCCAGGGTGGGCATGGTCAGGGCTCAGTGCCGGGCGGGGTCGCCATGCCGCTGTACCAGCGTCCAGGCGGTGGCTGCCGTGAGCACCGAGAACAGGCCGAGCGTGAGGCTCAAGGGGAACACCGTGCCGTCGATGCTGCGGCCCAGCCACAGCCCGATGAGAAAAGCCGCTGCAGCCGACATGAAGCCCGACAGCGCCGAGGCTGCGCCCGCAGCCCGAGGAAAGGGCCCCACCACCCCCGCTTGCCCGCAGGGCTGGTGGATGCCGTGCCCGAAGTTGAAGACCATCTGCGGCACACAGATGGCCCAGGGGCTGCTCAGGCCAGTCAGCGACAGCACCGCCATGGCCACGCCGCCTACGAGGCTGAAGGCCGCCGCCCGCCGGACCGTGCGCGCGATGCCGTGGCGGGGGATCCAGCGCCGGCACATGACGGTGCCGGCCAGGTAGGACAAGGAGGCGCTGGCCAGGAACAAGCCGTACACCTGCTTGGAGGTTCCCAGCACCTCGATGTAGACGAAGGCGCTGCTGGCCAAGAAGGTGTAAAGCCCGCCGTAGCTGAACATCAGCAGCAGCGACCAGGCCAGAAAGGTGCGGTGGCGCAGCATGAGGCGCCAGGTGCCGGCCATGCGGGCGGGCTCCAGGGCCCTGGGGTTGCGCTGTTGCAGCGTCTCGGGCAGCCGCCAGAGCACCAGCGCCAGGGCCACTGCCGCCACGATGCCGGTGGTGGCCAGTGCCCAGCGCCAGCCCAGGGTGCCCGCCAGCACCCCACCCAGGATGGGGCTGGCCAGCGCGAACAGGCCCAGGCCGGATTGCGCCTTGCTCATCACCAGGGTGCCGCGCAGCGGGTCGTACAGGTCGCGCACCATGGCGCGGCCGCACACCACCGAGGCAGCCAGCCCGATCCCCTGCAGCACCCGCCCCAAAATCAGCATGTCCATGCTGGTGGCGTGTGCGCTGCTGACGCTGCCCAGCACGTACAGGACCAGGCCCGCCAGCAGTACCGGCCGGCGGCCAAAGCGGTCCGATACCGGCCCGAGCACCAACTGCCCGAAGCCGAAGGCGAGGATGAGCCCCGACAAGGTCAGCTGCGCCAGACCTATTGCGCCGCCAAACTCGGCAGACAGCGCGGGCAGCCCCGGCAGGTACAGGTCGGTCGTGACCGGCTGCAGGCCCAGGAACAGGGCCAGCGCGACGGCGACCAAGGCGTCTGAGGGGGCGCGGCGCGCAGGGGTGCCCGCGGGGGTGGTCATCGTTCAGGTCTCGGGGTGCAGAAGGTCGAGGCGGCGCATGACGCGCCCGCGTGGCCGGTCAGAAGCGCTCATCGTCCCGCAGGTAGCGCCACTGACCCACCGGCAACGAGCCCAGCACCACGCTGCCGATGCGCACCCGCTTGAGCGACAGCACCTTCAGGCCCACCAGCTCGCACATGCGCCGCACCTGGCGCTTGCGGCCTTCGCGCAGCACGATGCGCAGCTGGTCCTCATTGGCCCAGCTGGCCTTGGCCGGGCGCAGGCGCCGGCCGTCCAGTTCCAGCCCGTGGCGCAGCAGGTCCAGCCCGTTCTCACGGAACGAGCCCGGCCCCATCGGCGCCACGCGCACCAGGTACTCCTTCTCGACGTCAGAGTCCTCGCCGATCAGATGGCGGGCGATGCGGCCGTCTTGCGTCAGCACCAGCAGCCCGGTGGAGTCCAGGTCCAGGCGGCCGGCGGGGGCCAGCCCGCGGCCGTGGCCCGGCTGCCAGGGTCGCCCCCGGTCCTCGGTCCATCGCCGCTCGGCGGTCACCAGCACGGCCGCGGGCTCGTGCCCGTCCTCGGCCTGCCCGCTCACGTAGCCCAGGGGCTTGTGCAACAGGATGGTCACCCGGCGGCCCTGGATCTGACTCGCGGCAGGGTCGATGTCGATCTGCTCGTTGCCTTGGATGCGTTGGCCGAGCACCGCGATGCGCCCGTTGACGCGCACCCAGCCGGCCTCGATCCACTCGTCAGACTCCCGGCGCGATGCGATGGCGCGGTCGGACATCACCTTGGACAGGCGTACACCTTCGGCGGTGCTCACTTCCTCAACACGGTTTGCGGGATTGGGTTGGACAGCGTTGGGCCGTGCAGGGAAGGGCGCCTGCTGTCGTGCAGGCGTGTGAGCCTGCTGTCGACCAGCATTGGGAGCTTGTTGTCGACCAGAAGCGGGAGCGTGCTGTCGCGAAGGTGGCGGAGCTCTCCGGTCCGGGGCGGGAGAAGGCTGTCGGTCTGCGCGCGGTGCCTCGGCCGGGCGAGCGTCTCGAAATGCCTTGGGAGGGGGCCCTTCTGGCGCCGTTGGTGATGCGCTGGCGGGTCTGCGTGACCTCGGCGGTGCGCTGCCGCGCACGGTCGGTCGTTGGGGGTCTCGTGGTGGCGAGTCAGGCTTCAGTCCGAGACGGGGGCGTTCCTTCATGCGGCCATTGGATCACGCACAGCGCTCGGTACCGAAGCGCCTTCGTCGAGCTGTGCGCCGCTCAGCGCCCGCGCAGGAACATGCCGTCCAGGTCCTTCAGCGTGACCTGCCGCCAGGTGGGCCGGCCGTGGTTGCAGGTGTCGGCGCGCTCGGTGGCTTCCATGTCGCGCAGTAGCGCGTCCATTTCCGTCAGCGTCAGGCGGCGGTTGGCGCGCACGGCGGCGTGACAGGCCATGGTGGCCAGCAGTTCGTCACGCGCCCGCTGCACCACACGGCTGGAGCCCACCTGTTGAAGTTCGGCCAGCACGGATCGCGTCAGCTCCGTCAGGTCGGCTTGCGGCAAGGCTGCGGGCCGGCTGCGCACCGCCAGGGTGGCCGGGCCCAGAACGTCCACTTCCAGGCCCAGGGCGGCGAGGGCTTCGGGCTCTTCTTGCACGGCCACCACTTCGGCGGCGGTGGCCGACATCGTGTGGGGGATCAGCAGCGGCTGCGAGGGCAAAGGGCCGCCCGTGTCGGCGGCCTGCTTCAGGCGCTCGTACACGATGCGCTCGTGCGCCGCATGCATGTCCACCACCACCAGGCCGTGGGCGTTTTCCGCCAGCACGTAGATGCCGCCCACCTGCGCGATGGCGCGGCCCAAGGGCAGGTCGTCGGGTGGGGCGGGCCGAGGTGCTCCGCTGCTTTGGTTGAAACCCTTAGACAGGCCCGTACTCAGGGAAGTCGGAGGGCTCGGTGCGATGGGGTCCTGCGGGCTACTGCCCGCAGGCTCGCCCCCGCCCAGCCCCTGCCGCAGTGCAGCCCAGGCGGACAGGCCGCCGCTGCCGGCCAGGGGGTCGGGGCGCTGCCACGGAGGTGCGGGTTCGCGCACCTTGAGGGAAGAAAGCAGCGAGGTTTGCTGCGGCGCCCAGGTGGGGGCGCTCTGCGATGAGCCGTCCTGACTGGCCTGTGGCGGGATGGTGCTGCCCGCATCCGCTGGCCCTTCGGCCGTCTGGCCGAGTATGTGCAGGGTGTCTGTCGACCCCGGCAGGGTTGCCGTTGACCCGTGTGGGGCACTCGTCGGGTTGGCAGGAGCCCCTGCACCCGTGGCGGCCGCAAGGCTTGCCCGCGTGGGCGCCAGCGCGTCCTCCACCGCCCGCTGCACCGCCTGGTGCAAGGCGCGTCCGTCGCGAAAGCGCACTTCGATCTTGGTCGGGTGCACGTTCACGTCCACCAGCTCCGGGGCGATCTGCAGGAACAGCACGTAGGACGGCTGCCGGCTGCCGTGCAGCTGGTCTTCATAGGCCGCACGCACGGCGTGCGAGACCAGCCGGTCGCGCACGAAGCGGCCGTTGACGAACAGGAACTGCTGGTCGGCTCGGCTGCGCGCCACCTCGGGCTGACCAGCGCGGCCGCGCAGGGTCAGCGGGCCCTGGGCGCTGTCCACCGGCCGGCTGGCCAGCAGAAAGTCCGCCCCCAGCACATCGGCCAGGCGTTGGTCTTGCGCGCCGGCGCGCCACTGCGCCACCAGCCGGCCTTCGTGCCAGACGGCAAAGCCCACGTCGGGCCGCGCCAGGGCGTGGCGGCGCACGGCCTCCAGCGCGTGGGCCAGCTCGGTGGCGTCGGTCTTGAGGAACTTGCGCCGCGCCGGCGTGCTGAAGAAGAGTTCTCGCACCTCCACGGTGGTGCCCGTGGCGCGGGCAGCGGGCTGCAGCTCGCCGCTGCGTGCGTCCAGCCGGAAGGCATGCGGGGCGTCCGCGGTGCGGCTGGTCAAGGACAGGTCGGCGATGCTGGAGATGGCCGCCAAGGCCTCACCCCGAAAGCCCATGGTGCCCACGCGCTCAAGTTCGGCCAGGTCGCGGATCTTGCTGGTGGCGTGGCGCTTGAGCGCCAGCGGCAGCTCTGGCGCCGGGATGCCGCCGCCGTCGTCTTCCACCGCGATGCTGCGCACGCCGCCCGCGGCCAGCCGCACGGTGATATGGGTGGCGCCCGCGTCCAGCGCGTTGTCCACCAGCTCCCGCACCACCGAGGCCGGGCGTTCCACCACCTCGCCCGCGGCGATCTGGCTGACCAGTTCGTCGGGCAGTTCCTGGATGGGGCGCCGGGGTGCGACGGAAGAGGTGGAATCCATCCAAGTCATTGTAGGAATCGACCTGGCTGTCTTCTGCAGGGGCCCGAGGCCGCCCTGCGCGAGGCCTCAAGACCTTTCCAAGGGGGTCCCGATAATCCCGCCATGGAATTGATCGCTTTTCTCGTCGACTTCATCCTGCATGTCGACAAGCACCTCGCCGCCTTCGTTCAGGCCTATGGCACGTGGGTGTATGCCTTGCTGTTTGCCATCGTCTTCGTGGAGACGGGGGTGGTGGTCATGCCCTTTTTGCCGGGAGACTCGCTGCTGTTTGTGGTGGGCACGCTGTGTGGCGCCGGGCTGATGAGCCTGCCGCTGGCGATGGCGCTGCTCATCCTGGCCGCGGTTCTGGGCGATCAGACCAACTACCTGATCGGCCGCCACGTCGGCACTCGGGTGTGGAGCTGGGAGCAGTCCCGCTTCTTCAACAAGCGCGCCTTCGAGCAGGCCCACGCCTTCTACGAGCGCTGGGGTGGCATCACCATCATCCTGGCGCGCTTCATGCCTTTCATCCGCACCTTTGCGCCCTTCGTGGCGGGGGTGGCCGAGATGAACCGGGCGCGATTCACCAGCTACAACGTCATCGGTGCACTGATCTGGGTGATCAGCCTGACGCTGGCGGGCTACCTCTTCGGCAACCTGCCCATCGTGCAGCAGCACCTGAGCAAGATCATCTGGGCGCTGATCCTGGTGCCGGGCTTGATCGCGATCTTCGGCGCCTGGCGGGCCCGTCGCGCCAGTCTCTGACGACCGGGCGCCGCCCCGCGTTGACTGTTCACGCCCGGCGCTGCCGCGCCAGCGGGGGATTCTTCAGGAAGTAGCGCTTGATGCCTTCGGCCAGCGCGTCCACCAGGCGCGCTTGCCAGTCGGGGTCGCGCAGCAGGTTTTCTTCCTGCGGGTTGGAGATGAAGGCGGTCTCCACCAGGATGCTGGGAATGTCCGGCGCCTTGAGCACCGCAAACCCGGCCTGCTCCACCTGGGGCTTGTGCAGGCGGCCCACACGTCCCAGTCGCGTGAGCACCTCCTGGCCCACGCGCAGGCTGTCCTTGATCTGCGCGGTGGTGCTCATGTCCAGCATGGCGCGCAGCACCTGCGTGTCCTTCACCGCCACGTTGACGCCACCCACGAGATCGGCCGCGTTCTCGCGGTCGGCCATCCACTTGGCGGCCGTGCTGGTGGCCGCGCCCGTGGACAGCGCAAACACGCTGCCGCCGCGCGCTTCTGGCCGCATGAAGGCGTCAGCGTGGATGGAGACAAAGAGGTCGGCCTGC
>Ga0209985_10001391_pt1 | contig 23868 bp, 20 predicted proteins | sample NOAtaG_FD_187305 | JGI IMG/M metagenome (GOLD analysis project Ga0209985, IMG submission 187305) | Freshwater lake microbial communities from Lake Erie, under a cyanobacterial bloom - NOAA_Erie_Diel6S_1000h metaG (SPAdes) (version 2) | ecosystem: Environmental > Aquatic > Freshwater > Lake ...
ATCTGCGATGTGGGCGTTGAACACTACGAGAACTTCCCGGTGGCCTCTTGGCTGTGCCCGCCAGGCATTCGCCAGGCTGTCGTGGCCCTGTACCACTTTGCCCGAACTGCCGACGACATTGCGGACGAAGGACCCCAAGGACCCGACGAGCGCCTGGCGGACCTGATGGCCTACAGGCAGTCGCTTGTGTTCACCCTGAAAGGGCAACCGCAGGACGCTGACCCTCGCTGGGCGGTCGTGTTCAGTCGGCTGCACCAAGCGCACTTGCAACATCAGTGGCCCGCGCGGCCCTTGCTGGATCTGCTGGACGCCTTCGAGCAAGACATCCCCAACCCCACCTACCCCGACCGCAACGCCTTGCTGGACTACTGCAGGAGATCAGCCAACCCCGTGGGCAGGTTGCTGCTGCACCTTCAAGGTGTGCGGGACGAGCGGCTGATCGCGATGTCCGACCAGATCTGCACCGCCTTGCAACTCATCAACTTCTGGCAAGACATCAGCGTGGACGACACCCGAGGCCGTATCTACGTGACGCGGCGCGATGCAGCGGCTTACGGCCTGGCTTGGCCGCCCTTTCAGACTGGGTTTGACCAGAGCCGAGCGCGGGCCTTGGTGGCCGACCTTTGCCAATGGGCCCGTCAGACCATGGAGGCTGGCGCCAGGTTGCCGCTGGAGTTGGGAGGGCGCATGGGGCTGGAACTCCGGTTGGTGGTTCAGGGGGGGCTCAGGGTTCTGGAGAAAATCGAACGCATGGATCACCAGACTTTCCTGAGGCGACCCGTGCTGAGCGGCTGGGATGCCGCACCGGTGCTCTGGCGGGCGTTGACCATGGGCATGCCAGGCAGGACCACAGGGTGACACCTCAGCAGTACGTTCAGGACAAGGCCGCACGCAGCGGGTCCAGCTTTTATTACGCGTTCCTGTTCCTGCCGCCGCACAGGCGGGCAGCGATCACCGCCTTCTACGCCTTTTGCAGGGAAGTGGACGACGTGGTGGACGACGCAGTGGACTTGTCCATCGCCAGCACCAAGCTGGCTTGGTGGCAACAGGAAGTGGCGGGGTCCTTTGCCGGCCGACCCACGCACCCCGTCATGAAGGCGCTGATGCCGCTGGCGGGTGATTTCGGCATTGTTCAGGAGCACCTGCAGGCTGTCATCGAAGGCTGCCGAATTGACCTGGAGCAAAACCGCTTCCTGGACTTCGTGGCGCTGCAGAAGTACTGCCATCTGGTCGCCGGTGTGGTGGGAGAAGTGGCCTGCAACATCTTCGGCCGGACGTCGGAGCACACCGTCCAGTACGCGCACCGCCTGGGTCTGGCCATGCAGTTGACCAACATCATTCGAGACGTGGGCGACGATGCCAGGCGGGGCCGCATCTATTTGCCGATCTCGGAGTTGCAACAGTTTGATGTCAAGGCGCACGAGTTGCTGACCAGGCAAAGCCCGTGGGGGTACAGCGACCGATTCACCGCCTTGATGCAGCACCAGTCGCAACGCGCGCACCAGTTGTTTGACGAAGCGCTGGCCCTTCTGCCCGCGCAAGACCGCGGCACCCAGCGGCCGGGCCTGATGATGGCAAACATCTACCGCAGCCTGCTGCGCGAGATCGAGGCAGGCGGATTTCAGGTCCTCCACCAGCGCACATCGCTAACGCCGCTGCGCAAGCTCTGGATCGCGGCACGTACGCAGTGGCTGGGGCGCTGAAGTCGCGCGGTCCCCACCATGCGCTTGGTGATCATCGGGGGGGGCTGGGCAGGCCTGGCAGCAGCTGTCCGGGCCCTGGACAAGGGGCACCAAGTCACCCTGCTGGAGATGGCGCCTTCACTGGGAGGTCGCGCACGGACGGTTCAGCAGCATGGCCAACACTTTGATAACGGTCAGCACATCCTGATCGGCGCGTACGCGCAAACGCTAGGCTTGATGCAGCGCATGGGCGTGGACACCGCGCAGGTGCTGCGCAGACTGCCCTTGAGCCTCACTCGCCCGGACGGGACGGGGCTCGCCTTGGCCGACCGTTCTTCGCCCGCGCGCTTCGCCTGGGCCATCATGCGCCACGGCCACTGGCACTGGCGCTCCCGACTTGCGCTGCTGAAGGCCAGCGCGGGCTGGGCGGCGCGAGGCTTTGAGTGCCCGGCCAATCTCACGGTACAAGCGCTGACCGAGAAACTGCCCCTGGAGGTACAGCAAGAGCTGGTGGAGCCCCTGTGCGTGGCCGCTTTGAACACGCCGGCGCAGACCGCCAGCGCCAGCGTGTTTCTGCGGGTGCTCAAAGATGCCCTGATGTTGCACAAGGGCGGCGCAGACCTGCTGCTTCCCGCACGGCCCCTTGACGACCTGCTGCCTGGGCCCGGCCTGGCCTGGCTGCGCACCCGTGGCGTGGAGGTCAGACTGCGCTGTCGTGCCCAGGACGTGACACCGCTTCGCAGCGGCTGGATGGTCGACAGCGAAGCCTTCGACCAGGTCGTTCTCGCCTGCCCGGCCACGGAGGCCGCCAGGCTCACCCAGGCGCACAACCCAGCCTGGTCGGCGACAGCCGCGCGGTTGACCCACGCGGCCATCACCACCGTGTACCTCACCTGCCCGGGCGCCCGCCTGAACAAGCAGATGGTGTTTCTTCCCAGAGGGCCTGCGCAGTTCGCCTTCGACCATGGCGCCATCGGGCTGGGTCAAGGCCGCTTTGCTTTCGTGATCAGCGCTGCGGACGATCTTGAACACCTCAATCGGGCAGAAGTCTCCCAGCGCGTGCTCGATCAGGCGCTGCATGAGTTCCCCGCAGGGACCTGGCCCTCGCCGCCTCAGGTCAGCGGCGTCTTCACCGAGCGCAGGGCCACCTTTCGCTGCGAACCCACCGTTCAGCGACCGCCTGCTGCCGTGGCGCCCGGTCTTTGGGCCGCGGGCGATTACGTTCAGGGGCCCTACCCCTCCACGCTGGAAGGTGCCGTGCGCTCAGGCCAGGACGCTGTGGATCTGGCGTACGAGGCTTTCGCGATGCAAAATAGAGCTCCAAGGCGTGACAGCCCATGAGCAGAGCGGACCCCCACACACCCACCATCCAAGTTCTGGAGCGCACCTTCGCGCTGCTGGACGTGCTGGCCTCTCACCAGGACCCCGTGTCCTTGAAGGAGATTGCCGAGCGGACTGGATTGCACCCCTCGACGGCCCATCGCATCCTGAACGACCTGACGATCGGGCGCTTGGTAGACCGACCTGAGGCAGGTCACTACCGGCTGGGCATGCGGCTTCTGGAGCTAGGGAACCTGGTCAAGGCAAGACTGGACGTGCGCGAGGCCGCCCTGGGACCCATGCGGGAGTTGCACAGACTGACCCACCAGCCCGTGAACCTGTCGATGCGTCAAGGCGACGAGATCGTCTACATCGAGCGCACCTTCAGCGAACGCTCGGGCATGCAGGTGGTGCGCGCCATTGGTGGACGAGCGCCTTTGCACCTCACCTCGGTAGGCAAGCTGTTTCTGGCCAACGACGACCCGCAGCGCGTGCGGGCCTACATCACCCGCACGGGGCTCATCGGACACACCCGCAACAGCATCACGGAGCCGAGCAAGCTCGAGCGAGAACTGGCCGCCGTCAGGGCGCTGGGCTATGCGCGGGACGATGAAGAACTGGAGCTCGGCGTGCGCTGCATGGCTGCCGGTATCCATGACGACCAAGGCAAGCTCATTGCCGGCCTGTCGATCTCAGCGCCGACAGACCGTCTGGAGGAGGCTTGGATGGAGCGGGTCAGAGCGACGGCCCGAGAGATATCGACGGCACTCGGCTTCAAGCAGGGCTGATAGTTCAGCCCCCCATCGACGAAGCGGCTCAGCCGCCCGTGCCGGTGGCAGGCGCAGCCTGAGCCGCAGGTACGGAGTGTGTGATCCACGTGCGCAGACGCTCCGCATCACCCATGCGGGAATAGCGCCCCGCCGAATCCAGCAGCACCATGATCAGCTTGCGGCCGGCCAATTGAGCCTGCATGACCACGCAGCGGCCTGCCTCTGAGATGTAACCGGTCTTCTGCAGTCCGATCTCCCAGCTGGGGTTTCGGATGAGTCCGTTGGTGTTACGGAACTGCATGGACCGGCTTCCGACGTTGACGCTGGTGTCTGTCGACGTGGACAGCTCCCGGATCAACTGATGATCCATCGCCGCCATCACCAGCACAGACAAATCATGTGCATTGGACTGGTTGGCGCTGGAGAGCCCGGTCGGCTCCACATAACGTGTGTTGCGCATGCCCAGCGTCCTGGCCTTGCGATTCATCGCTTCAACAAACGCCGGCATGCCGCCCGGGAAGTACCGGCCCAGCGCATTCGCCGCCCGATTCTCAGAGGCCATCAGGGCCAGGTGAAGCATCTCGCCGCGGGACAAGCTGGTGCCCACGCGCAGGCGCGAGCCGCTGCCCTTCTCGGTGTCCACATCGTCCTGGGAAATCAACAGCCGCTCATCCAGCGACTGGCCCGCCTCCAACACCACCATGGCGGTCATCAGTTTGGTGATGGACGCGATGGGCAGCACCGCATCGGGGTTCTTGCTGAACAAGACCTGCTGCGTGTCTTGGTCCACCACCAAGGCCACGCTGGAGCGCAGGTCCAGTGGATCTGGCGTGCCATGCAAGCCTGCACGCTGCCCGAAAGAGGCCCGTGCGGGTGGGATGTCCTGCTTCGCAGCGACACGCTGGCCGCTGGCCTTGCTGGCGCGGTTGGTGTTTTTCGTGGCGTTGGCGCCTGCAGGACGCGCTTTCTGCGCGTTCTTGCCCGGTGAGGGCTTGACGGCCTTCTTGGAGTTGGAGGAACTTTGCTGGGCCGGCTTGCCAGAAGTGCTCTTCGGCTCCGCCCTTTGCGCGTGCGCTACAGCGAGCGACATGAGGAGGGCGCAGCACCCCACGAAAGTCAAGCCACGCCGCACCATCACTTCAAGCCGCATCCTGCTACTCCCGGGGCCCTTCCAAGCCCACGCCTGGCAGTCTTGGGAGTGTAGGAGAAGCCTGAAGACCAAGCAATATCAAACACTTGTAAAGAGCTGCTCAACGGTCACCTGAGCAGCTCCTTGGCTTCTGCGCACCACCCTGCGGATAGTCCCTTCGGATCACCCCTGCGCCGCCACGCGCTCGGCCTTGCTCTGCAGCTTGTTCAGCGCCGACAGGTAGGCTTTGGCAGAGGCAACCACGATGTCCGGGTCAGCGCCCACCCCGTTGACCACGCGCCCGCCCAGTTGCAGACGCACCGTGACCTCGCCCTGCGATTCAGTACTGCCGGAGGTGATGGCGTTGACGGAGTACAGCAGCATCTCGGCGCCACTGGACAGCTTGGACTCGATGGCCTTCAAGCTCGCGTCCACAGGCCCGTTGCCCTGACTCTCCGCCTTCAATTCCAGCCCGCCTGCCGCGAAGGTCACCTGCGCATGAGGCCGCTCGCCCGTCTCCGACCGCTGAGCAAGGGACAGCAGGCGGTAGTGCTCCTGCTCGACTGTGACGCTCTCGTCACTGACCAAGGCGATGATGTCCTCATCGAAGATTTCGCTCTTCCGGTCGGCCAAGTCCTTGAAACGCGCGAAAGCGGCATTGATCTCGGCTTCCGACTCCAGTTCGACGCCAAGTTCCTGCAACCGCTGCTTGAAGGCGTTGCGGCCCGAGAGCTTGCCCAGCACGATACGGTTGGTGGTCCAGCCCACGTCCTCGGCCCGCATGATCTCGTAGGTGTCCCGCGCCTTCAGCACCCCGTCCTGATGGATGCCCGACGCATGCGCAAAGGCGTTTGCCCCCACCACGGCCTTGTTGGGCTGCACCACAAAACCGGTGGTCTGCGCCACCAGCCGCGAGGCGGGCACGATCTGCGACGCGTCTACGCCAACTTCGAGCCCGAAGTAGTCACGGCGGGTACGCACGGCCATCACCACCTCCTCGAGGGAGCAGTTACCGGCACGCTCACCCAAACCGTTGATCGTGCACTCCACCTGGCGGGCACCGCCAATCATCACGCCAGCCAGGGAATTGGCGACCGCCATCCCAAGGTCGTTGTGGCAATGCACCGACCAGATGGCCTTGTCGGCGTTGGGAATGCGCTCGCGCAGGTTCTTGATGAAGGACCCGTAAAGCTCTGGAATCGCATAGCCCACGGTGTCCGGGATGTTGATGGTGGTCGCACCTTCGGCGATCACTGCTTCGAGCACGCGGCACAGAAAGTCAGGGTCCGAGCGGTACCCGTCTTCGGGCGAAAACTCCACATCGCCACAAAGGTTGCGCGCGAAACGCACAGCCAAACGAGCCTGCTCGTAGACCTGGTCGCGTGTCATGCGCAGCTTCTTCTCCATGTGAAGTTCGCTGGTGGCAATGAACGTGTGGATGCGCGAGGAGGCCGCACCCTTGAGCGCTTCGGCAGCACGCGCGATGTCCCGGTCGTTGGCACGCGCCAGGGAGCAGACCGTGCTGTCCTTGATGGCATCCGCGATCGACCTGACAGCCTCAAAGTCACCGTTGCTCGACGCGGCAAAGCCCGCTTCAATCACATCCACGCGCAGGCGCTCGAGCTGGCGCGCGATACGCAACTTCTCTTCGCGGGTCATCGAGGCGCCTGGAGACTGCTCGCCATCGCGCAAGGTGGTGTCAAAGATGAACAGCTTCTCGGTCATGGTTCACTCCGCAGTTTCGGGTTGAGGTCGGTCGATCGGTTGGATTCAAGAGGCCAATGAAAACGGCCCGCTGCAGCAAGCTGGCGGGCCGTCAATCCAAGTAAATCTGAGGGGGTCGTGGATGATCAGCGCACCAGCGGCGTCCTTAGGCTTAGCAGGGATAGGGAGGCGGTCACGAACATCACCATTGCAATGTAGCACAAGGGGCTCACTGGCAGCCCAGAGCCTGACGACTGGCCGGACACTCAGTGCAGGCCGCGTTCCTCAGGTTCGTCCGTGGAAGTCGCGATCACGCTGACCGGCCGGCCCTTAGCCTTGCGGTAGGCGTAGATGAGATAGCCGGACAGCCCGTAAGAGCAGAACAGGCTGAATAACACCATGGGCGGATGCACGTTGACCAAGGCGATGCCTAGAGCCACCGCGACGATGACTGCGAAGGGCACGGTCTTGCGGCCGCCAACCACCTTGAAGCTGTAAAATGGAAGGTTGGTGACCATGGTGAGGCCCGCGAAGAGCGTCACCCCCAGCGCCGTCCACGACAGCCAGGGCAGCTTGAAGGCCTCTCGCCAGCCGATGTCATCCATGACGAAGATGAAGCCGATCACCAGGGCCGCCGCAGCGGGGCTCGGCAGGCCCTGAAAGAAGCGCTTGTCCACCACGCCGATGTTGGTGTTGAAACGTGCCAGCCGCAGAGCCGCGGCAGCACAGTAGATGAAGGCGACGATCCAGCCCGGCTTGCCCAAGCCCTTGAGCGCCCACTCGTAGACGATCAGGGCAGGCGCAAGACCAAAGCTGACCATGTCGCACAGACTGTCCATCTGCTCGCCAAAGGCGCTCTGGGTGTTGGTCATGCGCGCAATGCGCCCATCCAGGCTGTCCAGCACGGCAGCGCAGAAGATGCCGATCGCTGCAGACTCGAACCGACCGGACATCGCCATCACGATGCCGTAGAACCCCGCAAACAGCGCAGCTAAGGTCACCGCATTGGGCAACACGTAAATGCCGCGGCGCCGCGGCTTTAGGGGCTCAGGGGCTTCGTCTTGGTCGCTGGTCGTCATCGGCTCGTTCATGGCGTAAGGTTAACCCGCCCCACCGCCGGCACGCCTTGCGGCGCGCCAGCTTCAGGGCGAATACACGCTCAGTTGCGGCTCTTGTCGACGAGCTTGTTGGCCTTGATCCAGGGCATCATGGCGCGCAGCTTCTCGCCCACCACCTCGATGTCGTGCTCGGCCATGAGGCGGCGGCGCGAGGTCAGCGTGGGCGCGCCAGCGCGGTTTTCCAGGATGAAGCTCTTGGCGTACTCGCCCGTCTGGATGTCTTGCAGCACCTTGCGCATCACTTGCTTGGTCTCGTCATTGACGATACGCGGGCCGGTCACGTACTCGCCGTACTCCGCGTTGTTGGAGATCGAGTAGTTCATGTTGGCGATGCCGCCTTCGTAGATCAGATCGACGATGAGCTTGAGCTCATGCAGGCACTCGAAGTAGGCCATCTCGGGGGCGTAGCCCGCCTCGACCAGGGTCTCGAAGCCGGCCTTGATCAACTCTACCGTACCGCCGCACAGCACAGCCTGCTCACCAAAGAGGTCGGTCTCGGTCTCTTCGCGGAAGTTGGTCTCGATGATGCCGGCCTTGCCGCCACCGTTGGCGGCCGCGTAGCTCAGTGCCACGTCACGTGCCTTGCCCGAACGGTCGGCGTGCACGGCGATCAGGTGGGGCACACCCCCGCCTTGCGCGTAGGTGCTGCGAACCGTGTGGCCGGGCGCCTTGGGCGCCACCATCCACACGTCGAGATCTTCGCGAGGCACGACCTGACCGTAGTGCACGTTGAAGCCGTGCGCAAACGCCAGAGAAGCGCCCTGGGGAATGTTCGGCTCGATGTCGTTCTTGTAGACGGTGGCGATCTGCTCATCAGGCAAGAGCACCATGACCACGTCGGCGGACTTCACGGCCTCAGCCACCTCGGCGACCTTCAGGCCGGCCTTTTCCACCTTGGACCAGGAGGCGCCGCCGCGGCGCAGGCCCACCGTGACCTTGACACCGCTGTCATTCAGGTTCTGAGCATGGGCATGGCCCTGGGAGCCGTAGCCGATGATGGTGACGTTCTTGCCTTTGATCAGGCTCAGGTCCGCGTCCTTGTCATAGAAAACCTTCATGATCTCTCCGTTCTCGGGGGTGGTGGAAACAAACTGGGTGAGTGGTAGGGAATGACTGACGATCACACCCTCAGGATGCGCTCGCCGCGCCCGATGCCACTGGCACCGGTGCGCACGGTCTCGAGGATGGAGGCCCGGTCGATGGCGACGAGAAATGCGTCGAGCTTGGTGGAGTCTCCAGTCAACTCGATGGTGTAGCTCTTCTCCGTGACATCGATGATGCGACCACGGAAGATGTCAGCCATTCGCTTCATCTCTTCGCGCTCCTTGCCAACGGCGCGGACCTTGATCAGCATCAGCTCACGCTCGGTGAATTGACCCTCGGTGAGGTCCACCACCTTGACCACCTCGATCAGGCGGTTCAGGTGCTTGGTGATTTGCTCGATGACGTCGTCCGAGCCGGTCGTCACGATCGTCATGCGCGAGAGAGAGGCGTCTTCCGTGGGTGCCACAGTCAGGCTCTCGATGTTGTAGCCACGTGCCGAGAACAGACCCACCACGCGGGACAGGGCCCCGGGTTCGTTCTCGATCAGCACTGCGATGAGGTGTTTCATTTGATTCGTCCTTCAGGCACTCAGAACGCCTGTGGGTAAACAGGCGCCCCCAGCCTCGAGGTTCGAGTTGGGAAAAGTAGGGAGACTGTCGATGCAGTGGGAGCTTGGCGCGAGACCTGGGCCCAGGGGCTGAAGCCAGCGCCGAGCAGCGGTAACCGCCCGGCTAGGCCCGCCTCTATAGGCGGCTCAGAGATCCTCGGAGCCGAGCAGCATCTCGCTGATGCCCTTACCCGCCTGCACCATCGGCCATACGTTCTCGGTCGGATCGGTCCGGATGTCCAGAAAGACCGTCCGGTCCTTCAGGCGGATGGCTTCCTTCAGGGCAGGCTCCACATCAGCCGGCGACTCGATCTTCAAGCCCACGTGGCCATAGGCCTCCGCCAGCTTGACGAAGTCAGGCAAAGCGTCCATGTAGCTGTGCGAGTAGCGCCCACCGTAGTCCAGCTGCTGCCACTGGCGCACCATGCCGAGGTACCGGTTGTTGAGCGACAGGACCTTGACAGGCGTGCGGTACTGCAGGCAAGTTGAGAGCTCCTGGATGCACATCTGGATGGAGCCTTCGCCCGTGATGCAGAACACGTCCGCATCGGGCTTGGCCAGCTTGATGCCCATGGCGTAGGGCAAACCCACGCCCATGGTGCCCAAGCCACCAGAGTTGATCCAGCGCCGCGGCTCGTCAAAGCCGTAGTACTGGGCCGCCCACATCTGGTGCTGACCCACGTCCGACGTGATGTAGGCATCGGTGCCCTTGGTCAGCCGGTGCAGCGTTTCCACCACCATCTGCGGCTTGATGACCTCGCTGCTCTCGCGGTACTTCAGGCACTCACGCTGCTTCCAGGTGCCGATCTGCGACCACCAGGCTTGCAGTGCACCGGCATCAGGCCGTGCCGTCGCGTCCTTGATCTGCGCGATCAACTCGGTGAGGACGTCCTTCACGTCGCCAACGATGGGCACGTCCACCTTGACCCGCTTGGAGATGGACGACGGGTCGATGTCGACATGGATGATCTTGCGCTCGACCGACGCGAAGTGCTTGGGGTTGCCGATCACGCGGTCATCGAAGCGCGCGCCCACCGCCAGCAGCACATCGCAATGCTGCATGGTCATGTTGGCTTCGTAGGTACCGTGCATACCCAGCATGCCGAGGAACTTGGGGTCCGACGAGGGGATGCCACCCAAGCCCATGAGGGTGTTGGTGCAGGGGAATCCCAGCAGGTCGGCCAGTTCGCGCAGTTCGCGGCAGGCCTCGCCCAGAATGACGCCACCACCGGTGTAGATGTACGGGCGCTTGGCGCCCAGCAGCAATTGCACCGCCTTGCGGATCTGCCCGGCATGCCCCTTGCGCACGGGGTTGTACGACCGCATCGCGATCGTCTCTGGGTAGTGGAAAGGCGCTGTCTTCAGCGACACATCCTTGGGAATGTCCACCACCACGGGCCCAGGGCGGCCGCTGCGGGCGATGTGGAAAGCCTTCTTGATGGTCGAGGCCAGGTCCTTCACGTCCTTGACAAGGAAGTTGTGCTTGACGATGGGGCGCGTGATGCCCACGGTGTCGCACTCCTGGAAGGCATCCAGCCCGATGGCAGGTGTAGGCACTTGCCCGGTGATGATCACCATCGGGATCGAGTCCATGTAGGCGGTGGCAATGCCCGTGATGGCATTGGTCACCCCAGGACCGGAGGTCACCAGGGCCACGCCCACCTCGCCCGTGGCGCGAGCGTAGCCGTCGGCCGCATGCACCGCCGCCTGCTCATGGCGGACGAGCACGTGCTCGATGGAGTCTTGTTTGTAGAGCGCGTCGTAGATGTAGAGGACAGCACCCCCGGGATAGCCCCAGAGGAACTTCACACCCTCGGCATGCAAACTACGAACGAGAATTTCCGACCCATTGGGGTCGGCGGAGTGCAAGGAATTCGGTTGCGCCGATGCGGCGCGCTTGACTTCCGCGGCAGACATATCCATATCGAACCTTTGTGAATTTCTCTGACGAAAAACCATCGGTGCACCTCCTGCGCACCCTCGTGGGGCGGATTCGGTACCTGCGCGGTCAAATGTTGGCGCTCCGTGGTCGGAGCGAAACCTGAGACCCTTCGCTTTGGGCGAAGCGCGGATTATGGCACTGGCCGGCCTGCCGCTCCCGAAGCGACGACCCGCCCACTGAACTGTGGGTGAGATACTGACCCGCGGCATCAGCGTTCACACGCCAGACACCTTTTGAATCCGGAACAGGCCCTCGCAGACTTTCTGAAGAGCGTGGAAAAGCGCGCCTTCAAGAGGACGGCGTTCAACGTCCGTGACGAGGAGTCGGCGCTGGACATCGTGCAGGACGCCATGATCCGCCTGGCCGAGCGCTACGCAGATCGCCCCGCTGAAGAATGGCCCATGCTGTTTCAGCGCATCCTGTCCAACGCGACGATGGACTGGTTTCGGCGGCAGAAGGTTCGTAACGCCTTCTTCACGTCGCTGGAAGACCTGGAGGCGACGGACGAGGACGCGGGATTCGACTTCCTCGAGTACCTCCAGACGGACGCCGCCAGTTCAGGCACGGAAAGTGCTGCCGATGGCGCCTACCGCACGGAAGTCATGGGAATCATTGAATCCGAGGTGGCGGCATTGCCCAATCGTCAACGAGAAGCCTTCCTGCTGCGTTATTGGGAGGATCTGGATGTAGCCGAGACCGCGCAGGCCATGGGATGTTCGGAAGGCAGCGTCAAGACGCACTGCTCGCGTGCAGTCCACGCTCTTGCACAGGCCTTGAAAGCCAGAGGAATTGCGTTGTGATGAAAACCCCCACGCGAACCCAGCAGCCCCATCGGGCAAGCACACAATCCAGAGAGTCCCTGGAGCGTGCCTTCGCCCACAAGTTGACGCAAAGATTGGGCGGGCAGGATCCTGCCCTCGGCGCTCAGGTGGAGCGTCGCCTGTCAGCCGCACGCTGGCAAGCAGTGGAGGCCGCCACGAGAGCCCGCCGGGCCAGAGTCACGGCGCGTGCCGCAGCCCTTGCGACCAGCGGCGGCCCCGGCGTTTTCAGTGTGTGGTGGGTGCGCCTCGCATCGTTTGTGCCGCCCCTGGCTTTGACCTTGGGCTTGATCGGTATAGATGAGCTGAACCTCACACAACGCATCGAGGCGGCCGCCGAGGTTGACGCGGCGCTCCTGGCTGACGATTTGCCCCCAACCGCCTATACCGACCCGGGGTTTGCCGAGTTCATCAAGCAGCCCCAAAGGCCTGCAGCTCCATGAACCTTGACGCTTGGCTCACCAAAGGCGCCGCTTTTGCGGCCCTGATGTGCGCCTGCGCGGCTCTTTGGTTTCCACTGTCCTCGTCGGCCAACGGTTCGACTGCGGCGGCCGCAAGCCCCAGCAAGATCACCTGGGCCTCACTGTCGGCGGCCCAACGGCTTGCTCTGCAACCTCTGCAAAAAGACTGGCACACGCTGACGGCAGACCGACAAAAGAAGTGGCTGGAAGTCGCCGCGCGCATGCCCATCATGTCTGACGAAGAGCGCGGCCGGGTGCGGGAGCGCATGGCCGAGTGGGCCCGCATGACGCCCGCACAGCGAGCACAGGCGCGACTTCAGTTCCAGGAGTTTCGCCAGTGGCCCACGGAAGACCGCCAGGCCCGCTGGGAGGCGTATCTCGCGCTGAGTGACACGGAGCGGGCTCAACTGGCCGGGCAGGCCCAGCGCAGTGGGGCTGCCAAAAACACGGCCGTCACCGAGCGTGAGCCGCTTTCCACCCGAAGCGAACCCAAAACCAACCTGATCAACACGCCCAGCCAGGCGGTGTCCACCAAGAAGTCCGTGGCCCCCACGGTCGTGCAGATCAAGCCTGGCGCCACCACGCAATTGATTTCCCGCACTGTCTCACCGCCGCCGCATCACCAACCCGGTCTGCCCAAGATTGCGGCCACGGCCAACTTTGTCGATCCGCAGACATTGCTGCCCAAGAGAGGCCCGCAGGCTGCCGCCATGGCAGTCTCGTCTGCCACGGCCCCCGCCCATCCATGACCGGTTTGGCTGAAAGTGGTGGGGCACCCACCGCGGCATCCGCCTGGGTGTTTCCGTCGGTCCGGCGGCGAATGGCCAGCTTTGTTTATGAAGGCGTGCTGCTCTTTGGCGTGGTGATGCTCGCTGGATTCCTCTTCTCCAGCATCACGCAGCAGCGACACGCCCTCCAAGGCATGCGCGGGCTTCAGGCCTTCATGTTCATCGTCCTGGGTGTCTACTTTGTCTGGTTCTGGGCAAAGACCGGTCAGACCTTGGCCATGAAGACCTGGCATGTCCGCCTGGTCGACAAGTCCGGCCAACCCGTGAGCCGGGCGCGGGCCATCGCGCGGTATGTGCTGAGTTGGATCTGGTTCGTACCCGCGCTGGCAGTGGCCGAGTTCTCTGGCGCACGCGCTGGTGCGCCGCTGTGGGGCTGGATGTTCGCGGGGGTACTGCTGATTGCGGTGGCTGCACGCTGGAGCCCCGACAGGCAGTTCATCCACGACCTGCTGTGCGGCACGCGTCTGGTGGACGCGCGGCACCACCCTGTGCCACGCGCCTGAACGGCTTTCTCCGCCCTGCCCCAACCGCACAGCGCCATGCCGCCCCCGCCCAACCCGTTGGCGCCCGCCAATCCACACAAGGTACACACGGGCTGGCAGCGTGTCATCCGCGCCGCCTGGAACTCCTGGGCCGGGCTCCAAACAGCCTGGCGCCATGAAAGCGCCTTTCGCCAGGAGTGTGTGCTCTTTACACTGCTGCTGCCCCTGGGCCTTTGGCTGGGCCAAAGCTGGCTTGAGCGGGCCGTGCTGATTGGGGTTGCCGCGCTGGTGTTGATCGTGGAACTGCTGAACTCTGCGGTGGAGAACGCAATCGACCGCATTTCGCTCGACCACCACGAGCTCAGCAAGCGCGCAAAGGATCTCGGCAGTGCGGCCGTGCTGGTGTCGCTGCTGCTCTGCGGCGCCGTATGGGCAGCAGCGTTGTGGGCTCGGTGGATGCCGTGACGCCTGAACAGGCTGGCTGGGCTTCCTGATTCAACACATGCACTTCACCTGACCGATCGTCATGGCACACCCGAAAACCGCCGATCAGCCCCTCTCCGTTTGCATGTACTGCGGCTCTCGCCCCGGCACGGACGCCGCTTACGCTGAAGCTGCCCGGCAGACGGGATTGCTCATCGGCCAGCGGGGCTGGCAATTGGTGTACGGGGGCGGCAAGGTCGGCCTGATGGGCATCGTGGCCAACGCGGTTCTAGAAGCTGGTGGACGCGTGGTGGGCGTGATTCCACGCAAGCTCATGGAACGCGAGGTCGGCCACACGGGGCTGTCAGAGACCCACATCGTGGACACCATGCACCAGCGCAAGCAGTTGATGGCCGAACGGGCGGATGCGTTTCTCGCTCTGCCCGGAGGGATCGGCACGCTGGAAGAGCTCTTCGAGGTCTGGACCTGGCGGCAGATTGGTTACCACGACCAACCCATCGGGTTGCTCAACGTGGGCGGCTTTTACGACGGGATGCTCGCGTTCTTGAAGCACACCGTACAGGCGGGGTTTCTGGACCTGAAGCAAGTCGAAAGTCTGCACATAGCGACCGAGCCTGCCCCGCTGCTGGACCGCCTCGGGCAAGCTGCGCTTTCAGCGCTGCAGCCAGACCGCTACCAGGACATCTGAGGCCGGCGCGCGATTCCGGCATTGAGGCGTTGCGCCCCGCAGCACGCCGCAACAGGCCGCTCAGACGGCCGACTCGTCGGTCTCGCCCGTGCGGATGCGGATCACCTGCTCCACGGGCGTGACAAAGATCTTGCCGTCGCCGATCTTGCCGGTCTTGGCGGCGCGCACCACGGCGTCAATGCAGCGGTCCACATCCACATCCTTGACCACGATCTCGATCTTCACCTTGGGCAGGAAGTCCACCACGTACTCCGCCCCGCGGTACAGCTCCGTGTGACCCTTTTGTCGGCCGAAACCCTTGACTTCGGTCACCGTGAGGCCCGACACCCCCACCTCGGCCAGCGCCTCGCGGACTTCCTCGAGCTTGAAGGGCTTGATGATGGCGGTGATCTGCTTCATGGGTTTCCTTGTCTGTGGATGACTGCGGACAGTTTACGCACGGAACTTCGACGTGATCGGATAGCGCCAGTCGCGTCCAAAGGCGCGATGTGTGATGCGAATACCCACAGGAGCTTGCCTGCGCTTGTACTCGTTGATCTTGATCAGGCGCGTGACGCGCTCCACATCGGCGGCCGCATAGCCCCGGGCGATGATGTCCTTCACGCTGCGGTCTTCTTCCATGTACAGCGCCAGGATGCCGTCCAGCACCTCGTAGGGCGGCAGGCTGTCCTGGTCGGTCTGGTCGGGGCGGAGCTCCGCGGAAGGCGGCCGGGTGATGATGCGCTCGGGGATGACTGGCGCTGATGCTGTGCTGCCGGTTTGCAACGCAGCCTGCTCGTTCTTCCAGCGGGCCAAGCGGTACACCAAGGTCTTGGCCACGTCCTTGATGACGGCAAAACCGCCCGCCATGTCGCCGTACAGGGTGCAGTAGCCCGTCGCCATTTCGCTCTTGTTGCCCGTGGTGAGCACGATGGAGCCGGTCTTGTTGGACAGGGCCATGAGCAGCGTGCCGCGGATACGGGCCTGGATGTTCTCCTCGGTGGCGTCTTCCGCCAAGCCAGCGAAGTGAGGTGCCAGGCTCTCCCTGAAAGCCTGCATCATGGGTGCGATCGAGATCTCGTCGTAACGCACCCCCAGGCCGTGGGCCATCTCCCGAGCGTCCACCCAGGAAATGTCAGCCGTGTAGGGCGAGGGCATCATCACCGTGCGCACCCGGTCGGCACCCAGGGCATCCACAGCCACCGCCAGCACCAGGGCGGAGTCCATGCCCCCAGAAAGGCCGATGATCGCGCCAGGAAAGCCGTTCTTGCCGACGTAATCCCGCACCCCCACCACCAGCGCCGACCACGCCTGCTGCTCCAAGCTGGGCAAGTCAACCACCTCTCCTTGGACTTGCCCGTCCGCGCTGAGCGTCAGCAGCGTCAGTGCGGATTCAAAAGATGGGGCGCGGGCCTTCACCTGCCCCTGGGCATCCACCGCAAAGGAGGCTCCGTCAAACACGACTTCATCCTGGCCGCCCACCAAATGCACGTAGAGGACCGGCACCGAGCAGGTGCGAGCGCGCTGCGCCATGCGCTCTTCGCGCTCGTAGGCCTTGTCGATGTGGAAGGGCGAGGCGTTGATCACACACAGCGCCTGCGCCCCGGCCGAGCAGGCCAGCTGCGCGGGCTCGTCGAACCAAGCGTCTTCACAGATGAGCAAGCCCACGCGCACGCCTTGGATATCGATGACCAAGGCCGGGGCCTCGACATCGCGGCCGGAGGTGAAGTAGCGGCGCTCGTCGAACACCTGGTAGTTGGGCAGCTCGCGCTTGTAGTACGTGCCCAAGATCTGGCCGGCTGACAGCACCGTGGCCGCATTGAAACAAGCCGTGGCGGACTGAGAACGAGACCGGTGCGCTGGCGCGGCGTCGTCGCGCACGGGATGCCCCACCACCAGGTGCAGGCCGGCAAGATCGGCGATGCGTTGAGCAAGCTGGGCCAGCTCCTGATCGCAAGCGTCCATGAAAGCAGGACGCAGCAACAGGTCTTCGGGCGGGTAGCCGGTGAGGGAGAGTTCTGGAGTGGCCACCAAGCGCGCGCCTTTGGCGTAGGCTTGGCGGGCCGCGGCTTCGATGAGCCTGGCGTTGCCCTCGAGGTCTCCAACAGTCGCGTTGATTTGGGCCAGGGCCACCTTCAGCATGGGGTCGTCAGAGCCTGTTTCCAGGAGCCGTCACAAGGTCATGAATTATCGCATCCAGGTCCATAACAGCCCCGGGGACATCTGCCCAACAGCCTGGGACGAACTGCTGGCGCAGCAAGCGCACCCGACGCCCTTCATGCGCCACGCCTACCTGTGGGCCCTGCACGCATCAGGCAGCGCCGGCTCCGCCACCGGCTGGGAGCCGAAGTTCATCACCTTGTGGACGGACAACACACTGCAAGCCGCTGTGGCCGTGTACCTCAAGACACACTCTTACGGGGAGTATGTGTTCGACTGGGCCTGGGCTGACGCTCACCAGCGCTACGGCCTGCCCTACTACCCCAAGGCCCTGGCGGCGGTCCCGTTCACACCGGTGCCAGGCACGCGTTTGCTGGCTCGTGATGCGCAGTCCCGCCGGGCGCTGGTGAAGGGCCTGGGCCAATGGGCCCTGGAGGCCGGGCTGTCGTCAGCCCACCTGCTTTTCATGGACGAAGACGATCTCCAGGCCCTGTCAGCCGAGGGCTGGCTCTTGAGAGAAGGCGTGCAGTTCCACTGGACTCAAGACACCGCACAGCCCGTGGACAGCCTGGAAGGCCTGTTGCAGCGCATGCAACGCCACAAGCGCAAGAACATCGTTCAGGAACGACGCAAGGTGTCGGAGGCCGGTGTCAGCTTCACCGTCCACGAGGGTTCAGCCATCGATGAAGGCCTGTGGGACTTCTTCTACGCCTGCTACTGCCAGACGTATGCGGCTCATCACTCCTCGCCCTACCTGACCCGGGACTTCTTCCACCGCATGGCCCGGCACATGCCCGAGCACTGGGTGATGTTCGTGGCGCGCCGCCAGGGCGTCGCCATCGCGGCCTCACTCATTGCCGTGGACCGGGCCCGCCAGTGGGCCTGGGGCCGCTACTGGGGGACGACCGAGGCCCTGCCCTGCCTGCACTTCGAAGCCTGCTACTACCAGCCTCTGGCCTGGTGCATCGAGCAGGGGTTCCAGCGCTTCGAAGGCGGCGCCCAGGGCGAGCACAAGATGGCCCGCGGGCTCCTGCCCGTGAAGACCTCCTCGGCACACTGGATCCGGGACCCCCGCTTCGAGGCGGCCATCGCGGACTTTCTGGCCCGAGAGGGCACAGGGGTGTCGGCCTACGTGGACGAGCTGCGCGATCGCGGACCGTTCAAGCCGCTGGCCACGCCCGCCGGCTGAGGCCCGGCGGGGCAGCCAGACATGCGCTCAGGCGGCCTGCTTGGCAGCCCAGTTGGACATGCCCAGCTCCACTTCTTCTCGGGCGCTCTGCGGGCCTTCCCAGCCCAGGACCTTGACCCACTTGCCGGGCTCCAGGTCCTTGTAGTGCTCGAAGAAGTGCTGGATGGTCTTCAGACGCATCGGGTTGAGGTCTTCGGGCTTCTGCCACTGGGTGTAGATCGACAGGATCTTGTCGATGGGCACCGCCAGGAGCTTGTTATCGCCGCCGGCCTCGTCGTTCATCTTCAGCACGCCGATGGGGCGGCAGGTCACCACCACGCCGGGGATGAGCGGCACGGGCGTGATCACGAGCACGTCCACCGGGTCGCCGTCGTCAGCCAGCGTCTTGGGGATGTAGCCGTAATTGCAGGGGTAGTGCATGGCCGTGCCCATGAAACGGTCCACGAACAGGGCGCCGGACTCCTCGTCCACCTCGTACTTGATGGGGTCGGCGTTCATCGGGATTTCGATGATGACGTTGAACTCTTCGGGGGCCTTGGGGCCGGGGGAGACGTTGTGCAGGCTCATACGTGCTTTCAGTCAGTGATCTGGGGGTGGTCCGGGCGAATAAGTGCGCCGAATCAGGGTTCACCCGGATTCTAGGTGGCGCCCTTTCGAAGCCCTGACGAACAGGACTCCAGCAACACTGACAAATCGCAGTGTCACCCTCGCGCTACCGCAGGAAAACACCATGCCTGCAAGGGTTGACGATCTCGTAGCATGCCTGGGGCTCCAGAGGTGAGGGGCCAGCGCGCACGAGATCGCGGCGAGCGCTCTTGTGCGCTGATACGACAGACCGAAAGAAGAAGGAGTTCTCCTGATGTCTACATCGATGGCGCTCAACGTAGCGCTTGCGTGCGGCTTGATTGCCGTGATCTACGGATTCGTCCAGCGCAGCTGGATCCTCAAGCAGGACGCGGGCAACGCGCGCATGCAGGAAATTGCAGGGGCGATCCAGCAAGGCGCTGCTGCTTACCTGGCCAGACAGTACAAGACCATTGGCATCGTCGGCGTGATCCTGGCGGTGTTGATCCTCGTCACGCCCGGCCTGGGCACCATGACGGCGGTGGGCTTCGTGATTGGCGCGGTGCTCTCGGGCGCCTGCGGCTTCATCGGCATGAACGTCTCGGTGCGCGCCAATGTGCGCACGGCACAGGCTGCCACACGCGGCATCGGGCCGGCCCTGGACGTGGCCTTCAAGGGTGGCGCCATCACCGGGATGCTGGTGGTGGGCCTGGGCCTGCTGGGCGTGGGCCTCTTCTTTCTGATGATCGGCGGTATGGAGAAGCCAGACTCCTCCACGCTCAAGCCCCTGTTGGGCCTGGCCTTCGGCTCGTCGTTGATTTCCATCTTCGCCCGCTTGGGTGGCGGCATCTTCACCAAGGGCGCTGACGTCGGCGCTGACCTGGTGGGCAAGGTGGAAGCCGGCATTCCCGAGGACGACCCCCGCAACCCCGCCGTGATCGCCGACAACGTGGGCGACAACGTGGGCGACTGCGCCGGTATGGCTGCCGACCTCTTCGAGACCTATGCCGTGACGCTGATTGCCACCATGGCGCTGGGCGCACTGATGGTCACCTCGGGCGGGGCTTCGGCAGTGGTCTACCCGCTGCTGCTGGGTGGCGTGTCCATCATCGCCTCGATCATCGGCTGCTCGTTCGTCAAGGCCTCCGAGGGCATGAAGAACGTGATGCCGGCCCTGTACAAGGGCCTGATCGTGGCCGGTGTTCTGTCGCTCATCGCCTTCTACTTCGTCACAACCATGATGTTCCCGGAGCCGCTGAAGCTCGCGGGTGGCGGCTCGGCCAGTGCGATGGCGCTGTTCGGCTCCTGCATCGTGGGCCTGGTACTCACGGCGGCCATGGTGTGGATCACCGAGTACTACACGGGCACCCAGTTCAAGCCTGTGCAGCACGTGGCGCAAGCCTCCACCACCGGCCACGGCACCAACATCATTGCCGGCCTGGGCGTGAGCATGAAGTCCACCGCCTGGCCGGTGGCTTTCGTGTGCATCTCGATCTGGGTGGCCTACGCGCTGGCCGGGTTGTACGGCATCGCCATTGCTGCCACGTCCATGCTGAGCATGGCGGGCATCATCGTGGCGCTGGACGCCTACGGTCCGATCACCGACAACGCTGGCGGCATCGCCGAGATGGCGGAACTGCCCGACAGCGTGCGTGACATCACCGACCCGCTGGACGCCGTGGGCAACACCACCAAGGCCGTGACCAAGGGCTATGCCATCGGCTCTGCCGGTCTGGCGGCGCTGGTGCTGTTTGCCGACTACACCCACGCGCTGGAAGCACGTGGCATGAGCCTGAGCTTCGACCTGAGCGACCACAAGGTGATCGTGGGCCTGTTCATCGGCGGCCTGATCCCCTACCTCTTCGGTGCCATGGCGATGGAGGCCGTGGGCCGCGCCGCCGGCTCGGTGGTGGTGGAAGTGCGCCGGCAGTTCCGCGACATCAAGGGCATCATGGAAGGCACGGCCAAGCCCGAGTACGGCGCGGCGGTGGACATGCTCACCACCGCGGCCATCAAGGAGATGATCGTCCCGTCGCTGCTGCCGGTGGTAGCCCCCATCCTGGTGGGCTTGCTGCTGGGCCCGGCCGCGCTGGGTGGCCTGCTGATGGGCACCATCATCACGGGCCTGTTCGTCGGCATCAGCATGTGCACGGGCGGCGGTGCCTGGGACAACGCCAAGAAGCTGATCGAAGAAGGCTTCACTGACAAGGACGGCGTGACCCACCGCAAGGGCAGCGATGCGCACAAGGCCGCTGTGACTGGCGACACCGTGGGCGACCCCTACAAGGACACCGCCGGCCCGGCCGTGAACCCGCTGATCAAGATCATCAACATCGTGGCACTGCTGATCGTGCCGCTGCTGCCGATGACCGGTACGGCCAAGGCGCCCGCTCACTCCGCCGCCCCGGCGGCCGTGAGTGCCCCGGCCGCGACTGCCGCACCCGCGGCCACCGCCCCTGCAGCCACCACCACGGCTGCGCCTGCAGCCAGCGCTGCAGCGTCCAAGTGAGTTCAGGGCCCTGGCGCCGATGACGGCGCCAACCTGCACAAGCCACCTCATGAGGTGGCTTTTTTGTGTGTGCAGGGGTGTTGTGAAGCCTTGGGGCAGCAGGTCTGCTGCGCCCCAGGCTATGCCAGCGCTCTGGCGAACTTGTCGGCGATGGGCCCCATCTGGGCGCGGATCTCGGTGACCAGGTGGTGAGCCTGGTCCAGCCCCGCGGTGGGGTCCTTCATCGACGACTCCAGGCGGTGGCAAAGGCCCGACAGACTCATCGCGCCCACCGCAGCAGCTGACGACTTGGCCTTGTGGCCCAGGGCCGACAGCTTGGCCCGGTCACCCGCCAGGAGCGCCGCATCCAGCTCATTCATGGTGCGCTCCATGAAGGCGAGAAACACGGTGGCGATCTCGCGCATCATCTTGGGGTTGCGCCGTGTGAGCTGTGTCAGCACCGAAAGGTCCAGCAGCTCTGGGGCAGTTGCTCCCGTGGCCTCAGACACGTGCACCGCTGGTGTACCAACCACCGCCTCGGGGGGTCGCGGCACTGTCGGCTGGAGCGCCGGAGCCGCGCTCTGGACAGTCTCCATGGCCGGCAAGGCACCAGGCTGGGTGGGCGTTCCGTCGCCGGCATTGGTCTGGGCCTCGGCATCGGCCGGCCGCTGCATCCACTTCACCACCGTGGCGTAGAACCGGCCCGGCACCACCGGCTTGGTCACAAAGTCGTCCATGCCCGCCTCGCGGCAGGCCTGGGCATCTTCCTGGCGCGCGTTGGCGGTCATGGCGATGACGGGCAGTGACCGCCACTTGGCCTGTTCGCGGATGCGGCGGGTGGCTTCCAGCCCGTCCATGACCGGCATCTGCACGTCCATGAGCACGCCATCGACCTGGTGCTGTGCCAGCGCATCCAGAGCTTCCAGCCCGTCGCCGGCCACGATGGTCCGGGCACCGGCAGCCGCCAGTAACTCTGAAGCCACGCGCTGATTCAGTTCGTTGTCGTCCACCACCAGGAACATCCGGCCCGACAGCGAGCCCGCCCAGGGATCCACCCCTGAGACTTCATCGACCAAAGCCGCAGGCTGTGACTCGCCCCACATCAGGGGAACCCTGAACCAGAAGGTGCTGCCCACGCCCTGCGCGCTGCGCACACCGACCTCGCCGCCCATGAGTTCGGCCAGCTTGCGGCAGATGGCCAAACCCAGGCCCGTGCCGCCGTACTGCCGTGTCGTGGAGGCGTCGGCCTGATGAAAGGCCTGAAACAGCTTGGACGCCTGGGCTTCGGACATGCCGATGCCCTTGTCCGACACCTCGAAGAGCAATTGCGCGCCCGCGGCATCCTCGCGGTCCACCGAAGCGCGCAACTCGACCTTGCCGGACTCGGAAAACTTGATGGCGTTGCCCGCAAAGTTCAGCAGGACCTGCCGGATGCGCAGCGGGTCGCCGCGCAGCGAGTGGTTCAGGTTGTCGCTGACCTGCGTGACCAGCTTCAAGCCCTTCTGCTCCGCAAGATCAGCCAGTTGTTTGAGGACATCCCCAAAGATGGTGGCCACCGTGAAGTCCACGAGCTCGATCTCGAGCTTGCCCGCCTCGATCTTGGAGAAGTCCAGGATGTTGCTGATCAGGTTGAGCAGGTGCTGTCCCGACTCGCTGATGCGCTCCAGATAGTCCTGCACCTTGGGGCTGGGCCCGGCTCTGAGCGCCAGGTAGGACATGCCCAGGATGCTGTTCATGGGCGTGCGCATCTCATGGCTCATGTTCGACAGGAACTCGCTCTTGGCCTGGTTGGCCGCCGAGGCCACGCGCGACGCATACGCCAGGGCCTCGGTGCGCTTGCGCACCTTGGCTTCCAGGCTGGCGTTCAACTCAGCCAGGGCGCGCTCGGCGCGCAGCCGCTCCGTCACATCTCTGAAGCTCAGCACGTGCCCCGTGCTCTTGCCGTTGGGCCGCAAGACGGTCAGGTGGCGCTGGAAGATGCGGCCGTCGCTCAACTCCACCACCGAGGTGACCTCTTCCACCCCCTGGCCAGTGCCATCCATCAAACTCTGAAGGTCCGTCTGGCCGTCCACCACCTGAGACTGCATGAACCGCAGAACGTCGCGTTCGTCGGCGCTTTGCAAAATCTGGGAAGGCACGCGCCACATCTTGATGAAGCGATGGTTGCAGCTCACCAGGCCGCCCCGGTGGTTGACCACCAGAATGCCGTCAGCCGTGGCCTCCAGGGTGGCACTCAGCACAGCCTGTGAACGGGCCAACTCCACTTGCGTGTGCACGCGCGCCCGCACGACGGCCGGGTTGATGGGCTTGACGATGAAGTCCACCGCACCCAGCGCAAGGCCCTTGGCCTCGTCCTCGGCGGCGTCCTTGGCGGTCACGAAGATGACCGGGATGGCCATCGTCAGTGGGTCTTCCTTGAGCTGGCGCAGCACCTCGTAGCCGTCCATGCCTGGCATCACCACGTCCAGCAGCACGATGTCCGGCGGGTTCT
>Ga0209985_10001393_pt1 | contig 23860 bp, 19 predicted proteins | sample NOAtaG_FD_187305 | JGI IMG/M metagenome (GOLD analysis project Ga0209985, IMG submission 187305) | Freshwater lake microbial communities from Lake Erie, under a cyanobacterial bloom - NOAA_Erie_Diel6S_1000h metaG (SPAdes) (version 2) | ecosystem: Environmental > Aquatic > Freshwater > Lake ...
CCCGCGCTCACCGCGCACCCCGAGACGGGCGAGCCCGTCCGCCGCGTGCCGCAGCTGCCCATGATCGGCGGCCAGCACTCTTCCGCGGCCGACAAGCGCAAGGTCAGCGACTCGAACCTCGACCGCCTCGGGTTCACGAAGTACCAGAAGACCGGCGACGGCCGCTACGAGAAGACCGCAGGCAAGGGCCCGAAGGAGATCCGGAAGGGCTAGGCTCTGTCTGACGGGTCCCCCGAACAAGCAAATCCCCCGACCGGCGCGCCGGTCGGGGGATCTTCATGGGGGGCAGCTGTTTCGGGAGATCTTGGCGCGACGCTCGAACCCGAGCCCGCGCTTACTGACGCTGGCACCAGTCGCGCGCCTCGATCTCGGCGTCCCGCGCGGCCTTCTGCCAGTGATGCTCCCGCCATTGACTCATGGGACCATGTTCCATGAGGGTGTCGGTCGGCACCCTGATCCACTCGCTGGTCCGCGCCTCGCAGGAGGACTCTTCCCAATACAACCAGCACCAGCTGAAGTAGCAGTACCGCTGTTCCATCTTGATGTAGAGAATGTTCCTGCGTGTCGATGCATAAACACTGCCCTGGAACTCGCCGAGCTGCGTGATCGACTCCTGAATCGTCTCGCGGAGTTCCCGATTGACGGGCATGTCGCTGTCGACTTCGATCGATGCCTCGAGCACATAGGTGGAGAACCAGAAGTCCTCCGGGTCGGAGTCGATCGTGCCGCGTCCGCACGCGACGATGTGGCAGGGACCGCAGTCGTCGTCGTTCTGGCACTCGAAGACGCATCCCGACTGGACCGGGGCGCCTGCCAAGAGCAGCGAACGCAACCCGTAGGCCCCGTCACGGAGGCTCGTTCCGAAAGTGCCGAGTTCCGCCAGCAGCACCTTGCCGCCGTTGCGCTCGAGCACGCCTCGCGCTCCGAGCTGCACCCAGGCCGCGAGCGCCGCTTCGCTCTCGGGCGCTGCGAGCGCCAGCGCGGCTTCGGAACCGTCGGACCAATCGAGCGACGGGGTCGCGAGCCCGACCACGGGAACGCCGAGGAAGTCGGCCGGCCACTGCACGGCCTCGATCGTCTGCAGCTGCGCGAGCATCGACGGCGTTCCTTCCGCAGCGACCGCGAGCACGGGATCGAGCGTCGCCTCGAAGCCGGCCGTGTCGCCCAGCACTCCGAGCACTCCCGCGGCTCGCTCGAGCGCGGCGGACGCTTGATCGAGGTGGGTGCGGATCTCCTCGGGCAGCGCTTCGGCCGACCCGAAGGAGAAGACCGAATCGAACCGCTTGAACAGCTCGCGGCTGAGTTCAGCCGCGCTCGCAATCTCGCCATCGGCGAGGTGGCGGGCGACCAGTCCGAAGCCTGCGGCAAGTTCCGAGCACCCCGCCGCCGCCTCGCATGCCGTGGTCCCGTCCTGCTCGCAGCGAGCGAGAAGGACCTGGGCGATCAGGTCGAGCTCTTCGCCCGCGGTTCCGAACGCGGCCGAGGCCCGTTCAAGGGCTTCCGACGCATCGGCCTCGCGCGGATCGCCGACCTGCTGCGCGATGCTGCCTCCGCAGTCGCCGAGGATGAGCAGCGCATCGGAGAGCGTGGGATCGTCGCCGAAGCCTCTTGGTGTGGCCGCGGCGGATCCGGCGACCGATGCGGCCACGATCGCGGCGGCGAGCGGAAGCGCGCGGGACTTGGAGAGGTGCGTGAGGACAGAAGGCGCGCCCAGAAGGCGGGCCGTTGCGGGGAAGCGAAACATGTCGAACTCCTTGATCTTCCCGAGTCCGCGCACTCGATTGAAGCGCTGGGACTCGGATGGGTCGTTGAGCGCGCACTCCGGTAGGCGCGTCGCCTTGAGGAGGGGAAGCCGAACCGACCCGTACACGCATTGCGCGTGGATCGGAGAAAATTCCCCCCCCGTCGACCGAAGGTGGCCCGATACCGCGTTGGCGGGTGCTTCAGCCCCGATGGGAGGCGAGCAGCTCCATCGCCGCGCGGATGTCGCCGACGCGGTCGTCGCCCGCCTCGCGTTCGACGGCGAGACGCACGGTTGCGGGCACATGCGCGAGCGCTGCGAGGAACGCCTTCCAGTCGACCGCGCCCGTGCCGACGCGCACTTCGCTGCCCCAGGTGCCGGGCGTCGCGGTCGGCAGCGCGTCCTTGATGTGCACCTGCGCGATGCGAGGCGCAAGGCGCGCCACGGCGGCGACCGGATCGCCCATCCCGTAGAGGATCATGTTCGCCGGATCGAAGTTGACGCCGATCGTGCGGTCGCCGAGGAGGTCGAGCGCGTGCGCGAGGGTGTCGGCCGATTCCTGGCCGGTTTCGAAGGCGATGTGCGCGCCGTGGTCGGCGAACATGCGCGCGATCTCGCGGAGCCGCGCGAAGAGTTCGTCGCGCTGCGGGCCTTCCTCATGCGGGATGAACCCCGCGTGGAAGGTCACGAGCCGCACGCCATGCGCGCCCGCGATGCGCGCGACTTCCGCCGCCCGGGCGCGCGTGGCAGGCCAGGTCGCGTCGGGCACCACGCCGCCGGTCGCGCGGATCGTGTCGAGCGTCGAGTAATCCTCCCCGACCGTCTCGAGCATGCCGCTTGCAATCTCGATTCCTGCGTCTGCGAGCCGGGCGAAGGTCTCGGACCACACGGCGGGATTTTCCGCGATCGGCGTCAGCGCCAACTGCACCGCGCGAGCGCCCGTCGAACGCACGCGATCGACGAGTTCCTGCGGCGATTGCGCACGAAGGCTCCACGAACAGACGGCGACCGGCGCTCGAGCGATGGGCATTGCCGCACTCTACACCGTTCCATGCCATGCGCCGCTTGACTACCATGCGCCCTCCCCATCTCGCCTGCCGTGGAAACCGTGCCGCTCAACCCCGACCAACCCGACCCGCCGATCCCGCCGGGTCCCGCGGCGCGTCGGCCGGCGCGGCCGCCCACGCGGCTTGAGCGCCTCGAGGCGTGGGCGTCCCGGCTCTCGGTCAGGAACAACTTCTTCCACAAGTTCTTCTCGCTCGTCTGGCTGCCGTACGCGGCGCGCTCGGGCATCAAGATGTACGGGAAGAAGAAGGCGCTGAGCGCCGAGCGGTTCGCCGCGATCCTGCCCTTCCGGCGCTTCAACCGCAACTTCTACGACGCGATGGCGGGCGCTGCGCTCCTCGGCAACTCCGAGGTCGCGGCCGGCATGTACCTCTTCTCGGTCTGCGGCGGCGACTACACCGTCGTCTGCAAGGAGATGAAGTACCGCTTCCTGCGCCCCTGCCTCGGGCCCGCGGTCTACCGCGTGGTGAAGAGCCAGGATGTCGAGGAGAAGGTCGCCGCGGGCGGCGAGTTCAATGTCTCGCTCGAGATGGAGATCTACCAGCAGCAGATCGTGAAGAAGAGCGAGGAGATCCTCGTCGGCCGCTGCGACATCACCTTCCACTGCACGCCGAAGTCGATGGTGCGCGAGCGCGAGGAACGCCGCAAGGCGCGCCACCAGCGGCTTGATGCCAAGCGGAAGGCGCTCGATGCCGGCGACTCCGCGCCTCCGAACGAGGGCGCCTCGGATCGATGACGCAGCGCGTGCAGACGGTGCTCTCGGGCCTTGCCCTCGCGACCAGCTGGACCTGGTGCATCGGCATGTTCGCGCCGATCGTGATCGGGCAGATGTTCGGCTGGCCGGGCATCCTCGCGTTCGCGGTCCCGAACATCCTCGGCTGCGCGCTCTTCGGCTACTTCCGCTCGCGGGCGCGTTCGCTCGCGGAGACGCGCGACCACGGATTCGCGATGGCGTGCTTCTCGGCGGCGACCGTCGCGTACCAGCTCTTCTTCGTGGGCTGGCTCGGCGCGCCGGTGGTGGCGGAAGAGATGGCGATGATGCCGTCGGACGCGACGCTTCTCTGCGTGCTGGCGGTCGCCGCCGCGGCGCTCGCGCTCGCGCATCTCCCCCGCCCCGCGCTCTGGTCGCTCGCGGCGCTCGGGTTCGTCGCAAGCCTCGCGACCTTCGCGTTCCTGCCGTGGGACAAGATGAACCCGCTCCCCGCGACGGGCGAGTTCACGCTGAAGCAGCTCGGATTCGTGGTGCCCACGATCGTGTTCGGCTTCATGCTGTCGCCGAACCTGGACCTCACCTTCCACCGCGCGCGGCAGGAAGTCCCCGAGGGCAAGCGCCCGACCAACTTCCTCGTCTTCGGCCTCGGCTTCGCCACCATGCTGCTGCTGACGGTGTGCTACCTGAAGTCGCCGCAGGGCCTCACGAACCCCGCCGTCCGAGCCCACATCCTCCTGCAGCTCGTCCTCACCTCGGCGCTGCACATCTCCGAGATCCGCGGGACGCTCCTCGGTGGCCGCACGCGGGCCATCCTCATCTTCTCGGCGATCGTGGTCGGGCTGTGCGCCGCGCTCTTCGCCCCGTCGAAGGACACCTACCTCCGGTTCCTCGGCCTCTACGGCCTGGTCTTCCCGGCATACGCCGCGCTTGCGCTCAAGACGGTCGGACGCCCGAGCCTCTGGACGCTCCTCGGCCTCGGCGTGGTGGTCGCGGCGGTCGTGCCGATCATCGACGACGCCTTCCTGAACGGCCCGGGGCTCTCGGCGCCGCTCGCGGTCATCCTGCCTCTCGCAGCGGTGGCGCTCTTCGCGCGGCGGCCCAAATCAACCTGATTTTCGACTTTCCCGCGAAGCCCCCCCTTCGCGACTTCGGTCGGCGTGCGTAGTTTTCCGATACTCCCGCAGGCCGAAACGGTCGGCGGCGTGCGCGGCTTCTCGGGACGGACCCTCACGGATTGCCATGGCGAACCCACTCCAGCCACTCGCAAAGAAGGACTTCGACTACGCGGCCGCGCAGCACCTGCTGAACCGCGCCGGCTTCGGCGGCACGCCTGCGCAGGTGCGTGCGCTCGTCGAGCTCGGCCTCGACGATGCGGTCGACTACATCGTCGACTTCAAGGGCGACGATGTGCTGCCTCCATCGGCGGAGTTCGCGGGCATCATGCGCCCCGACTCGCCCGAGGAGCGCGAGACGCTGCGCCGCGCACGCGCCGCGGGCGACGAAGAGACGATTCTCCGCCTCCAGCGCGAGCGCCAGGCGCGCGAGAAGTCCGACCGCGAGCAGCTCGCCGAGATGCAGAAGTGGTGGCTCGCGAAGATGATCTCGACCGGCCGCCCGCTCGAGGAGAAGCTCACGCTCTTCTGGCACGGGCACTTCGCGACGGGCTACCGCACGATCGAAAACAGCTTCCACATGCTGCGGCAGAACGCGTTCCTGCGCGCGAACGCCGCCGGCAACTTCGCCGATCTCGTGCGCGGCATCATCCGCGACCCGGCGATGCTGAAGTACCTCGACAACGACGAGAACCGCCGCCGGAGCCCGAACGAGAACCTCGCGCGCGAGCTGATGGAGCTCTTCACGCTCGGCGAAGGCAACGACTACACCGAGCGCGACATCAAGGAAGGCGCACGCGCCCTGACCGGCATGACCTTCCAGGGCAACGACTTCTTCTTCAACCAGCAGGAGCACGACCCGACGCCCAAGACGATCCTCGGCCGCACGGGCAGCTTCTCGGGCGACGAGTTCGTCTCGATCATCCTCGAGCACCCCGTCTGCGCGCGCTTCATCGTGTCGAAGCTCTACAAGTTCTTCGTGAACGACGCGCCAACGCCGCCGAAGGACGCGGGCGACGCCGTCGCGCGCCTCGCGAAGGACTTCCGCGCGAAGCGCTACGAGATCCGTCCGATCCTCAAGACGCTCTTCCGCTCGCAGCACTTCTACGCGAAGGACAACCGCCTCTCGGTCGTGAAGAGCCCGACGCAGCTGATGGTGCAGACGATCCGCAGCCTCGGCACTCCGACGCGCGAGATGAGCGCGCTCGCGCAGGCGGGCGACCTCATGGGCCAGCAGCTCTTCCAGCCCCCAAGCGTGAAGGGCTGGGACGGCGGGCGCGCGTGGATCAACACCGCGACGCTCTTCGTGCGGCAGAACATCGTCGTCTACCTCGTGACGGGGCGCCGCCCCGCCGCGTTCGACTGGAATCCGTCGGAACTCTCGTACGATGTCTCGCCGCTGCTCGCGCACCTGCGCGACTCGGGCGGCGGCGTCGACCCGCACGAAGCGGTGCGCGCGCTCGCGACCTTCGCCCTCGGCGGCGAACCCGCGCCCGAGCGCATCGCCGAGCTCGACGAGTTCCTCGGCTCGCTCGGCGGAACCGTGACCGAAGACCGCGTGAAGGCGATGCTCTGCCTGATCGGCGCCATGCCCGAGTACCAGCTCTGCTGAAAGCGACACTCCTATGTCCGACAACGCCTTCACCCGCCGGCTCTTCCTCGAACGAAGCCTCACCCTTGCGTCGCTCGCGGCGACCGTGCCCTGCTTCATCGAGCGGAGCGCGCTCGGCATGCTGGGGAACCCGCTGCTCTCGTCGCAGCCGGGCGTGCCCGACCACCGCATCCTCGTGATCGTGCAGCTTGGCGGCGGCAACGACGGCCTCAACACCGTGGTGCCCTACGGCTCGCCCGACTACTACAACGCGCGGCCGCAGATCGGAATCCGCGCTCCCGGCGCCGCCGCGCAGAACGGGCAGCAGGCCGCGCTCGAACTCGCGAACGCGCAGGGAATCGGCCTCCACCCGAACCTCACGGGCTTCAAGGAGCTCTACGACGGCGGGCTCCTCACCGTCGTGCAGGGCGTCGGCTACCCGAATCCAAACCGCTCGCACTTCACCTCGATGGACATCTGGCAGACCGGCCGCCTCGACGCGAAGGGCTCGGGCTGGATCGGCCGCTACTTCGACAACACCTGTAACGGCACCCCGATCCCCGAGGGCGCCGTCGCCATCGGCCGCAACGCGCCGCTCGCGATGCAGGGCGACATCCAGAAGCCGATCGCGTTCGAGAATCCCTCGCTCTTCCGCTGGCTCGGCGAGGATCTCCACGGCGCGATGAAGGATCCGTACGACTCGATCAACCGCGCCGGTGCCGTGGGCGGCGCCGCCGCGGGCACACAGCGCGAGTTCCTCATGCGCACCGCGCTCGACGCGCAGGTCGCAAGCGACAAGATCCGCGCGGCGGTCGCGAAGCAGCCGCTCGTCCAGTACCCGCAGACGGGCCTCGCGAACCAGCTCAAGACGATCGGCGCGATGATCCGCGCCGAGATGCCCACGCGCGTCTACTACGCGTCGATGGGCGGCTTCGACACGCACGGCGGACAGCTTGGTCCGCACGCGAACCTCATGCGCCAGCTCGGCGACTCGGTGCTTGCGTTCCAGAACGACATGAAGGCGCAGGGCAACGAAGGCCGCGTGCTCACGATGGTCTTCAGCGAGTTCGGCCGCCGCGTGAAGCAGAACGCCTCGAACGGCACCGACCACGGCACGGCCGCGCCGATGTTCCTGATCGGACCGTCGCTGAAGGGCGGCGTGTGCGGCAACCATCCGTCGCTCACCGACCTCGACCAGGGCGACCTCAAGTACGGAGTCGACTTCCGCTCGGTCTACACCTCGGTGCTCGAGGACTGGATGAAGGCGCCGGCCGACAAGATCCTGCGCGGGACTTTCGCGAAGCCGGAGCTGATCGTGGCGAAGGCGAAGGCGTGACGAAACCCGACCACCAACGCCATCGAGAAGGCTACGATCGCACCATGATTCGCCCCGCCGCCACGCTGTTCGTCCTCGCGTCGCTCGCCGTCTTCCCGCTCGGCTGCGAGCAGAAGCCCGCCGCACCGGCCGCGGAGACTGTGAAGCTGGGCGCGCCCGTCGAGATGAGCATTCCCGTGAAGGGCATGCACTGCGAGGGCTGCGAAGGCGCGATCTGCGGCAAGATCGAGAAGATCGAAGGCGTGACCGCCGTGAAGGCGAGCCATGTCGACGAGGCCGTCGTGGTGACCGCGCCGCCCGAGCAGCGCACGGCGATCGAAGCCGCGATCAAGAAGCTTGGGTATCAGCTCAACTGAGCGGAGCTGTGGTGTGACGCCTTTGGGCGTGATGCCTTGTGGCGTGATGGTTCGCGCTGGGGAAACTCTGTTTTTCTCACGGAGACACAGAGGCACGGAGAAGAGAAGAGAAGAGAAGAGAAGAGGCGAGGACTCTGGACTTGTCCGGCTGCGCGTGACGCGGCACGGCTGCAAGACTTGGTCTCCGTGTTCTCCGTGTCTCTGTGAGAAATCCAATCCTGCGCGCGCTTCCCTCTCGGCGCTCAGATCTCGACAGCCGCGCGCACCCGGGCAACCACCTCGTCGAGGGTGCCCTTCTGCTTGGCGCCTGCCGCGTGGACATGGCCGCCGCCGCCGAAGCGCGCGGCGAGTTCGTTCACATCGACGAACGCGCCGTCGGGTCCGGCCGGCTTCGAGCGGAAGCTGAGCTTGATGACGCCGTTCGCGGCGTCCTCGACCGCGAGCACCGAGGCGCGCACTGCGGCGACCTCCATCGGCATGTTGACGACGCCCGACGACTCCTCCATCTCGGCGCCGGTCTCGGTGAAGTCGACGGCGTGCAGCCGCATGATCGAGATCGCGCCGCCCGCCACGAACTCGAGGCTCGAGAGCGCGCGGCCCTGCAGGCGAACGCGACCCGCTCGGCTCGACTGCTCGATCTGCTGGTACATCGCGTCCTTGTCGACGCCCGCCGCGAGCAGCCGCGATGCGAGCGCGAACTCGGCCGCGCGCGCGTTCGGGAAGCGGAACCAGCCCGTGTCGGTCGCGAGGCCGAGGTAGAGCGCCTCCGCGACCGAGTAGCGCCCGCGCGCATCGGCGCCGAACGCAAGGTCGACCTTGAGCGCATCGACAAGCCGGATGAGGAGCGCCGTGCACGAGCCGCAGGCGACATCGACCACGCGCCGCGCGGCAACGGCATCGCCGCGCGCATGATGGTCGAGCCCGATGACCCGGTCGGACATCGCGCGCAGCCACGGGGCGAGGATCTCGAGCTGCGTCCACGCGCCGGTGTCGACCACGACCGCGAGGTCGAAGTCGCCGTCGGGGAGCCGCGGGTTGCGAGGGTCGACCACCGCCACCGCGTCGTCGCCCGTGAAGAGGCGCAGGTTGCCCTCGCACGGGCCGACCATCCAGCCTTCGGCACGCACGCCGATCGCGCGGCAGGCCCGCACCACGGCGAGCACCGAGCCCATCGCGTCGCCGTCGGGCTTCTGGTGCGTGGTCACAAGCACCCGCGTCGCCCCCCGGAGGGCGTCGGCAAGCGTCTCGACCGAAGTGTTGGTTTCGTAGGGCATGGAACGCGGCGCGCCGCAACTCCGCGCGAAGGGCGCAGTCTACACGGCGTTCGACCCGGCCACCGCCGTCAGCACGGCCGCGCGGTCGATCTCCATGCGCGCAAGAAGTGCCTCAAGTCCGGCGAAGCGCTCCTGGCCGCGGATCCACGCATGGAACGCGAGGCGAAGCTCGAACCCGTACCAGTCGAGGGGGAACGCGCACGGACGGCCATCGCGGGCAAGCAGCGTGGCCTCGCAGGTGCGCGGGCTCTCGCCGAAGGTCGGCTTGGTGCCGACCGAGATCGCGGCGATCGCGCGCGTGCCGTCGGGAAGGGTCGCCTCGCCCGCGTACACGCCGTCTGCCGGCAGAATGCGGCCCCGCGCATCGAGGTTCATGGTGGGCCAGCCGATGGTGCGACCGCGCTGGTCGCCGCGCGTCGTCGGGCATCGGAGTTCGTAGGGCCGCCCGAACACGCGCGCGGCGTCGGCGACTCGGCCCTGCGCAAGGAGATCGCGCGCCACCGAACTTCGCGCCTCGACGGTGGTGCCGTCGGTGAGCGCCACGGTGCAGGGGCTCGCCTCGACGACGCGGAATCCGTAGAGGGCGCCCTGGGCGCGCAGCGTGTCGAGCGAGCCCGCGCGACCCTTCCCGAATCGGAAGTCGGGCCCCTCCACCACGGCACCGAACCGCAGGCGAGCGTGTATCTCGGCGATGAACGCCTCCGGTGAGAGTCCGAGAACCCTTGGAGTGGGTTCCAACTCGACCACCTCGTCGACCCCGCAGACCTGCCGCAGGAGTTCAGCCCGCTCCCCGCTCGGCGTCAGCCTTCCCATGGGAATCTCGGGCCGAAGCACGGCCGCCGGCAGCGGCTCGAAGGTCACCGCAGCCACGCGACCGCCCCCCGCCGCCTCTCTCGCGATGCGAAAGAGGTGCTGGTGCCCGCGATGAACACCGTCGAAGTTGCCGATGACTATGGCCTGAGTCGACATGCTGGAACCCCGCGCGCGGCCGTCGGCGCGCACGCGGGCCTTGGCTATCCTGCCCAACCCCTGCGGAAAAGACCGCGGGGCAACGCTTCGGAACATACACGAAATGACCACCGCGCCCTCCACGAACGCCGTCACTCCGGACGCCTCGGCGATTGCCGACGAACTTGCGAGCACCTTCCGCGACACCGCGGCGAGCTTCGTGCCTTGGTTCGTCTCGCAGATGCCGCCGAGCTACTTCCAGGACACCGACCGAGCGAGCCAGTTGGCGCACCTCCGCGCGATCATCGCTGCGCGTGCATCAGGACGCCCCGCCGACCTCACGCTGAAGAGCGAGGACGGCCGCCAGCTCACCCTGATCCGCAGCCAGAACTATCCCGGCATCCTCGCCGAGCTCGTGGCGCAGCTCCCGCTCGACCGCTCGCTGCGCGCCGCGAAGATCCACTCGAGCTTCGACGGCAGCCTCGTCCTCGACACCTTCGTGTTCGGCGACCCCGAGCCCTTCGATAGCCGCGACGCCCGCCAGGCCGCCAAGCTGACGGAGACGATCAAGTACGCCAAGGACCAGAAGCTCGACTGGACGCCCGACCAGATCTCGGCGTACTTCGCCGGCTGCTCGGCCGAGTATGTGCTCACCTGCACGCCGCTCCGCGTCGCCGCGCACTGGAAGCTCTTCAGCCGCGTGAGCGGCACCGACGGCACCGTCATCGAGCTCGAGCCCGAGTCGCATCCGACGATGAGCCGCATCGTGGTCGTGGTCGAGAACGCGCGCACGCGCACCATGCTCGAGCGCACCGCGGCGATCCTCGCGCGCCACAAGATCTCGATCCACCGCGCCTACCTCGACATCGTCAAGGACGGCAAGAGCGGCTCGGTCACCTTCGTCGGCTTCGTCGTGCAGGGCCACGACGGCAAGGCGCTTTCGTCGTCGAGCGACTCGTGGAAGGCCGTCGTCGCGGATCTCCGCCGCATCAAGTGGGTCGACGACAAGGCCATCGAGATCGCCGGGCGTCATCCGGGCATCGCGCTCGACCGCGCCGAGGCGATGATCGCGCTCTGCAACCTCTCGCACCAGGTGCTTTCGCCGCAGAACCGCTACCTCTGGACGCGCGAGCGCATCCAGGGCTTCGCGGAAGAGGCCATCCAGATCTCGATGGCGATCGTCGACCTGCTCGTGAAGCGCTTCGACCCCGCCAAGCCGTCGTCGGACGCCGACTTCGCCGCCGCGCGCGCGAAGATCGAGGCCGACATCGCGCGCTACCCGAGCGAGATGCACCGCACCGCGCTCACGAAGATGCTCGAGGGCGTCGCGGCCACGCTGCGCACGAACTTCTTCCTGCCCGACCGCTTCGCGCTCTGCCTGCGCATCGACCCGGCGTATCTCGCGAACGGCGACCGCCCGGAGAAGCCCTACGCGACCTTCTTCGTGCACGGCCGGCAGTTCGACGGCTTCCACAACCGCTTCCAGGACATCGCCCGCGGCGGCCTGCGCGTGATCCGCACCCAGAACGCCGCGCAGCACACCCGCGAGAGCGAGCGCCTCTTCGACGAGGTCTACGGCCTGTCGTGGGCGCAGCAGCTCAAGAACAAGGACATCCCCGAGGGCGGCGCGAAGGCCGCGATCCTGCTCGAGCCGCACGCGACGGTCGACCGCTGCGTGAAGGCGTTCGTCGACTCGGTCCTCGACCTGATCGTGCAGACCCCCGAGGTGAAGAAGCTCGTCGTCGACCGCTTCGGCCGCGAGGAGCTCATCTACCTCGGGCCCGATGAGAACATCACCCCCGCCCACATCGTGTGGATCGTCGAGCGCGCGCGCCTGCGCGGCTACTCGATGCCCACCGCGTTCATGAGCTCGAAGCCGGGCGCGGGCATCAACCACAAGGTCTACGGCGTGACGAGCGAAGGCGTGAATGTCTTCCTCGACATCGCGCTCAAGGCACGCGGCATCGACCCGCGCAAGCAGAAGTTCACGATCAAGATCACCGGCGGCCCCGACGGCGATGTCGCTGGCAACATGATGCGCATCCTCGACCGCGACTACGGCAAGAACGCCGTGATCGTGGGCGTGGGCGACGGCTCGGGCTGCGGCGAGGACCCCGAGGGCCTCGACCACGCCGAGCTCCTGCGTCTCTTCAACGAAGGGCTGCCGATCGCAAGCTTCGACAAGAAGAAGCTGTCCCCGAAGGGCCGCATCGTCTCGGTCGACGAGCCCGATGGCGCACAGCTGCGCAACACGATGCACAACCGCCTCGTCACCGATGCGTTCGTGCCGGGCGGTGGCCGCCCTGCGACGATCCACGAAGGCAACTGGCAGGAGTTCCTCACCGCCGACGGCAAGCCGAGCACGATGGTGATCTCGGAGGGCGCGAACCTCTTCATCACGCCGGGCGCGCGCGAGGAGATCGCCAAGCGCGGCGCGACCGTGATCAAGGATTCGTCTGCGAACAAGTGCGGCGTGATCTGCTCGAGCTACGAGATCAGCGCGTGCATGGTGCTCACCGACGAGGAATTCCTCTCGATCAAGGACACCTATGTGTCGCAGGTGCTCGACCGGCTGCGCGAGCTTGCGCGCGTCGAGGCCGAGTTCCTCATGCGCGCCGCGAAGTCGCACCCGAACCTGTCGCTGCCGAAGATCTCGGTCGAGCTCTCGAAGGTCATCAACACGAGCGCCGCTGCGATCGCCCAGGGCGTTCCGAACTGGCCGGCCGAGGACCGCGAGCTTGCCAAGCAGATGATCCGCGACCACCTGCCGAAGATCCTCTTCGACTTCGCGGGCGACCGCGTGTGGAAGAGCCTGCCGCAGTCGTACCAGACCTGGATCATCGCGAACCGCCTCGCGAGCTCGATGGCATACCGCGAGGGCCTCGACTTCTTCGAGGGCTACACCGCCGCGGAGATCGCGGATCTCGCGCGCCGCTACATGAAGAGCGACCTCGCGAACCGCGACATCGTGGCCAAGGTGCGCTCGTCGAACCTCGCGGACAGGGAGCACATCGCGTCGCTCCTCGAACGCGGCGGCGCGCGCGCGGGAATCTGAGCGGTCGTGATTGAGCGGTCGCGGCTGCGGCCGCTCCCTTTGGCGATACGACAGCCAGTCTGGCGATACGACAGCCAATCTGGCGATACGAATGCCAACGGGTGCCCGTGGCTTGAGCGGTCGCGGCTGCGGCCGCTCCCTTTGGTGCTAGGACAGCAACGGGTGCCCGTGGTTTGAGCGGTCGCGGCTGCGGCCGCTCCCTTTGGTGCTAGGACAGCAACGGGTGCCCGTGGTTTGAGCGGTCGCGGCTTCGGCCGCTCGCTTTCGTGCTACGGGGCGCTTACTTCTTGAGCCGCGCGCGCAGCATCGCGCGCATCGTCTCGTACTCCTTCGCGAGCACGGTGTCGCGGCCGAAGACGCGCGCGTCCTCCGCAAGCTGCGGCTGGTCGAGCATCGCAAGCGCGGCCGCGGTCGAGCCGAGCTGGTCGAGCGCGCGCGCGAGCCAGACCGACGCCTCGAGGCGCTCGCGGAAGCGCGTGGCGTCGGCCGCGTAGAAGCGCGCCGCCTGGGCGAGCGCGTCGTACCCGGCCGGCGCGCGGCCGAGCTGGACAAGCACGCGTCCCACCGCCAGGCGCTCGGCCATCGCGGCGCGTTCGTCGCCCGACAGGAGCGACAGCCGCAGCGCGCGCGCGTCGAGTTCGAGCGGGTCGCCGAACGGCACTTCGCGCGCGAGGCGGTCGGCGGTGTCGCCGAGGCGCTTGAGGGCGTCGTCGCGCTTGCCGAGGTCGAGTTCGGCGCGCGCGAGGTCAACGGACATCGCGGCGGCTTCCCTCGCCGGCGCGTCGGCGCCGAGCGCCGCGAGCGCCTTCGTCAGCCGCTCCGCAGCCCCCGCCGCGTCGCCGTCGAGCCGCGCAAGGCGGCCGAGCACGGCCAGCGACTCGGCGTGCGCGCGTCCGCCGGCCTTCGCATCGATCGCAGCGGCGCGTTCCGCGCAAGTGCGCGCGTTCTCGCGCAGCGCGGCGCGCGCCGGCTCGTCGATCGCGGGAATCGCCTGGTAGGCAAAGCACATCGCCGCCACATTGCGGAAGACGCCCGCCATCTCGGCGCTGTCCGGCGCGTAGACCTTCTGCGCCGCCGCGAGGTAGCCCTTCACGAAGTCGAAGTCGACGCGCACGCGCGACGAGTCGCGCGCACGCACATCGATCGCCATCGCACGGACCGCCGCGCCGGTCAGCGCGAGGTAGCGCTCGGGCGGCAGTCGCTCGCTCAGCTGCGAAAGCACCTCGCCGCGCAGCAGTTCATGCACCGCAGGCGGCGCGAGTTCGGGCGTGCCGCCGGCCCAGATCTTGACGACACCCTCGAGGAGTTCGCCAGACGCGGCGAGATCGATCGCGCGCTTCTCGGCGTCCTTGATCGTGGCGGCCGCCGTGGCTGCGACCTGCTCGGCCGTCTCGAGCGCCTCGACGGCGGCCTTGCGCGACTCCTCGGCCGCGCCCTCCGCCTCGCGTTGCGCGGCGACCGCGGCATCGCGCTCGGCGGCCGCCTGCCCGCGCGCAAGCTCCGCGTCCGCCGCACGCTCGCGCTCGAACCACGCATACGCACCCGCGCCGATCGCGGCGCCGGCAAGCAGCACGATCGCAGCACCGGCGACGAGCGGGCCGCGCCGGCGTGGCGCGCCACCCGAGCCGTAGCCGTCGAACAGCGCCTTGGATTCCTCAGGACGCACGGATCAGCACCACCACGGCTTCGTGGCCGGCTCGACGATGATCGCTTCCGACAGGAACGCGGCCGCACGCTCGAGGCCTTCCTCGACCGACATGAGCGCGTCCTCGTGCTCGATCGAGAGCACATGGTCGTAGCCCTGGCGTCGCAGCATCGAGATGAACGGCTTCCAGAACTCGTGCCCGTGGCCATAGCCGCAGGTGCGGAAGTTCCACGAGCGGTTGTTGAGGTCGCCGTACGGACGCGCGTCGTTGTAGCCGTTGATGCGGCCCTGGTGGAGATGCAGTTCGGTGTCCTTCGCGTGGCAGTAGAAGAGGAGCCCCGCCTCGCCGAGGACGCGCGCGCTCTCGATCGGGTCGATGCCCTGCCAGAAGAAGTGCGACGGGTCGAGGTTCGCGCCGAGAATCGGCTTGCCCTTGAGGCCCGACGCCTTCATCGCGGCGGCGCTCAGGCGGATCAGCGTGTCCGGGTTGTAGACGCAGAAGCCAGGGTGCGCTTCCCACGCGACCTTCACGCCGTGCTTCGCGCAGAGGCGCGCCTGCGCCGACCAGTACGGCACGAGCACCTGCTTCCACTGGTAGTCGAGGATCGCGAGGTAGTCCGGCGGCCACGCGCAGGTGACCCAGTTGGGCATCTTGTCGGTCTTCGAGCCGCCGGGGCAACCGGAGAAGGTGATGACGACATCGGTGCCGAGCACCGGCGCGAGCTTCACCGCGTTCACGAAGTCGGTGTGGTCCTTCGCGGCGTGGCGCTTGTCGGGGTGCACGGGGTTTCCGTGGACCGCGAGGCCCGACAGCGCGAGGCCGTTGTCCTTCAGGATGCCCTTGATGCGGTCCTGCTCCTTCTTCGAGGCGAGCACCGCGGCCGGGTCGAAGAACGGCTTGCCGGGATAGGCGCCAACCGGGAGTTCGATCGCGTCGAGACGGATCTCGGCGCAGTATTGCGCGACATCCTCGAGCTTCCGACCTGCGAACAGCGCCGCCATCACTCCGAGCTTCATGGGACCTCCACCTTCGTTCGAGCTTTCTTCGGGCGTCACGGAACCACGCGTCGCCCGAGGCCTTGCGGCCGCCGAGCGCCCGAAAACTACCACCGATCGGGGTCCGAAGGGGTCTGCGCGGCGAACCAACGCAGCGCCGCATCGCAAACGAGCGCCCCCGCGTACCATGCGCACCATGTTCCTCGCGCCGTTCGTGGCCCTCATCTGCCTGCAGTCGACGCCGCCCGCGGCGACCCCGCCAGCCGCCGAGCCGCCGGCAACCGCGCCGAGCGCGCCGCCGTCCGACGCACCGGTTCCGGCCACACCTGCGCCCGCCCCGACCACCCCGCCGGGCGCCGAGCCCGACGCTCCCGCGGCCAAGCCCGCGCCGACCGTGCCGAGCGCGAGCGACCTCCCGCCTGAGAAGTACACCCGCGCGTACATCGTCGTCGACCGCGTGTCGACCGCCGCAGGCACGATCGAGAGCGAAGACGAGGCGGTGATCGTCCTGCGCGACGAGAAGGCCCGCGTGCGCAGCTTCACGAAGAACCGCGTGCTCGACATCAAGTACCTGCTCGACGGCCCAGCCGGCCGCCGCGTGCGCGTGGTCTTCAACGACGGACGCGTGCTCATCGGCAAGCTCGTCGAGGACGGCTACGAGGCCGTGTCCATCGAGATCGAGGGTATCGCCGCGAAGTACCCGCGCGAGGCGGTCGATGCCGTGCTGCCGTATCCGACCGACGAGGAGCTCTACGAGCGCTTCCGCACGACGGTGGAGCCCGACCAGTTCGGCGCGCGCTACACGCTCGCGCTGTGGCTCTACCAGAAGAAGATGTACCGCGAGTCGAAGCGCGAGCTCGAGAGCCTGCTCGAGGTGACGAACCACTACGAGGCGAAGCAGCTCCTCACCGAGGTCAACGCGCAGCTCCGGCTGCTCGAGCCCCGCGACGGCGAGGGCGACGGCGCTCCTTCGCGCGGCGGCGGCGAGGACCGCACCAAGCGCGAGAAGGACGAGCCGAAGTCGCCGCTTCTCTCGCGGGCCGAGGTGAACCTGATCCGCGTGTACGAGATCGACCTCGACGACCCGCCGCGGATCCAGATCCCCGAGTCGCTGATCGCGACCATGCTCGAGCGCTACACCGACAGCGAGCTGATCCCCGCGAACAGCGCCGACCGGCGCGCGTTCTACGCGAAGGAGCCGATCGAGATCGTCAAGACGCTGTTCGCCCTGAAGGCGCGCGACCTCTACGGCGAGATCGAGGTGCTCGGCGAACCCGAGTCGCTCAACCTCTTCCGCCAGCGCGTGCACAACGCGTGGATCATCAACAACTGCGCGACGAGCCGCTGTCACGGCGGCCCCGACGGCGGGCGGCTGTTCCTCCACAACAAGAACTTCAAGGATGCGGAGACCCGGATGACGAACCTCCTCATCCTCACCCGCACCACGCTCGACGGCGTGCCCCTCGTCGACTTCGAGAAGCCCACCGACAGCCTGCTCTTCCAGTACGCGCTGCCGAAGACCGAAGCCCGCAGGCCGCACCCCGATGTCCGCGGATGGTCCCCGGTGTTCACGCCCGGCCGCCGCGGACTCCAGGAGGACTTCGTCGACTGGGTCCGCTCGATGAAGATCCAGCACGGCGAGTACCCGAACATCGAGTACACCCCGCCGGGCCTCAAGCGGCCCGAACGGCAGGCGCCGAGCGGCCCCGACCGCTGAGATTCCACCGGCTGCCGGCCACGCCCGCGCCCCGCCGCGCGGCCCCCTCCGCGCCCGCTTCCGTTACACTCCCCCGCTCTGCCTTCAGCAGGGAGTTTTTAGGAATCCACAATGGCGTACTCCTCGACCCGTCTTGCGATCCGTCGCGCCCGTTCGCTCTCGTCCATCGTCGCCGCCTGCACGGCGACCGCCCTGCTCCTGACCGGTCCGGTCGGGTGCTCGGACCCCAGCATCGAGCGTCAGGCGAAGTTCGAGAAGGAACTCGGCGCCATCGCCGCCGAGTACAGCAACTTGCTCGGCACCAAGGTCGACCTCCTCTCCTCGAGCCCGACCGACGAAAGCCTCGCCGCGCTGCGCGCGGTGGCGGACAAGGCGAAGGGCCTCAGCGCCGGCTCGCCGACGCAGGAGGCCGCCGCGCGTTCGCTCGCAGCGAGCATCTCCCGCACGAGCGGCGTGCTCGCTCTCTCGCGCGCAACCAGCATCGAGGCTGCGCATGAAGAGAAGCGCGCGCTCGCGCTGGCCGCGGGCAGCCTCGCCAACGACCTCGACGCGATCGCCGAATCCGCCGGCAACCTCGACCTCGACGACTCCCGCGCGGCAGCGCAGGGCCTCAAGAGCGAGGCTTCCGAGTCGGCGCGCAGGCTCCAGGGCGCGGTGGCCAAGTTCGAAAGCCCGCTGAACGCGGCGACCTCGCGCATGAGCGAGGCTGCGGCGCGCCTTTCGGCGCTCGACCAGGAGAACGCGGTCCTCCTCCGCAAGGCGCGCGAGTCGAATCCCGAGGTCGCGCTGACCTTCGTCGAGGAAGCCGCCAAGGTGCAGGCCGAGGCGCGCGCGACGCGCACCTCGATGTCGAACAACGGAATCGACGCGGCCGAGCTCAGCAGCAAGAAGGCGCTCGAGGAGAGCAACCTCAGCGCAGCCCAGAACCTGCAGTCGGCGGCAACCGCCGCGCTCGACCTGCTCGGGCAGTTCGAAGGCGATGTCCGGTCGAGCGCGCAGAAGACCGCCGAGATGGCGAAGACCCTGCGCGCGCAGGCCGAGGAGCTGCTGAAGTCGATCGTGGACGAGCGCGCGGGCGCGCTTCGCGCCGCCTACGACGCGGCGGCGGCCGACTTCGCGAACGGCAGCTCGGGCGGCTCGCCGTCGACGATCGCGCTTTCCGACGAACTGCGCCTCCAGATGAAGGAACTCGAGGGCCTCGGCGCGCATGGCCGCGCCCTGCTCGCGCTGAAGGGCGAGAACGCCGCCGGCCTCGCCGATGCGAAGGCCGCCGCCGAGACGCTCATCGCCTCGATCAAGGAGAAGTCGGCGGCCGCCGTCGACCAGCTCGCAAACGCCGGCGAAGAGGCTTCCGCCTCCCCTGCCAAGGCGTTCTTCGATGAAGTGAAGAAGATGGCCGACGGGCTGTCGGTCGACAAGCTCATGACGCCGCCGGCGCTCGTCGAGCAGCCGAAGGCGGTCGCGAAGAAGGCAGGCGGCGCGTCGGGCCGCTCCATGTCGGGTGATGGTGGCGCCGCTGGCGGCATCGCCGACCTCGACGCGTGGGTCACGCAGATGAACGAACTCACCTCGAAGGGCGAGTTCGAGGCGGTCATCGACGCCATGACCGCAGCAGCCGACGAATCGACCGAGACGGGCCGCGCGATGAGCGGCCTCACCAAGCGGCTCATGCGCGCATCGGTGCCGCTTCAGAAGGCTCTGCAGGCGAAGTTCGGCTCGTCGACGCTCGATGTCGCCAACATGCCGGGCGGAAACTTCGGCGTCGGCATGCTGACGGTCAAGTCGAACAACGGCGAGGTTGCTTCGGTCGGCGGAGCCGGTACCGAGGAGATCGTCTTCCGCAAGACCAGCGGCGTCTGGAAGATCGACTATGTCGAGGCGCTCCGCCGTCGCGGCATGAGCGACGAGCAGCTCGAGGCGATGGGCCCCGCGATGGCGATGATGGGCGAGACGATGGCTGGCTCCATGGAGCGCGCCATGCAGGAGATCGCGGCGGCCGTCGAGGCTGGCCAGTACGCGACGCCCGAGGAAGTCACCCAGGCGCTCATCGAGAAGATGGCGGGTGCCATGGGCGGGCTCGGCGGCGGCGGCCGCGGCCGCGGTTTCTGAAACCGAGTCCCACGCACAGCATGCACTGCACGCAGCGGCTCCCGCATCGGGAGCCGCTGTTCTTTCACCCCTCCCCCGCTACGCTGCCTCCATGCCGCCGACGACCGACCCGCCGAAGACGAACCGAGGCCTGACGATTCTTGGCCGATTGAAGGCCGGATTCCTCGTCCTCACCGTCGTCATCTCGATGATCGCGTGCGTGGGCCTGCAGCCGATCCTCAAGGGCGTGGCGCGAGATCAGGACCTCGTGGTCACAGGGATTGCGGCGACCTTCCTCGACAAGCCCTGGGTCGGCGTGCTGCTCGGGCTCCCTGCCCTTGCCGCCTGCGTGCCGCTCCTGATGGGATCGCGGCGCACGCTTCTCTGGATGACGCTCGGAACGATCCTCGCGCTCCTGCCCGTCATCTACCTGTTCCTCGGGTTCCTCGGCGTGATGGCGCCGCTGTACGAGTACCGGCCGCTATGAGCGACGAGGCGCCCGCGCCGGACCGCGTCGCGCTGCGAGAGAAGGTCGAGGAGCGCGCGCATGAACTCGGCTTCGCGCTGGTCGGCGTGGCGCGCGCGGCGCCGAGCGCGCGCGCGACCGAACTGCGCCGCTGGATCGCCGACGGCAAGCACGGCGAGATGTCGTGGATCGCCGAGCGCGCCGAGCAGGCGGCCGATGTGCGCACGATGCTCAAGAACGCGCGCAGCATCGTGTGCGTGGCCGATCGCTACCACGACGGGCGCCCGGACCGCGCCAAGCCAGGCGCGCCGCGCGGGCGCATCGCGCGCTATGCACGCGGCAAGGACTACCACGACATGATCCGCGACCGCCTGCGCAGGCTCGCGCGCGCGATCCGCGATCTGTCGCCCGGCTGCGAGACGCGTCTGACCGGCGACATGCACCCGATCCTCGAGCGCGAACAGGCCGCGCGCGCGCTTCTCGGTGCGATCGGCAAGCACACGCTCCTGATCCACCCGGCGCGCGGAAGCTTCTTCCTGCTCGGCGAGATCGTGACCGACGCCGACATCGCGGCAAGCGACGAGGCGCCACGGGCGCGCACGATTCCCGAGGGCGACCTCTGCGGCAGCTGCACGCGCTGCATCGACGCGTGCCCGACCGAGGCGATCACGCCGTGGTCGGTGGATGCGCGGCGCTGCATCGCGTACCTCACGATCGAGAACCGCGGCGAGATCCCGCAGGAGTTCTTCGGCAAGACCGGCGACTGGTGGTTCGGCTGCGATGTCTGCCAGGAGGTCTGCCCCCACAGCCAACCGACGCGCGCCTCGCGCCGCGCGGGCGCGAACCCCGCCTACGCGCCGAGGCTCGACTCGGTCGACCTTCTCGAGGTCCTCGGCTGGACCGAAGAGGACCGCGCCCGCCTCGTCGTCTCAAGCGCCCTGAAGCGCGCGACCCTCGCGATGATGAAGCGAAACGCGCTGCTTGCGCTCGCGAGCACCCTGCCGACCGCCCCCGCCCCCGAGGCGGCTGTGATCCGCTCGCGCGCAAAGGCGATCGCCGCGGACGCCACCGAGGACGAGACCGTGCGCGCAGCGGCGCGGGTGGTGGCGACCTGCGCATGACACGGGCCTCCGCCCGAAATCGCCAACGCGCCCGGGTGTCGTCGGGCGCGTGGCGAAGGAGAAGGAGAAAGTCGGTGCGGGGCGGCCCGCGGGCGGTGCGCGGCTTCGTTCACCACAGCCGCGTCAGGCTGATGTCGACGACATGGCCGAGTTCGCGGGCCTTCTCGGCGGCGAGGTTCGTGGCGCGGGCGCGGGCGTCGTGGTGGTTCCTTGCGCAGAAGAGCCCGCGCACGACCCGCGACTCGGTGCGGAAGCCGCCGGTGGCGATCACGCGAACCTCCGCGAGATAGGCCCAGAGGCCGGCGTGGCCGCACTCCTGCCCTGCCATCGCGGCTGCCTCGACCACGGCGGGGTGCGAGTCGGTACGGGCTTGGTTGATGAATCGGTTGCTCATGGCGCGGTCCTTTGTGAACACGGGGGGCCGGTTTCGGAGCGGGAGCCCAGTATCCGTCGTTCGTCGCTTCCGACGATGAAGCGCGCCACCGACCGCCGCTGTGACGGGATTTTCGCGGACGAACGCTGGATTCCTTCGGGTACGCTTCTCGGGCTTCCGCGGTCCGACCGTCCCCCGTCCGGAGGCACGCCGATGGGCCACGACGACCAACCACACATCCTCGCCGACCTCCAGTCGCGCGATCCCGCGCGCGAAAGCGTGGCGCTGCGCGCCCTGATGAACGCGCTCCTCGAGCACGCCGCACGCGAGCTCGGGGCGCGGCGCAACTTCGTCAACGCGCAGGCGGAGAGCGTCGTGGCGCACGCGGTCGCGCGCGAACTCGCCGAGGGCTCGGCCGCTTATCAGAAGTTCGCGAACGACGAGCAGCTGTACGGCCGCCTCCATCTCGCAGTCACCCACCGGATCAAGGAACTCCTGCGGAGCCGCAAGGAGAACGCCCGTCATCTCGAGCAGGCAAGTGGCCGCAATCCTGACGACAAGCCCGGGGTCGACCCCACCGCGCTCGGCGCCGGCCCGAGCACCTTCGTGGCGCGCCGCGAGCACCGCTCGCGCCTCGACGCGTTGAACGAGGAGAGCCGCGAGCGCCTGCTTGCCGCGACGCCCGCCGCCGACCGGACGCTCGTCCAGTTCGTGGTCTTCGAGGGCCGCCGGTCCGATGCGGTCGCCACGGAACTCGGCGTCTCCGCCGACAGCGTGCGCATGCGCATGTCGCGCCTGCGCCGCCGCCTCCGCGAGTGCCTTCTCGGCCCGGTGCTCGCGCAGCTCGGCGACGACGACCGCGCGCTCGTCGAGGCGCTCTTCATCGAACGGGTCGATCTCGAGCTGCTGACCGTGCCGGCCGAGGACGCCCGCGGCGAGACGGCCGCGGTGCTCGCGCAGCGCGTAAGCCAGCTCGTGCGGGTCTCGCTCGTCGAGTCGCTCGGCGACGAGGGCGTCGTCTATCTCATGCGCCTGCTTGGGAAGCCGAAGCGCGGGTCGTGACCGGGGCGCGGCTCAGCCGCCTTCGGCGTTCGTGTCGAACGAAAAGACGCTCAGCTCGGTCGCGCGCTTGATGCCGAGCTTCTTGAAGATGCTCTTGCAGTGCGAGGACACGGTATCGACCGAGATTCCCAGCCTCTTCGCGACTTCGGCGCGCGAGAGCCCCCGCTGCAGCATCGATGCGATCTGCCGCTCTCGCTTCGCGAGCGATGAAGGCGCAACCTTGCGTCCCGAGCGGATCGTCCGCACGACGGTGTCGGTGCGCATCTTGACCAACGGCCCCTCGCGGACCGGGCCGCCGACGGGCGCGACGCGCAGGAACACGGCATGGTGCCGAGACATCCGCTCGCCTTCGGGCAGCGGCTTGTTCTGACGATCGAGGATCTCGCGGAAGAAGGTCGTCACGGCGACCATGCGACGCAGCAACTCCGCAAAGTCCGCGTCGGTTGCCTTGAAGTACGCCGCGAACGCCCAGAATCGATCTCCGTCGGGACTCCGCTCGCGGTATGGAAGCATGCGCGCAAGGATCGCCTCCTGATGGCGAAGACCCGCCTCGGTCCACTTCTGGACGGTTGCTTCGTGGTCGGGTCCATTCGGAAGTTCGACATCGATCGAATCCTTCATGCTCGCATAGGTGATCGTGCGGCGTCCGTTGCCAGCGCGGAGCTTGCGGACCAGCGACGCCGCCTCGAGCAGATCGACCGCCGCCTGGACCGCGGCGATCGTGATCCCGAGACGCTCCGAGATGTCTGCGAGCGAGAGCGGCTGCTTCTCCGTGCGGAGCAGGCCCCAGGCATCCATCGCATCGAAACTCTCGTACGCCTGCAGCAGGTTCGCGTTGACATCTTTGGCGAGATGGGACTTCATTCGCACTCCGGATCAAGATGGTCCGCGCAGACATCGCGCGGAGGGCGGCATTGGGGGCGGAGTGTAGTTTCACGGCGCGCGTCGGTGTCACGCCTTCACGGCGCGCCGGATCACGCCTTCACGGCGCGCCGGGCGCGCCGGATCACGCCTTCGCGCCGCGCCGCGCGCGCCGGGGGGGCTTTCCGACCGCGCTGTCGAACGAGAACCTGTTGAGTTCGATCGCGCGGCGGATCCCGAGTTTCTCGAACATGCGCTTGCAGTAGGTCGAGACCGTCTGCGCAGAGATGCCGAGCCGCGCCGCGACCTCGGGCCGCGAGAGTCCGGACTGCAGGAGCCTC
>Ga0209985_10001395_pt1 | contig 23848 bp, 20 predicted proteins | sample NOAtaG_FD_187305 | JGI IMG/M metagenome (GOLD analysis project Ga0209985, IMG submission 187305) | Freshwater lake microbial communities from Lake Erie, under a cyanobacterial bloom - NOAA_Erie_Diel6S_1000h metaG (SPAdes) (version 2) | ecosystem: Environmental > Aquatic > Freshwater > Lake ...
CCGCCGAGGGAGACGCCTTGCGCGCCTGATCGATCAGGTCGGGAAACTCGAGGACCTCGATTGCGGGCTCGACCGCAGCCTTCGCGGCAGGCGCCGTTGGCTTCGGACCGTCTGAAGCGGGCGGTGCGTCGGCCCACGATGCGCGACCGAGCGATCCGATCGAGAGGAGCATCGCCGTTAGGGTGAAGACCCAGCCCGTAAGCCGAAGCCATCTGAGTTGAAGGTGTCTTGATCGAAGGCCTCTCGAACGCATGGATGATCCCTTCCGTGGTGACTCGCTCACGATCGACCCGCCTCATCAGACAAGTCGTCCTCGGTCAGTACGCCGTCCTTGTCTGCGTCGAGCTGGTCGAAGCGTCGGTGAAGCGCGGGCGGAACCTCCGGCTTCTCGATCCGCCCGTCGTCGTTTCGGTCGAACTGGCGTCGCAGCGCCGCGAACGACGGCGTCCGCCCGTCTGCCGCGCCGCTCACGCGCCCGCGCAGCGCGCCGCGTCCCGGCAGGTCCATCGGGTTCATCGGATCCTCTCCCTCGATGTAGTACTCGATGTACCCGAGCATCATCTCGTCGACGGTCTGCTGGCCCCAGCGCACCGTCTTCGTCGGGTCGGGGTTCGCGGGGTTGTCGGCGCTGTTGTCGTACCACGCGGTGCCGTGCAGCACCGCGCCGCGCGGTACCTCGAGCGGCTCGCGCAGCTCGTAGCGCAGCTGCCAGTTGAAGTCGTACTTCGGGATGTCGAGCACGGTGCGCTTGGGCTGCCCGGGAAGTTCGAGTTCATAGCGGTACGCCTTCCCGCGAACATGCATGTGGGGCATGAAGGCGAGGATCTTCGCGTCGGCGGGCACACGCAGCTGTCCCGTCTCGCGGTGGTTCGCGGCCCCTGGCGGAATGCGAAGCCGGATGTTCGCAACCGCCGCCGTACGCACGAGATGCTTCGGAGGCGCGTCGGCGAACACGAGCCCGATCTTCATCTGGTCGCTTGTCGCCTTCCCGTTCGGCGTGTAGTGAATCTGGAAGAGAAGCGACGAGTTCGCTGGCAGCTTCCGCGCCATGCCCTCAGGCAGCACCATCGAGTCGTTGCCGGGCACATACGCAGCCCAGTAGCCGCTTGCCTCGTCAGCGCCCAGGCGGCGGCGCATCGCGGGGTCCTTCGCCGCGTCCTCATCGAGCGCGAACACCAGCACGTGGTGCACCACCGACGGATCGGTCGGCGCGATCTGCACGGCCTTCACCCAGCGGTCCTCGGTCAGGTTCGTGGGCACCAGCACGTTCTGGTACGGCATGAATCCGTCGGCCTTGACCGCGATCGGCTTGGGGAGCTGGAACACCGCGTCGGGCGTCCCGATCTTCCACCCATCCTCTGCGAACGCGCGCGGCAGCGGGAGATCCTTCGGGTCACCCTCGGGCTTGCCAGCCGCGATCCACGCCGCGATCGCATCCTTCTCAGCCTGGCTCATCGCGCGGTCGTTCGACCACGGGCTCGGCAGCGGCGCGTGGTCGGCGCCATGCAGCGGCGCCGCGAACCACGGAGGCATCGTGCCCGCCTCGGTGACGGTTCGAATCATCGTTGCGCGGCGCGATACGGCGTCGTGGGTGTCGAGGCGGAACGGCCCGACGCCGCCCTCGCGATGACACTCGACGCAGTTCGCCGCCATGATCCGCGAGATGTCGCGGGCGTAGGTGACGGAAGGCGCGAGCGCGTCCGCAGCCGCGGTTCCAGCGGACGCCTTCGCAGGCTCGATCGCACAGCCTGGCGAGCTGGTCGCCTGAATCTCTGGCGCGCGCCCCGCGAGCGCCGCGTCGAGCGCATCCTCGAGAAATCGCCGTCGAGGCTCGGGCAGCGTGAAGTTCACGCCATACTGGTCGTGCACCGCGCCGCGGTAGACGAGCGTGTTCGCCGCATCGATCACGAAGACCTCGGTCGTGGTCCGCGCGCGGAGCGACCTCGCGACCTCGCCGCCTGCGTCGTTCAGGTAGAGCCCGTCGAGCCCGAGATCCGCGACCTGCTTGCGCATGTCCGCCGCGCTGTCGGTGCCGCTCACATTCACGAAGACGAACTTCACGCCGCGCGCGCGAGAGGCGTCCTCGATGCGCGCAAGCGACGGTCCAAACTTGCGGCACAAGGGACACGTGACGCTCGTGAGCGCGATCACGGTGAGCCTTTCGCCGCGACCGTCGCGCCAGCTGCGCACGACGCCGTCGATGCCGCCTGCACGCACATCAGCGGCGTATGAGCCGATGCCCAACTCCCGCGCATCCCGCGGCGACGGCGGCGCGAGGGGGCTCGGAGCCGTCTGCGGGGAAGCCGCCTGCGCTACGGAAGCGGCATTCCCGACGGCTTCAGGCGCCGCGGTCAGGGAAAGGATGAGGCTGAAGGTCGTTGCGAGCATGTCGGGTCGAAAACGCGGGTCGGCCGCCGCCATTGCGGCCAGTCAGGTGCAATTGCCCCACGACGCGAGGACAATCGCGAGATCAGCGCCGTCGGCCGTGCCATCGGCGTCGATGTCCGCGATGGGATCCGCCGAACCCCACCCGCTGAGCACGATCCCAAGATCGCCGCCGTCGATCGCGCCGTCGCCGTTCACGTCCCCCGCACAGGATGCGCAGCCCATCGAGCTCGAGGCGATCTGCGAGAAGAAGCGGGTCCAGACGAGGTCCGCAGCACCAGGCTGGTACACATGGCCCGTCCCTTGGACCTCCGTGAACCAGACGGGCGCGTCGCCCGCGTAGATGCTCGTCACATAGGTACGGGGTACGCCGTAGTTCAGCTGTTCCGTGATCGTGCTCACGAGCGTCGCGTTGTTGTGCGCAACCCAGTACGCACGCTGCTCCTGATCCTGCACGCCGCGCGGCCGCGCGTTCTTGCCGACGCCCGTGGTGAAGTTCTCGTTGCCGCCGCGCCAGGTCCAGACGGGCACGGGAAGCGCGGGCGTCATCTCGGATTCGCTTCCGCCATAGGCCGTGATCCAGCCGCCCGAGACAGGCGCGATCGCAGCGACCTTGTCGGCATGCACCGATGCGAACGAGTTCGTCATCATCGCGCCGTTCGAGAATCCGGTCATGTAGACCTGGCACGGGGCGATGCCGCACAGGACCCGCATGCGCCGGATCAGCGCCGCGAGAAACGAGATGTCGTTCGGCGCAGCGCCCGTGAATTCCCAGTCGTTTCATGCGAATCCGCCCGATGATCCGGCGGAGAGCGCGCCATCGGGATACACGACGACGAAGCCGTGCTGGTCGCTCTCGGCATCCCATCCGCAGGTCGACTGAAACTGGGCGCCGGAGGTGCCGGTCGGATGCAGCGCGACGACGAGCGGCCGCGGATTCGCCGGTGAGAAGCCGGGCGGAAGATGCACGATGAAGGAGCGCGTCAGCCCCTCGTGCTGCATGGTCGCACTGACGTTGGTCTGTGCGAGTGCGGTCGCGCCGCAGAGCGCCGCGACGGCGAGAAAGCTCGCGGAAAGGACTGCGGGAAACGAGCGTGCGGCGTGTCTCATCGTCAGCGAACGGATCGAGCGGCACGGTATTGCCAAGGAGGGCCGCCAACGTTGCCTGATTGCGCGGGTTCGACCCCGCCAAGGCGGACCCGCCGGGTGGAAGCCAGCTCCGGAAACCACCGTTCGAAGCCTCCCTGCGCCCGCTCGGGAAGCGGGAACGGAACTCTCAGGGTTTGCGCCGGACATCGTGTCCGGAGATCGGCCCCTGCCCGAGGTGTCCTCGAGTCGGAGGCCCGTCGGGCAGAGTCGAAGCGCCTGCGAGTCCCCCGGCCCGATCGAACAGCTCCGGCAGACTCGCGCCGTGGACAGATTCGCCGTGGAACGATCTCGCCGCGTCTCGTGCTTCTCTCGTGCTTCTCGCGTGCTTCTCGCGTGGCATGTCGCTGCGCTGGCATCGGGGCGATGCCGAAGCTTGACTGCGTGCGCTGGATTCGCGAACTCCGATGCCTTGGTGATGAACGAGCCGGCCGCGGGCGGTCGATGGGACATCACTCAGCGCGACGTCTCGAGGCGTTGGAGGGATGCGTCGAGGCCCTTCCGAATGCGCGCGTACAGATCGAGAACCCCGGGCATAGGGCAGCTGGCGTCGAAAGGACGCGCGCTTGAAACCGCGAGTAACACTCAACGTTCCCCGGCACCGTGGACGTTCAGCGGCGGCGACGACCGCCGCCACGGATGCCAGCGACCGCAAGCACCGCGAGTGCGCCCGGAGTGGGCACGAAGATGGAGGCGCCTGCCACGTCCTCATACGCGTACTCGATGATGCTGCGCGTCGCCAGCGTCGACCCAATGCTGAGCCGCAGGTAACCGTAGTGGACCTGGTTGGTCGCCTCATTGAGGAAGCGGAAGCCAGCGTAGTTGTTGGTGCTGTTGAGGAAGAAGGGCGATCCCGCCGGCGAAGTGGTGGTGATGCCCGCGTTGCCTGTCTGCCAGAACATGTTGGGCAGGTCTCCGATCACTGCGCCACCGGCGAGGTTGGCGATGTTGAGCCCACTGTTCAGTCGAGCGAAACCTCCCGTGGAGGTCTGCGCTCCATTCACAATCGGACCGGAGACGGTCAAGCTGGCGCCAAAGCCGAACAGGTTCAGGTCGTATCCCGGAAATCCGCCGAATGTGGTGCCCACCTGGCCGGTCACGACATCGAGGAACACACCGGGAGGAACGCCCCCGATGTTGATGTTCACCGGGCCGCTGGTAACCACGGCGGCATTGGACGCGGATGCAAGACCGAGGGACAGCGCGGCGGCGAGCGCCGACGGGAGGGCGGACTTCATGGGACTGACTCCGAATGTCGAGAGGGGGAGGGATCGGGAAGAGTGGAACAGGACGAGAGAAGCTCCTAGACCATTTGTTTACTTCAGATTGCTGCGTGAACTGCAGTCGAGCAAGGCGGCATGAGACAGAATTGAGAATTCACGACGGCATCCTCCCCGAGTGGGGAGGAGTCACGGATCGATTGCCGCGATGCGGCGCAAGTGCGCAGCATGCGGTCGGCCCTCGGCCACGGGTGGCACGCCCGTTCCGCTCGCGTCAACCGGCAGCGGGCCGACGCGGGACGTGAGGGCCGCACGCAAGCGGGTTCAACGCAACAGCCTCGGTGCAATGGCCGCGCCGCTCACTTCACCGACGAATCGGTCATCACGACGCGGAATCCGATGCTCAGGAAGTCGAAGCCGAAGCTGTCGAAGTCGGGTTTCGTGGCGGTGCGGTTCGCCGAACGGCAGTACGGCGCGGTGTAGTTCCAGCTGCCACCCCGATAGACACGGTCGGTGCCGTTCGCGGGCCCCGTCGGGTCGACCACGGGGCGGCTCGAATGCCTGACATACCAGTCGGCACACCACTCCCACGCGTTGCCATGCATGTCGTAGATCCCGAACGCGTTGGGACGCTTCTGCCCGACGGGGTGGGTCTGTCCGCCCCCGTTCGGCTCGTACCACGCATAGTCGCCGAGCGCCGAGGCGTCGTCGCCGAACGCGAACTCGCCGGCGCTTCCGCCTCTGCAAGCGAACTCCCACTCTGCCTCGGTCGGCAGCCGATACGAGCGCCCCGCAGCCTTCTCCGCGGGAAGTTCCGACAGGCGCCGACAGAACTCGGCCGCGTCGTTCCACGAGATGCGCTCAACCGGATGGTTCGCAGTGCTCTCCTTGTTGCGCGGATCCTGGAACTGGCTCGGGTTCTTGCCCATCACCCGCTCGTACTGTTCCTGCGTGCACTCGAACGCGCCGATCGAGAAGTCGCGACTGATCGTGACTTCATGTTGCCGCTCGTCGAGATCGGCGTTGGGATTGCCCCGTGGCGAGCCCATCAAGAAGGTTCCCTTCGGCACGCGCACGAACTTCATCCCGATGCTGTTGACGACGTCGCTCGACGCGCCACTCGACGCACCGTTCGGTACGTCGCTCGACGCGCTGTTCGCCGCATCTGGCGAATCGGGCGCCTTGATGTCCTGATCGCCTGAAGTCTGGCAAGAGCAGGTGAGCAAGGCCGAAGCCAGAAAGAGACAGCAATATGCAGGGGACGGAGTCATGGATGTGCTTCCTTCGGCAAGAGCTTCGGATGCCGCACGAAATGAACTGCGCGACGATGCGCGGTGCGCGGCATCCGCGTATTCGCGCGCGACCTTCGGCGGGATGCGGCCGAGAGTCGGTTCCGTCCGATGAATCCCTCTCAAGAATGAGTTTCGGTGCCGCGAAGTTCCCGCGCCCTACACGCTCGTGCCTGCAACGCGCGCGGTCGTGCTGCTCCAAAGCCGCGCCGCCTCAGCTCCTCAGCTCCTCCGGTTCCACCTTCGAGTCGAGCGACCTAGGTTCTGTCTGACGGATCCGCCGGGCTTCAATCCGCACGGCATCCCGGATGGCTGCGTCGGGTTCAACTCGCTGTATCGCTGCGGATACAGCTTCGTTTCCCCTCCTTCCCTTCCGGGCGCCGATGCGGATTTCGGGCCTCCGGCGATCCGTCAGACAGAACCTAGTCGGAACGGCCTCGAAAGTCTGCGGTCGCTCGAAGCACGGCAAGACGGGCGGAGGCGGATTCCTTCGCGACCGGAGAGCGGGATCACGATCAAGTCGGTACGAACGGTCACCCGGTCCAAGCCCAGCGGAGCACGCGGAGCCATGTCGGGACCGGTCCGGTTCTGCGGCGGGCCAGGAAGCGCCTCGTCCGCTTCAATCGGTCGCGAGAGGGCGCGCCTGAAGCCGCCGAGCAGTCACCGCGCGACGCGGCTCATCGTCACTCGGCCATGGTCGGATCCATCACCGACCGGACCCGGGAAACCATGTTCGCGGGGAATCCGCCATGGCGTGCATGCCCGCGCACAACCCCCTCGTCGGGAGCGACTTACACGTGGCAGCGCTTGTCATCGGTGACGTAGCTCCGCACCCACTGGGTTCTGGGGCCCATTCCCTGCAGGACACGGGTGAAACATGCTGAAACGACGGTCATGCGTTTCCCCAAGTAGTGCATGAGGCACACTACCGCCATGCCATCGGACCTCCCAAACAAGATCGAACGCGACCTCAGCGTCGGCACCGCCTGGCTCGTCGTCCTCGCGACGATCGCGGGCGCCGACGAGCCGATTCACGGCTATGAGATCGCGCGTCGCCTCGCGGACGAGGCTCCCGAAGGGCTTTCCTTCAAGCAGGGAACCCTCTATCCGATGCTCCGCGCGATGGAGGCCGACGGCCTCATCCGCAGCACGCTCGTGCCTTCGAACGAGGGCCCCGCGCGCAAGTGCTTCACGCTCACGGCAGATGGCAAGCGTGTGCTTGCCGCGTGGGTCGCGACCTGGCGCAGCACCAACCGATGGGTCAACAAGGTCCTAGGAGAAATCGATGTCCGCTGATGAGCGCATCCATGAACGTACCGCAGGCGGCGACCCGATTCGCGCCTATGTGAAGCACCTCGCCGCCGAACTCGATGGCTGTGATGCGTCCCTTGCGCACGACGCGCTGATCGACGCCGAAGTGCACCTTCGATCCGCGGTTCGCGCGGGCGCTACGGCCGAGCGCGCGATCGCCGACTACGGCACGCCCTCCGAGATCGCGCGGGCCTATCGCGCGAGCAGGGGCGCAGGGGCAACGCTCGCGGCGGGCGCATCCACGCCGCCTCCCGGCGCGCCTCCAGATGCGGCCGCGCAACGCGGTTTCAGCAGCATCCCGATCATCGGCGTCTGGGCGCAGCCGGCCGCATGGGGCGGATTGCTCTACTTCGGTGGGATCGGCTTCGTGCTCGCGGTCTTCTACTTCACCTTTGCCGTGACCCTCGGCACGCTTGCGCTCGGAACGATGCCGCTCGTCATCGGTCCGGCGCTCCTTGTGCTGCTTCTTGCCAGCGCGCGCGGCCTGAGCCTGTTCGAAGGCAAGATCGTCGAGCTCCTGCTTCGGGTGCGCATGCCGCGGCGCGCGCAGCCTGTCGCAGGCCTCGAGGACGTCGGCCTCTTGAAGCGCATCGGTTGCTGGCTGCGCGACGTCCGCAGCTGGATGTCGCTTGTCTATCTCGTCGGCAACTTCCCCGTCAGCATCGCCCTGTTCACGGTCACGATCGCGTTCTTCATGGTCAGCGCGTGGCTTCTGGCGGCGCCGGCGCTCTACGCGCTTGGCATGCCGATCTCGCAGGCCGCGCCTGACGACGGGTTCGCGCTCTGGTCGCTGCTCGGCGTCAACTCCGGTGGCAAGATCTTCCTCACCACTTCCACGGTGGTGCCCGTCTTCGTCATGGGTCTCGCGCTCATGACCGGAACCCTCTGGCTCATGCGCGGCTTCGGCTGGATCTACGGCCGCGTCGTGCAGGCGATCCAGGTCGCACGTCCGCAGTAGGGCGCGCCCCCCGGCGCGATGCGGGCTTCGGCCAGCCATCTCGTCCAGAATCTCTCGGAAGACCGGGACCTTGAAGCATGCATCGCAGGCCGCCGCACCCGAGAAGCCTCACACGATCTCGTCGAGCGCCGCGCAGGTGAGCGCGAGTTCGTCCGGCGAGTTGTAGTGCTGCAGGCTCAGGCGCGCGACGCCCATGGCGGGGTCGATGTGGAGGCCACGGTCGGTGGCCAGCTGCTCGACGAGGCGCTTCGAATACGCGTGGCCCGCGCGCATCGAGATGTCGCGCGCACCGAGGTGGCGGCTGATCTGGACAGGGTTCGCCTTCGTGCTCGTGAACGAGATCGTGCCAACGCGGCTTGCCTCGGCGTGGCGCGGACCGACGATCCGCACGCTCGGCTTGCTCCTGAGGTAGTCGATGATCTGCGCGGTGTGCCGGTCCTCGAGGCCGCGGATGACCGAGTACGCGAGGTCGAATACATCGCGCGTCGGCGACAGCGACCAGTCGCCGGGCTTGCCCGCCGCAGCCATGCCGCCGTTCGCGATCGCGCACAGCTCTTGCATGAAGTCCCACATCGCGGCGACGCCGGCCGCCGCCTCGTGGCTCGCGTTCCCGAGCTCCCACTTGTAGGGCGCCGTGCTGTCGAGGAAGTAGTGGTTTGGCCCGATGATCTCGCCCATCGCCTCGTGCGTCCCGAACATCGCGGCCATGTGCGGGCCGAAGACCTTGTACATCGAGTAGACATACCAGTCGCAACCGAGTTCCTGCATGCGTGGCGCGCGATGCGGCGTGTACGCGACGCCATCGACGACGATGCGCGCGCCCGCCGCGCGGGCGATCTCCGCGGCTCCGCACATGTCCCAGACCTCGCCGAGGATGTTCGACACCTGCGGGACCACGACGAGCAGCGTGCGATCGTTGACCAGGTTCCTCAGCGTGTCGAGCGATGGTCGCCAGCTGACCTCGCCCGCATCGGGCCCGGCGACATCGCGGACTGGCTCCACATGCCACGGCACGATGGTGTAGCCGCGCAGCGCGAGCCGCACCCATGGTCCGACATTTGCCTCGTGTCCCGCGGTGCAGACGACGATCCGATCGCGCGCAAGCAGGCGATCGCGCAGCGAGCCGTCGCCGTCGCTTCCGCGAGCCGTCGCCTTCTTCGCGAAGTGTTCGCGCAGATCGACCGGAGCCGCGTCAGGATCGCGGCACGCGTCCCGCGCATCGGCGTACGCCGCGGCGAGCTCGTAGCAGAGCACGGTGGACGAGGATCCAAACACGACTTCGCCCATTCCGGCGCCGATCGCCGGCCCCGCGGTCCCGCCGTTCACGGCTTCATGTCCACCGAGGAACACCTTGACCACCTCGCGCGCCCTCGGAATGACCGCCGACGCGCGCTTCGACATCGCGCAATCGCCGCCGAGCTGCACGAACGACCGCTCCATGTACTCGCGCATGGCGTCGATGACGCAGCGCGGCAACTGCGAGCCGCCTGCGTTGTCGAGCATGATGGTGCCCGTCGAAAGGCCGGGAAAGAGGGCGCGGATCGCGGGGAGGTACTGGACGTGCATCCCCCCGAATGTACTTCGATCGGAATCGTCGCAGGAGGGCGCGACGGCGTTTCCCGAGACGATGTGTCCCTTCGTCACGCAAGGGAGTGGCGCGAGCGGTCTGCGTTCGACGATCGCCGCGAGCTTGGTGTCGAGGTCGCCGGCGGCGACCTCCTTCACGATCTGTCCGATCGCGCCGAACATGTCGGGCTCGATGATGAGCATGCCTTGTCTGGCTCCGCTTCCGCCTGTCAGCTTGATGCCGTCCGTCGTGGCGCTGCTTGCGCACGACGATTGGCACGAAGCCGACCTCCATGCGCTCCGGCCAAGTCGCGAGCTCGGCCTCGCGGCGCGATTGCGCGAAGGCCGACGATGCGGAGAGGCATGCGGCGAGAGTGAAGGTGGAGCATTCGGCGCGAGACGGAGACGTGTGCGCGAGGCACCGTAGTCAATTCCACGGCACGGAAGACACGCGCTCGCGTGCTCGCGGCGCAGATCGGTGGACGAGCATCTATCATGCGCGACGCCCGGCACGCGTCGGCGCGACGACTCACCGCTCGGAGTAATCCATGGACATCCTCTTCTTGCTCACCCCCAGATTCACCGACAGCGCCCGCGACAACGAGGGCAAACTCTACTACTGCCCCGACTGCGCGTTTCTCGAAGGCGTGCTTCATTACTGCCCGGATCTGCGGAAACGGCTCGATATTCGGTACGTCGACTATCCGAGACCGAGGCGCGAGATCATCGAACTCGTCGGCGACGCGCGCCAGGGCTGCCCGAATCTGATTCTCGATCCGTCGAATCACGGCTTCGTCGACGCTTCGCGCTTCTACCGCGTCGGCGACCGACTGCACACGGACGACACGAAGGTGATCGTCGAGTACCTCGCAGCACGGTACGGCGAGCTCATCCCTCACTTCTGACGACACGTGCCACCCGATCGGGTGGCTCCGTCGGATCAATCTGCGCGCATCAGAGGATCTCATCGAGTGCTTCGCATGTGAGGTCCATCTCCTCCGGCGAGTCGTAGTGCTGCAGGCTCAGGCACGCCACGCCCTCGCCGATCTTCGAGCCCGCGCGGCCACCGTGCACAGCCTCGTGTGCGCCGAGAAACACCGTGACGACCTCGCGAGCCCGGGAGAGAGCGCGCGGATGGCAGGAAGGTGCTGGAGGGGCATGCGGCGGAACGGAACGGTCTGGCGACCTCGAGCGCGTGGACCGCGTCGGATTGCCGTCGACGGTCGCCGCGCCGCGCCTTCCGCGCGGCAGCCGCTTCGGTGGCCGCGACTCACCGCAAGGCGATGATCCGCACAAGTTCTTCCGGCGACGGAAGCTCCTTCGCCGGGCAGCTGCTCAGGTGGCCGTCGATCGCCAGCATGGCATACCCATGGACCGCGGACCACGCGAGGATGGCTTCCCTGGCCGCGTGCTTGGCGTTGGCGTTCGTTCCAAGGGCGACAGCGTCGACGAGCACTTGGAAGCTTGCGTCGCCTGCCGCGACCAGGCCTGGGTATTGCTCCCATCCGGTCAGCACGGGACCGAACATCAGCCCGTAGAGGCGCGGATGCTCGGTTGCGAAGCGCACATACGCGACCGCCATCTGGCGGAGGCGCTTGGGAGGGGATCCCTTGGCCGCGGCTGTGACGGCGGTCAGCTGACGGAATCCCTCCTCTGCGACGGCTGCGAGCAGCGCGTCCTTCGACGCGAAGTGCCGGTAGGGCGCGTTCGGCGACACGCCGACAAGCCGTGCGACGGATCGGAGGGAGAGTTCGGCAGACGATCGAGTCTCGAGCAGCCGAAGCGCGCCCTCGACGAGGGCCTGCCGCAGGTCGCCGTGGTGGTAGCGTTGGGATGGCTTGTGGGGCATGGCGGAAGTATGGCCGACTTTGTTGACGCTGTCCACATCAATGTGTACACTGTCTACACTGGCCTTTCGGCCCCGCGCCCATGCGACCGCTCGATCACCTCGCCTACCGGATGCTCATCGGCGACCGGCTCAAGTACCTGAGCCTTGTCGCGGGGCTCGTGTTTGCGTCGCTCCTCGTGGTCCAGCAGGCCTCGATCTTCACCGGCTACTCCGATCGCACGGGCTCGTGGATCTACGACAGCGACGGCCACGACCTCTGGGTGATGGACGAGCAGGTCGAGATGAGCGAGGACAGCAAGCCGCTTCTCCAGACGGCGCTGTCGCGCGTCCGTGGCGTCGATGGCGTCGCGTGGGCGGTGCCGCTGTACAAGAACTACCTGAAGGCGCGGCTTCCCGACGGAAAGCTCATCACCGTGCGCGTCGTCGGCATCGACGACGCGAGCCTCGCAGGCGGTCCGCTCGGCGCGTCGCGTGAGTCTCTGGCCACGCTTCGGCGCGACCAGGCCATCCTCGTCAACGAGGCCCAGCTCGCCACCGTTCTCTCGGTGCGAGAGGCTGACGGCAGTGTTCGCCCGCTCGCGATCGGCGACGCCATCTCGGTCAACGAGCATCAGGCGATCGTGGCGGGAACCTTTTCGGCGACACCCGACTTCTTCTGGGATCCCATCCTCTACACGACCTATTCTCGCGCGCTGACGATCGCGCCTCCCGAGCGGCGCAGCACGACCTATGTCCTCGTGAAGGCACGGCCGGGCGTCGACATTGCGGCGCTCGCCGCTCGGATCCGCGAGACGACGGGTTTCGCCGCCCTCACCACCGAGGAGTTCGCGGCGCGCACCCGCACCTATGTCCTCGCGCAGACGGGCATCCTCATCAACTTCGGCATCACCATCGTCCTCGGCTTCATCATCGGAACCCTCGTCGCGGCGCAGACGCTCTACAGCTTCATCCTCGAAAACCAGCGCGCCTTGGCCGCGCTCAAGGCGATGGGGGTGCGGAACGCCCGCATCGCGCGCATGGTGGTCGTGCAGGTGCTCGTCGTCGGTGTGCTTGGCTACGGAATCGGCGCAGGCCTTGCCGCGCTCAGCGGGTCGATCCTCGATAGCGCGGGGCTCGCCTTCCGAGTCACGTGGATGACCCTCTTCCTCGGTTTTCTCGCGATTCTCACAAGCTGCCTCCTCGCGGGGCTCCTGGGCGTTCGCCGCGTCATGCGGCTCGATCCCGCATCGGTGTTCAAGACATGACTGCAGCACCCGCCGCCAGTCCGCCTGCCGTCGCGATCCGCTGCGAGGCCCTCACCAAGCACTACGGCTCGGGCGAGACGCACATCGCCGCGCTCCGCGGCGTCGATCTCGCCGTCCAAGAGGGCGGCCTCACCATGCTCGTCGGACCATCGGGTTGCGGCAAGACCACGCTCATCTCGATCCTCTCCGGCATCCTCTCGCCGAGCTCGGGCGAGCTCAGCGTCTTCGGCACCGATCCGTCCCGCCTCGCGGACGGCGAGCGCGCGGAGTGGCGTGCGAGCACGGTTGGCTTCGTGTTCCAGCAGTTCAATCTGCTGCCGGCGCTGACCGCTGCCGAGAACGCGGCCGTCCCACTTCTCATCCGAGGTGTCCCATGGAAGCAGGCGGTCGAGGTGGCGCGCGGCCATCTTGCCGAACTCGGCTTGGGCGAGCGCTGCGCGAGCCTGCCGCGCGAACTCTCCGGTGGCCAGCAGCAGCGCGTCGCCATCGCTCGGGCGCTCGTCCATGATCCGCGGCTCCTTGTCTGCGACGAACCGACCAGCGCGCTCGACCATGAGACGGGCGAGCGCGTGATCGATGTCCTCCGCGCTACCGCGCTCCGATCGGGCCGCGTCGTGATCGTCGTCACCCACGACCAGCGCATCCTTCGCTACGCCGACGCGCTCCTTCGCATGGACGATGGCCGCATTGTCGGCAACCGATCGAGCACATCCGTTTCGCCCGCAGAGGGCGCCTGAGCCCGAATGATCGCCTGAGTCTGGAAGTCCTTCATGCCGCGCAACGCCCTCCCCAACGTCATCCTGCCGATCCTCGCCCTCGCAGGCACCGGCCTCGCGGTCGTCACGGTGTTCGCAGGAACGCGCGCGCCCCAGTCACCCGTTGTGGTCGATCAACCGGCGCAATCGGCGTTTGCCTATGCCGTGTCTGGCACAGGTCTCGTCGAACCGGGATCGGAGTTCATCGAGGTCGGGACCGAGGTCTCGGGCACGATTGCGCGCGTGGCGGTTGTCGCTGGACAGGTCGTCGAGGCAGGGGAGGTGCTCTTCACCCTCGACAGCCGCGCCGCCGCGGCCGACCGCGCGGTGCGCGCATCCGAACTCGCGCTCGCCGAAGCGACCATCGCTCGGCTTCGCTCGGCTCCGCGCAGCGAGGACCTTCCGCCGCTTAAGGCCCGCGTCGCGGCGGCGGAGGCGCTCCTTCGCGAGGCGCAGAGCCTGCTCTCGCTCGTCGAGCGCGTCGGCGAAGGCGACGCCAGCAGCCCGAACGAGGTTGCGCGGCGACGCTATCTCGTCGAGGAACGCGAGGCCGCGGTCCGTGAAGCGAAGGCGTTGCTCGCCCACGCCGAGGCGGGAAGCTGGGCCGAGGACATTCGGGTGGCCGAGGCCGAGCGCGATGCGGCGGCCGCGCGGCTCGGGGCAGCGGATGTCGCGCTCGAGCTCCGCACGATACGCGCGCCCGTCGCCGGCACCGTCCTGCGGGTCGAAGTCCGCCCGGGCGAGCATGTCGTTGCGGGCGGAACTCCCGCCATCGTGCTCGGATCGCTCGATGAACTCCTCGTTCGCATCGACATCGACGAGAACGAGGCATGGCGCGTCGAGAAGGGCGCCCGGGCCACGGCGTCGTTGCGCGGCAACAGCAGCCGCCGTGCAGACCTCGTCTTCGTGCGGATCGAGCCCTATGTCATCCCCAAGCGATCGCTGACGGGCCTCTCGACCGAGCGCGTCGATACCCGCGTCCTGCAGGTGATCTACTCGATGCGCGCCGACGCGCTCAACGCCTTTCCCGGCCAGCAGGTCGATGTCTTCATCGAGGCGGCGCAGAGGAACGCAGAAGCGACGCTCGCCCCGCGCTGATCGCACGCGAGGTGACGCAGGACATCGGAGTGGTGGCTCGCGCAGCGTGCGCCATCGAACAAACGCCCGGCATGCGGGCCTGCGTGCGCCCCGACTATTCCAGAGAGTCCACCATGAGAGCCATCGAAGCAACCGCCACCAACTCGAGTTCCGACGCTGCACCTCCCAGCGCCGCCCCCATGCGCTGGCTCGGGGCGCTGCTCATCGCCGAGGGTCTGCTCGCCCTTGCGCCCGTCTTCATCCTCGGCCCCGCGATCGGCTGGCCGGCGTCGCTCGACAACCCAGCGGTCGAGCAGCTGACCGCGATTTCCGCCGCCCCTAGCGCAGTCATCGGCGGCTACGGCGTGTACCTCCTCTACTCGGTGCTGATTGCGCCGACGATGATCGCGCTGGCGGCATGCGTACGCGGAGGACTCGCCTCGCCGCTCGGCGCGACCGTTGCTGCGTTCGCCGCGCTCTCGGCGCTGGCGCGGGCGATCGGAATCCTGCGGTGGCTCACCGTGATGCCCATGCTCGCGGCGGCGCACGCGGCCGCCGATCCCGCCCAGCGTGCGCAGATCGAGCTACTGTTCGGCGCGCTCACCACCTACGGCGGCGGCATCGGCGAAGTGCTGGGGGTCTCGCTCTTCATGGCGCTTGCACTCGGCACCCTTTGCGTAGGCGCGCTGTTCAAGGGCGGTCTTCCCAAGTGGATCACGGCCTCCGGCTGCGCCGTCGCGGCCACGCTCGCTCTGCTGTCGCTTCCCGTGTTTGGCGGGCCGGACATCATGCCTGCGGCCGTGGCGGTGAGCCTGCTGTCGGTGTGGATGATCGCGGTCGGAGTGCGGTCTCTGCGGGTTGCTTCGATACGGTGAACCCGTGCGGTCGCCAGAGGCGCGCGCGACCATCGTCGATCACCGCAGCTTCGTCGCCTCCAGCACTGGCTGCATCAATCGCATGAACCTCTCCGTCTCGTCCATCCAGTTCGAATGCGTGGTGCCGCGCGGCTACCTCTCGGTACCCGGTGGTACCCGCGAGTACCCGGTCGCAACCGGCCCCGCCGAAGACGTCGGGGTCCGGCTCGCCGGTGAGAGCATCGGTCTCCGAAGGAAGCGGGGCCGACGATGTCGCGTCGTGTCCCAATCGGGGAGGGCGCTGCGTGATTTCGCGGCGCGACTGCTTGCGACTGCAACGATCCATTTGCAAGCCTCTACCACACGCGCAATTCTGCGGGCCGAAGCCCGCACCAATCCCGATGGAACACTGTTCCAGGAGTCACCTATGAAGTTCGTTTCGATGATGAGTGCAGTCGCTCTCGCCTCCGTGCTTGCTGCCTGCGGGACCGCGCAGAAGGACGCCGCGACCGCCCCCGGCGCCGTCAAGGGTAAGTCGGACTGCAGCGCCACCTGCTCGGACGACGCGCAGATCGCCCCCGGCGCCGTCGGCAGCAAGTCGGACTGCGGCGCGAAGGACGACGCGCAGATCGCCCCCGGCGCCGTCGGCGGCAGGTCGGACTGCGGCGCGAAAGATCCGCTCAGCATCGACTGAGTTGACCACTTCATGATCCGAGTCCGTTTGTCGTTGCGAGATCGCAACCTCACACGCAAAGCCCGCCCGGTTCTGCCGGGCGGGCCTTGCGTTGAGAGAGACAACTCGTCAGGGCCAGCGCTCGATGTGCCAACGATGCCGGCTCGCGATGAGCCAGTGATGACTCGGAAGCCCCGCACCGAAAGCCCGTCAGCCCACTCGCCGCCGACGGCGCCCGGCAAGCACGCCGCTCAGGCCGAGCAGGGCCAACGCGCCAGGAGCGGGAATCGCGCCTGCCTCGATCGAGGCGCCCGAATTCTCATATGCGATTCCCGTGAGGCGTCGCGTGAGGAAGTTGTCTCCGAGAGAGACGCTGAGCCAGCCGTAGAGAGTCTGGCCGCTCACGACCCGACGGAATCCGACGAGATTCTCGGAGTTCGGCACGAAGGATGCCATGTTGAAGCTGCTGCCCATCGTCCCGCCGCCGATACCGCCGTAGCCGCTCGCCGCGCCGATCACGAATCCGGGGTCAAGCCGGTTGATGGTGGGGGGAGTGGCCGCGATGCCAACGAAGAAGTTGTTCGAGAGGCTCTGCGAGTTCACCGTGAGGAAGTTCGGGTTGGTCCCGGTCAGGCTGATGTCCCAGCCCGTGAAGTTCCCGGTGGTGCTCGTCGTGAAGGTGTCGAGATCGATCCAGAGCCGAAGGCCGCTGCCGACCGGAACGGCGATGTCGAGTGGACCGCTGTAGACGATGGCGGCGTGGGACGAGCCGACGGACGCGAAAGACGTCGCCGCGAAGGCGATCGCGCAAAGGGAGCGAGCGTTCATGAAGGGAACTCCAAACAGGGTGGAACAACGAGGGACGAGACCGAGACCAGCCAGGACAGACTGCCGCGGTGGCGGGGGAGGGATTGCCGCCGTCGCCGACCATGCTCCAGACGCCTTGCCGAGCAAGCCATACCTGCGAGAGGTTGACAGTTTCCGCATCGCTGTACCTACGGTTAGGTACACAGCTGCTCCCGCTGCTGCAGCCACGCGACCCTTGCCGTGGCTACCGTACTCGCCGGATCGCGCTGCGTCCGGGCGTATAGGCGAGCGTGCGCCCGCCGTGATCGCTTTCGCCACATGAGACCGTCCGTTGAGTAAGTCGCCGCATATCAACATCGCCCAGCCGGGACTCGCGGATGCGATTCGCAGTCCGCGCACCATGGGCATTTGGGAAGTCCTTCGCCGGTATCGGCGCGCCGCGTCGGCGTCCCGGTTGGCCGAGCTCTGCCAGTGCAGTCTCGCGGAGGCCCAGCAATCCCTCGACCTCCTCGAGCGCGCCACGCTCGTGCGCAAGCGCCGGGCATCGCGTGGACGCCGGTCGGCCGTGTACGAGACCGCTGTGTCGTCGATCTCGGTGATCTTCGATCGCGGAGATCCGGGCGAGGCGAGGATCTTCCGCAGCCTCGAGCAGTTCGTCACCCGTGAACTTGAGGGCAAGCACTTCCAGCACGAGATCCCGATCACGAGTGCGCCGGCCGGGCACTGGAGCTACTACCACTGCAACCCGATGTTCCTCGAGGCGGCCGACATCGAGGAACTCAGGCGGCGGATCGCGCGCGTCGAGGAGTTCGTCAGTCTTCTGAACGACCGGCAGTCGGAGAGCATGACCGTGCAGAGCTGCAACCATGTCATGGCGATCCGCGTCTCGCCGCTTGGCGGGAGCGTCATGCCGCAGCCGCATGTGCGACTGGTGGGAAGGAAGATCGCCGAGGCGCCACGACGCGCCGTCTCCGCGCCGTCGACGCGGCTGTCTCGCCGCGAACGCGAGGCCGTCCTCGCGCTGCGCGACGGAAAGACCAGGGCTGCGGTCGCGAAGCACCTTGGGATCTCGGTGTACACGCTGGGCACGCTCTGCAAGCGCGCCTACCGCAAGCTCGGCATCAACCGGGTGTCGCAGCTTCGGGACATCGCGATCGACTGAGTCGGTCGCCGAGCCCGCAAGGGGAACCATCGAACGCTGACGCCGCAAGCCGTCCCCAATCGGGGACTGCGCTCGGGCCGTTGCTCTCGACGTTCGCATTCTCGCGTCGCGAACGCATGTTCTCTCCGTGGTCGACAAGCGAACCAGCATGGATTGTGCGACCTCGCGCGTGGCGAAGCGGTCGATGCGCTGCAGCATCGCCGGGCTGCAACATTCGCACGGCGGAGCGGTAGGACGCCGCGGAGTCATACAGCACATGCGACACGCCCTCGTAATCTTGACGATTCTCTTCTCGCACCCCGTGCACGCCGGGGAGGCGACGATGCCGCTCTCGGCAGCGCCTGACCGTGGATACGCAATGCATCCGGCCATCGCCGGCGATCGGATGGTCTTCGTGGCCGATGGCGACCTGTGGACGGCATCGCTGGAGGGAGATCACTCGAAGCCGATCCCAGCGGTTCGGCTCACGAGCGGGACCGGCATCGAGACGGCTCCCGTGCTCTCGCCCGACGGCGCCACGCTCGCGTTCCTGGCCGACTATGACGGCACGCCGGAGGTCTACGCGATGCCGGTGACGGGCGGGTCGCCGCGACGACTGACTTTCCATCCGTCGATGGAACGGCCGCTCGCCTTCACGCAGGACGGGGGCGCGGTGATCTATCGCAGCGATCGAGCGAATGCGCTCGGACGAAACGAATTCTGGATGGTGCCCGTGGCGGGCGGTCCGTCAAGGCCGTTGGGTCTTGGCGAAGGCTCGCTTGCGAGCGTCGATCCGGCAACCGGACGGATGGCGTTCACCCCCTGGAGCAACGAGAGCTGGAGTTGGAAGCGCTATCGCGGCGGTGGGGCCCCTGATGTATGGGTGGCCGATGCCGAGCGCAGGTCGTTTGCGCGCCTCTCCGACACCCCTGAGAACGAGTTGTTCCCGATGTGGCTTCAAGGGAGGGTGTGGTTCCTCTCCGATGCCGATAGCCGCATGAATCTCTGGAGCATGGCCGCCGATGGAACCGACCGCGTGCAGCACACGTGGCATCGTGCAGGCGACCTCGAGCCCCGCTGGGCCAAGGCCGATCCAGGGCTGAACGGATCGCGGATCGTGTACACGCGCGGTGCGGACGTGGTGCTCTTCGATGCCAACGGCGGTGGAGAGCGAGTGCTCGACATTCGTCTGGCGGGAGATCGGTTCGCAGATCGGCAGCGGAGCCGGGTGCCGACCGATGGCATGACTTCATTCTCGTTGTCGCCCGGCGGCGAGAAGTTGCTTCTCGAGACCCGCGGCGAGTTCATGGTGCTTCCGATCGGCAAGGAGCGGGGTAAGGCGGCCCCGGTCGGTATTCAGGTGCCTTCGCGGGCTTCCACCCGCGAGCGCGATGCGTCATGGCTTGATGAGAAGAGAATCGTGTATGTGACCGATCGTGGCGACGGATTCGCGTTGGTGACGCGGAACCTCTCGGAACCCGATGCTGCCGAGACCACGCTGGCGATGAGCGACGTTTGGATGTTCAGGCCTGAGGCGGCGAGAGGTGGTCGTCATGTCGCCTTCGCGGACATGACGGGAGTGCTGCGACTGATCGATGTGTCGACCGGCGCCGTGACCGAGGTGGACCGCAGCCCCATTCGTGCGATTCGCGAGTATCGCTTCAGCCCGGACGGCCGCTGGATCGCGTGGGTGCGGCCGCTGGCCAACAGCCATGGACAGATCGCACTGCGATCGGTGGAGGGCAGAGACACGGCGGTGATTGGCGATGGGACGACCAATGACGGCAGGCCGGCGTGGGATCCGGCGGGTGCCTACCTCTACTTCCTCTCGGACCGCCACATCGATCCGATGATGGACTCGCTCGACCTGAACTTCGCCACCCACGACGTCACCATGGTCTGTGCCGTGCCGTTGCGGGCCTCGACGCCGCCGCCATTCGCTGCAGAGGCCCGCGACGCAGGCATGAAGCTGTCGCAGTGGGCTTCGGGCGAACGATCGGGATGGATGGAGTCCGACGCGGAGTCTGCGCAGGATTCCGACGCAACGGCGAAGGAGGGCTCGCAGACTTCGGACAAGGACGAGAAGGCGCATGAGCCCTCCATCGAGGTGGATGTCCCGGGGATTGGTGCTCGCGTGTTCACGCTGCCTGTGCGCCCCGGCAACTTCGACAGCCTCGAGGCGGTCCCGGGTGCGCTCTTGCTTGGCCGGAATCCACGGGAAGGCGTGAGCGGGGAAGCGGCGCCAGGTTCGCCGCCGGGCGCCTCGGGGACGAACGTGGAGCGCTTCGATGTGGTGACAGGAAAGTCGGCGCCGCTCATAGAGGCGCCCGTCTCGGCATGGACCCTCGATGCGCGGGCGGGTCTCGTGGCCACGTGGGACGGGCAGCAGTTGTCCATCGTGCCCGCCTCAGGCGGGACCGCTGAGCCATTGGATGTGTCCACGCTGCGCGTCTCGGTTGACCCGCGTCAGGAGTGGCGTCAGATCTTCGACGAGGCATGGCGCCTGCAGCGCGACTTCTTCTGGCGCTCCGACATGGCTGGCCTCGATTGGCAGGCCGTGCGGCAGACGTATCTGCCGCTCGTCGATCGCGTGGGCATGCGCCAGGAACTCAATGACGCTATCGCTCAGATGTCCGGCGAACTCTCAAACAGCCATGTCTTCATCGGCGGCGGCGAGTCGTTGCGCCGGCCCGAGGGCGTCGCGGTGGGTGTGCTCGGAGCCGATCTCTCGCCCCGGGACGGTGGATGGATGATCGAGCGCGTGCTGCCTGATGTGGGCCCGATGGGTGGACCGAAGAGCCCGCTTGCGGTGCCGTTCCGAGGTGTGAAGCCCGGTCAGTTCATCGTGGCGGTGGATGGGAGCAAGGTGAGGGCAGACCGCGAGTTCGGCGAGTGGCTTGTTGGACGAGCCGGGCGGCCGGTCGAACTGACGATTGCGGACACAGCCGATGGCGCGAACGCACGGACGGTTCGGATCACGTTGCCCGAGAGCGATTCCGAACTGCGCTACCACGAGTGGGTTGAGACGAACCGGCGGCTGGTGTCGGAGCGAAGCGGGGGGCGGCTTGGCTACATCCATCTGCCGGACATGGGGGCAGCCGGTATCACGGCGTTCATGCGCGGTTTCTTTCCCCAGATCGACCGCGACGGACTGGTGATCGACATCCGCAACAACGGTGGCGGCTTCGTGAGCCCGGTGCTGGTGGAGCGACTGATGCGCAAGCCGTGGGCGTGGTTCGTGCCGCGTGTCGGGAGCTCGGAACCGGAGCCCCAGAAGTCGCTCGCAGGTCCGATGGCGGTGCTCATCGACCACGAGTCGGCCAGCAATGGCGACATCTTCGCACAGACGGTTCGCAGACTGAATCTTGCGCCCCTGATCGGGACGCGTACCTGGGGTGGCGTTGTCGGCATCGAGGGTGCCAAGGTCTTTGTCGATGGAGGCACCTCGACGCAGCCCGGCTGGGCTTACTGGACGCCTGAACGCGGCTACTCGATCGAGAATGAGGGCGTTGCGCCGGACATCGAGGTTGAACTCCTCCCGTCCGATCGGGTCGCGGGTCGCGATCCGCAACTCGAACGCGCGATCGCGGAACTCATGCCCAAGCTTGCTTCTCAGCGTTTCGTGCCACCGCCACCCGGGAAGCCGAGTCCGCGCTGAACTGCCTGTTCGGTGATGCCGTGATGGGTTGATCTCGGTGTCGGTGCGCCGACTCCTCGGCGAAGCAGCAGCTGAACGACATGCGCCAGGCATGAGTCCCGATCCGCTGCGCCCTCCCTGATTAGGGAGATCCAGGTGAACCGATCGCTCCGGCGCCGTGCATCGGATGCATCCGCGTGTGGGGCGCGCAGTATGACCCGCGCATCGGTGCACGACACCGATCTCTGCGTAGATCCACGTTCTGATCCATGTTCCGACCAAGTTCCCGTTCAAGGAAGATCTCAATGCTCTGCAGCCTTTCCAGTCGTCCTCTCTTCATGTTCTCCGTCATGGCGTCAACCGTCATCGCCGGCGCGACGATCGCGTCGCTCGGCTCCGACGCGCGCGCGTCCACCGCGCAGGCGTCGGCGGCGAAAGGTGGGGACACTGCGTCCGCCGCCGTCTCGTATGACGTCGACGATGTGCACTCGAAGGCCTTGTTCCGCGTGCACCACCTCGGTGCAGGCCAGTTCTGGGGCGTCTTCGAGGATGTCAAGGGGACGGCGAACTACGAGCCCGGCAAGAAGCTCTCGCTGGATGTGTCGATTGACACAAAGAGCGTCGACAGTGGCAACTCGGATCTCGACAAGCATCTGAGGAGCCCCGACTTCTTCGATGTCAAGGAGTTCCCGGCGATGACCTTCAAGAGCACTTCGGCCGAGATGAAGTCAGCCAACCTGTGGCATGTCACCGGCGACCTCACGATTCGAGGCAAGACCAAGCGCGTGACCGTTCCAATCGAGGTAACGGGAGTCTCGAGCACTGGCATGGGTGTCCGCTCCGGGTACGAGGCCGTGTTCACGATCAAGCGCAGCGAGTATGGCATCAACTATGGTGTCGAGAACGGCGCGCTTGGCGACGAGACCCGTGTGATCGTGTCCATCGAGGGTATCAAGAGGGAAGCCGCCGCCTCGAATTGACGCATCGCAGCCGACGGACGCAGCATGACCCCCGACCAACTCGCCCTCTACGCTGTGCTGATGCCGGCAGCGGTTGCCATCGCGGTGCTCCTCATCCCTGTGGTGCGCCGGCGGCGCGCCGGAGACCAGAGTTACCCCGTCGCACGACGGCAAGCCTGGCTCTCCGGCGCGGCATGTGCCACCGCGCTGTCCATGTCCCTCGTCGTCACCGATGGATGGCCGTGGGAAGCTGCATGGAGTTCCTGGAAGCTCCTCTACCTGTCGGCCGCGATCGTGGCGGCAGCGGCGGCCGTGATCTGCATTCCGCGCGTACCGGTTGCTGCGACGATCGCACTCGCGGCTGCTGCAGCGGTGCTCTGGTACAGCGTGCCCGAGGCCAAGGAGATCGGTGTTCGGACGCTGGCGGCGTCTCTCGCGGCGGGGGTTGCGATCGCGGTGTGGCGATGTGCGTCGCGCGCGCCCGCGTGGTGCTGCGCGGCGTCGGCGCTCCAGTTCCTGATCTTCGCGGGACTCATTGGCTCATCGGGGTCGTCAAAGGTCGCTGCGGCCTCCGCGGCGGTCGCCGTCACGCTCTCGGCAGGCGCGGTCGCGACGCGCGCATTCCGCACGTTTTCCTGCGCTGCGGCCGCTGCGCTCGCGAGCGGTGGGATCGGAGTCGCGCTGGCGCTCTACGGCCGCGGCTACCACGACAACCTCGCGGGTTGGATCTGGTGGAGCGCGGCGGCACTGCCAGGTGCGCTCTGCATCCCGTGGGCGTTCACCCGCGACCAGCGTGGGCCCGCTCAAGATGGACCGCCGACGCCCTAGGTTTGCCTGACGGATTGCTGAAGCCCAAAGATCCGCGCGGCCAGTCGGGATTCCGCGAGAGTCGACGGCTGGGTATCCGTCAGGCAGAGCCGAGGCCGCTTCAGACTCGGCGGATCCAGATTCGCTCCGCCGAGCGCGCCGCTGGCTAC
>Ga0209985_10001396_pt1 | contig 23826 bp, 21 predicted proteins | sample NOAtaG_FD_187305 | JGI IMG/M metagenome (GOLD analysis project Ga0209985, IMG submission 187305) | Freshwater lake microbial communities from Lake Erie, under a cyanobacterial bloom - NOAA_Erie_Diel6S_1000h metaG (SPAdes) (version 2) | ecosystem: Environmental > Aquatic > Freshwater > Lake ...
AAAGATAGTTTAACGGCAATAGCTCTTTTTAATTCTCTTGAATCTGGATTCGTTTTAATCCATTTATCTAGTTCCTCGATATCTTTTTTGATTTTCTGAGCCTTGTCCATAATTAAAGTTATTAAAACATTGACTTAGATTATAGCATTTTTTTCAGAAATTGGTTTCCACGTCTCAAATGTAAATGCTATAGCAGTAGGAAGTCTCTGGTTTTGGGGAACGCCGGAACTGCGGAACAGTTTAGTGATCACATTTTGACATAGATTTTAATAAACTGACAAATTACTTAAAATAATTTAAACTTTTTTCCAGAAAAATTGTTAAAAACTTGACATAAATACTAATTTACCCATCTTTGAATGATAATAATTAGGCGTGGGGAATGAGAAAAAATGAATGTATGAGGAGAGACAAGATTTGAGAAGAAAGTAATTAATATTTCCTTGATCAATAGGTGCGATAAAGATAGCTATGTAGGTCAAAAAATAGGCAAAGTTTACCACGATTATCAAGAAGAAAACGAAGAAGTGATCGGCAATACTTGGCAGGAATCCTATCAATTTACCATAGAAGCTTAATAGTTGACTAATCGCAGAAAGCCCCGCGCGAGCGTAAATTTTCCCGCAATTCCTCGGTCATACCCACGTTATCGGCAAACTTTGCCCCCTTCACTTTTGCCCCGCTAAAATTCGCTTGAGTGATGTTGACTTCAACTAAATTAGCCCCTTCTAAATTGGAGCCAATTAAATTAGCTAAAGCCAAACTAGAACGGTAAAAATCAGCATAACTTAAATCGGCATTAGCTAATAAGGCTCCGCTTAAATCCGCTCCCCTAAAACTAGCATAACTGCCATTAATTTCACTTAAATCAGCATCGGTTAAATTGGCCCCCCGCAGATTCGCTTGATAGAGATTGGCCATGCCTAAAGATATACCACTTAATTCCGCTGCTAGGAGATTTGCCCCAGTAAAATCCGTTAGGGGATCGAGTTCAGCTAATTGGACTAATTCCAGAAAATCATCACTAACAGAAGCATAAACTGCCTCGATTTGTGCTGGCAATTTCTCTAAATTTTCTGATGCTGCCGCTTTCGGTTCAACTAGAACAGTATCTAATTCTACCTGGGATGAACCCCAAGAAATACGACTCAAAAAAACATCAAATTGATTTTCCATCAGGAAAAATGCTAACTTTCGCTCTAAAATACTATGTTTATTGGGACTTATATCGTGTTTCCATAATCCCGATGTTTCCGTGATACAGATATCGGCAGCTGTCAGCGAAAATTGCACCGTCAGATGATAAGGTTCTTCCTCGACACTCACGGTTCCTAGGTTAATCCTTTCGATCGCTCCTGTAAATATTGACTGAGGACTTTTGAAGGATAACCGCCATTGATGATTATTAATACGATTTATGTATAACTCTTGACTAGAAAGAGGATTTGGTGTCAGGTGACAATTAACTAAAACAAAATCTAATTTTCCTCCTTTCAGTCCCCATTTAATTTCCCCGCCGAGGAGAGATTGAATTTGAGCTTGTAGGTGTAAAGTTAAATATAAATCAAATTTTTGCGAGTCGGTGGCTACTGGTTCTAGGGTTAACGATACACTATCGGGATAGCGATCGAAGGCAGCTAAAAGACGCATAATCCAAAAAAGAAAAGCTAAAATAAACAGTAAAAAAGTGGTGATTCTCTGGCCCTAAAGCTGAGAACTCACCCCTATTTAAAACAATAGCTGATTTTCTCGATCCTCGATGAACCTTTATTCGGCGATCGCTGAATGATTGCTTCTGAAAATCAAGGTTAAATTAGTTGACTTTCTCTTTTTTGCCGATATTGCCGTCTGCATTAAAAAACATCGGCAAAAAGCGTTCCATAAACATTTGTGGATCACGATTCCAGGCTTTTTGCGCCGCTTCTACCCGGAATAATTGCAATTTCGGGTCGAGAAGGGATTGGGGTAAACGTTCCATCAGATATTGAGGACGTTCCCAAAGCGGCATAGTGGCGGCGATTTCCATTAAATGACCGACGCGGCGCAATTCTGCCCCCAGGGTGATATCCATACCCGATTCATAGGCGGCCTGTTCGATCGCTGAGTATTTGGCCTTAGCTTTTTCGACTTTTTGCCGATGTTCGGGGCTTTTTTGGGCAATTTTGGCTAACCAACGATTACCCCAACGCACATGGCCCGCTTCTTCGGGAAAGATTTTGGCGATCGTTTCCTGAATTTTCAGATTTTCTGGGGTTTGTTCCCCTTCTTTGAGAGCATAAATATGGGCGGCAAAGTATTCGCATCCCCGTTTTTCGGTGACGTTAATTGCCGCTAGGGCCGCAATCAGTCCATCTTCCCTTTGTTCTTCGCCTTGGAATTGATCTTGATCGAGAAGACGTTCAAATTCATCGATATAGGACAACCCCGGCGGTTTCCCCACATCGGCCCCCAATTCGATCAATAAATCGGTTAACCAGTAGGCATGGCGGGCCTCATCGGCAACGTGGTGGGAAAGATCCTGTATCAGTTCTTGCGGTTGTCCGTCTAAGGTTTCGATCAGTTCGGTGAGGTCTTTACAGCTACGTTGTTCGTTGTAGCGGTAGCGGTTGAGGGTGACAAGATGAATTTCGCGATCGCTAATGACCCGCTTCATGATGTCGCGAGCGCTCATCGTCTTCTTGAATTTACGAGGGTAAGCAACGGTCATGAGTTTGTATAGTTTTGTAAAGGTCTTCCCGTATTCTAACCCCTAAGAATTGAGGAAGTGTTTAAGGCTTGAGGTTTGCATCATTTTGTCAACGGCCAGTAATTCGAGTTTTGTAAGAGATCTTATGAACAGAATTAACAATATTGTTTTGGTTCACGGTTTTTGGGCCGATGGTTCTAGTTATAATCAGATAACTGCCCAGTTATTAGCCGAAGGATACGCAGCGATCACAGTGCAAAATCCTCTCACTTCTCTAGCCGATGACCTAGCTGCGCCGAATTGGTATATTGTCTCTAGTCAAGATCAAGCCGTCCCCCCAGAATTACAGTTTAATTTGGCCGAGAGAATGGGAGCAAAGACAGTGGTTTTGGCATCCGGTCACGTCCCTACTATTTCCCATGCTTCAGAGGTTTTAGAGGTGATTAGAGAAGCCTCGAATAGGGGATAAGTAAATCGCCATTTTCTCCTTAAACAATACCCGACCGCAGGGCAATTACGGCCGCTTGTACTCGGTCATCCACGGCTAATTTATTCATAATTCCCCGCACATGGGTTTTAATCGTATTGGTACTTAAATAAAGTTGTTCGGCGATTTCAGCGTTACTTTTGCCCTCGACAATTAACTTTAAAACCTCCATTTCTCGCTCCGATAAAAGTGCTAGATTGGCATTAGGTTGCACTGCCGGCGGTTTGAGATTATCCATGACTAAACGAGCAATTTGGGGGTCTAAATAGGTGGCCCCGTCCTTGGCCGCTTCAATGGCGGCCAAAAGGCGATCGAGACTCGCTCCCTTGATACAATAGGCATCAGCACCACTAGCCAGCGCCGCGATCACTTCCTGTTGCAGAGTGTGGGAAGTGAGCATGACCACATGAACATTAGCTAAACCCTCCTTAATCTGTTTAGTTGCCGCAATGCCATCGAGACGGGGTAAACCGATGTCCATGACCACTAAATCTGGCCGTAGGGATAGGGCTAATTGTACCCCCGCTAGACCATCACTAGCTTGACCGACAATCTCAAAATCCGGCTGTTCACTAAGTGCCTGTTCTAAACCTAACTGCATTAAAGGATCGTCTTCAACAATTAAAATCCGCATGATCTTTGATTCCTAACGGGAAAATGTACGGTTTTCACCCATCTGCATGAGGCAGAACTACTCCTAGTTTAGGCAATCTGGAGATAGATTAACAGTGATTCAGTGACCAGTGATTCAGTGACCAGTGATCAGTAAACAGTAAACAGTCATCAGTCATCAGTGAAAAGACAGTGGGAAACTACTATTTGATACTGCTCGCTTAATACATACTGCTCACTTAGAACTCAAATCTGATAACTGATAACTGATAACTGATAACTGATAACTGATAACTGATAACTGAAAATGCTACGGATTTCATCAGATCGGTCTAAAATTGTGCTTGTTGCCCTAGTTTATCTGGGTGTTGGTTGGCTAGGCTATCTCTGCTTAAATTTAGGGTTGCGACCTTCCCCGATTTGGATGAGTGCTGGTATTGGCTTAACTGCCGTTTTTTTAGGGGGAAAAAGGCTAGTTTTAGGCGTTTTTATCGGTGATTTGCTTCTTACCTTCTTTTTAGGGGCCAGTTGGCCCATAGCTCTATTTTCAGCACTCGGCAGCAGTTTATCGGCCCTGTTAGGGGCGCAATTCTTGCATTATCTGAGATTTTCCGCCACTTTACAGCGCATTCGCGATATCCTTTTACTGGTATTTTTAGCGGCCTTATTGGCCTCGGCAGTTAATGCCACTATCGATACTTTTGCCCGTAGTTGGCTAAATACTTGGGATTGGCGACAATTTGGACAGTCTTGGGGCATTATCTGGCTCGGAGATAGTACGGGAATATTAATGACCACGCCGCTGCTGTTGCGTTTTTTCTTCAATCATCACTCCCTGCGAGAACCACGGCAACCCCAACGCCTTGGCGAGGCCTTACTTTGTCTGAGTTTGCTAACGGTGGTGACTTCCGTGGTTTTTGGTGATCAACCAAATTTTCTTAACCCCGATTGGAGTATGGTGCAGTACCTCGAATATCTGCCTTTTCCCTTTGTGGTTTGGGCCGCCATGCGTTTTCAGACTTGGGGAGCGGTAATAGCGAATTTTTTAGTATCTATTTTAGCTTTGATGGGATTAGCTGGGGGAATCAGCCCTTTTATCCTACAGGCTCCCGATTATACCAGAGGTGTCCTGATCTTACAAATCTTTTTAGTCATTGTCATGTCAACTTCTCTGTTTTTATCGGCGGCGATTACCGAAAGACAACAGATCGATCGAGCTTTAAATGAAACTTTAGAACGAGAACATTTTTTAACACAAGTTGCTTTAAAAGTCCATCAATCTTTAGATATAGATCAGGTTTTAAACACCATTGTTGAGGAAATCAGAAATTTGCTCGATGCCGATCAAGTCTATATCGGTCACTGTCAAGAAGGGGGTTGGTCCAAGGTCATCGCTGAGTCCCGTCGTCCCGAGATTCCCTCGCTGATGGGTTGGTTTCCTGAACCAGAATTACTGGAAGAATTGGGACAATTATTTTCTTTAGATAAGTTAATTATTGCTGATAATACCGCTAAGGTGCAAACTCTGCCCACTCTCAAGGGTTATTACGAATACCTGCAAGTTAAATCTTCTTTAGTTTTACCTCTAACGGTTAATAATCAACATTTAGGTGCTTTAGTTGTCCATCAATATTCCCATCCCCGTCATTGGCAAAAAAGCGAGGTCAAATTATTAGAACAGTTAGCCACCCAAGTTTGTATCGCTATCGGCCAAGCGCAACTATATCAGAGGGTGCAAAGCTTGAATAATAATTTAGAACAGGAAGTGGCAGCCAGAACCCTGGAACTGCGGGAAAAAGTCCGGGAAATTCAGCGTTTATACGAAATGAAAACGGTTTTTTTACAGGCAGTATCCCACGATCTCCGCACTTCGATTATGGGATTAATGATGTTATTAAAAAATTTACAGTGTCGGCAAACGGAAAAAGTAACTATCTCGCGAGCAATGCTCGATCAGGTGGTGCGTAGTTGCGATCGACAATTAACTTTAATTAATGCTTTATCAGAAAATCATTTTGCTGAAGAACGGCCTTTAATCTTGCATCGTCAACCTCTATCTTTAAAAGAACAGGTGAAAATTTGGCTCAAAGATTGGCAAAAAGATTTTGATTTATACCAAGCTACTTTTATTAATCTTCTCCCCGATAACTTACCCGCTATTGATGCCGATCCTTGTCAGCTAAGAAGTGTTTTTGAACAATTATTAAATAATGCCTTAAAACATAATCCTCCACCGATTCAATTAGCTTTAGATGCTCGTATTGAACAGGATATGCTCTACTGCACTTTAAGCGATAATGGTATTGGCATGGACGAAGAACAATGTCAACATCTTTTCCATTTATATGTAAGAAATCTTCATAATCAACACCTAACGGGAATCGGTTTAGGTTCCTACCAATGTCGGCAAATTATCGAGGCTCACTCTGGCAGAATTGGGGTAAAAAGCACCCCCCGGGTTGGCTCACAGTTTTGGTTTACTTTACCCCTTGCCCATCAAAATTATCGAGTAATTAAGCAGGAGTTAGTCAACAGTAATCAGTGATTTTTAACGAGAGCGAGATGATTATGCTTATCGCTCTTCTGGAACTCTGGGGGATATAGAATGAAGATATATAACCTGAAATCAAGAGGTGGTAGATGGTTAAGCCACTCCCAGCCCAGCCAAAGGTTAAATTCAAGGCTTTTAACTCCGATATTCCGCACATCTTCATACTAAATCCTGTTATTAAAAAGTCAGTCAATTCTAGGGGAGAAATCAGCCTATTCCCTGACTTCCCCCAGAATTATCGTGGACAAAGCTCTAATCCTTAAAATCTTTTTAAAGGATAAATGCCCGGCGGCAGCCAAAATCCTTCTGTGTAGCCATTCTCCCATTGTATATAAACATGATCGAAGAAATCGAGGTTTTCAGCATGAAGGTCTTTAATTTGCCATTTAGGCCCGTTTATTCCAGTTTCGTGTTTGCCCTGTTGATCATCCCAATAATTCTCTGGGTTGGGAAATTGAGTCCGTTTTGCTCCATCTTTGGTGATGTAATAAATGTGATCCGATTGATCCTGATTATTTCGAGGCCATCTTGCTCCAATTGCCCCACGAGGTGCTAGGTAATCTTTTTTCAGAAAGTAGAGAAAACCGAGACGACGCAGTTTTTTCTCAACGCCTGTAACTCGAATATTCTCAGTTGAAAAGGGATCTTTAAACAGGGCTTTGACAGTGGCTAATCCTAACTTTTCAGCCAGATATTTCATCACACAGGAGACAGAATAAGCACAGGGTGCATGATGAATACCGTATTGATCTTTGTTTTGTTCAACTAATTCGTTTAGTTTCTTATGACCTTCCTCCGTTGCTTCCATAAAGGTTGTTTTGGACTGAAGAATGGGCAGTATTCCTTGTTCAAATAACCGGCATCCTTCGGCATCAGTTAACCTGTGATCTGTCGGCAGAGACTGGGTGTGTTGGAGGTTTTTGTAAGCATCTAAAACCAGACCCCCATAAATAGTTTTAGTATAATCTGAGGAATCTGCCACATAAATTATAATGCTGGTTTCTTCTTCATGATTAGCTTGATCATAGCCAAAGGCAGTAATTTTGCGCTTCCCAGGATTCGTGAATCCTGAATAAGTAATCGACCAAGAACCGTCTGCTTTAACCTGATTATTGCCTAGGGAATATTTGTCATCTGCTTTGAGTTCTACAGTGACTATTCCAGAATTTACTTTGCCTGTAAAAGTAACAGGTTTTAGACATTCAAAGCGAGCATCGTTGATGGGACTAATAATTTGTAAGGAAGTCATGGCATTTCTCCTATGGGATTGTTGAAAAATTTACTGTTAGACGAATTGATCGCCCAATGAAGGATTAAAAGCGATCGCTTCCAGATCGGTACGATAGATACCAACTTTATGAATTTCCTCTGGTAATCTTGGCCAGATGTGGATTTCACTCTCAAAAGTGCGCCAAAATTGCGGGGTAATTCGGAAGACTCGGTTATTAACACTGGAAAGTCCTGCAAAATGTTCTTGCATTCTGACATTAACGTGCCGATTTAAGACCTCAAAGACTTTTTTGACCGTAGCAGGATTATCATATCCGTCGTAATGATTGAAAGTGATTCCTGTTTGATTTTTTAGCTGATTACAGAAGCTTTTAGGTTCTTCGAGTCGTTGAACTTCTTTATAGCCATTAGCAAAAACATCATGAGCAATGGCTTCTAAATAAAGTTGTCTTTGAGCGGCAGGATTTTTAGCGTAGAAAAGAATTTTTGCCACCGCCAAAGTTGAGCCAACACAATTGCCAAATGTTCCCCAACTACCGAAGGCCAATAAATCATCATAAGGTAACACAGAAGTGGCATTCCAAGCCCCATTAAAAAGTCGGCCATCAATGATAACTAATTTAGCACGTTGCTCGGAAGAATAGTTCTTATATTGAGCCAGAAAATGCTCATCTAACTTCGCTTGTTCCCTGTCGTCTTTCTGATAATCATTAATACTACCATTTTGACGACGAGTTAAAATAGCTACCTCGAAATCCCAGTCAGTTTCTGATTCTTCTAACCCAACTGCTGGTAATTTTTCAGTCACAAGTTCTTCCGGTGGTCGTCGCCCGTCGTACCACATTTCAGTCTCCTTATTAGAGATGCAGACACGCACTTTAGTTTTAGGAAGAGTTTGAGCGATTCCCATTGCTACTAATTCATCTGCTCCCCAAGTAATTGGCTGTTTGAGAGCCGAGAGATTATACTTATCCAGAAGATTGTATAATCTTGTTTGCATTGTTTCTCGCACATCTTTGGATGAATGTTTTTGAGAATCTCCCATCGCACAAACGACAGCTGAGATTTTTCGATTCATCGACTGTAATAGACGGATAGATTGTTCGAGTCTCCACAACTCTTTGTCGTGTCTTTCTTTTGCCCAATCTGGATAAGGAGTTGCATCTGGTTGAGGAGGACCGACACCAACAAAAGATTGGACAATAACCGCTTTTTCAAATTGAGAAATAGTGGGGAGATAATCTTCGGGATATTGTAGCAATCGTTCTGCAATAATGAACGCTGTATCCTTGACCCGAAGTAGTGTAATCATTTGTCTAACTAAAGAATCTGTTTGTCTTCTCGGACTAAGAACGTACACAGGACAAATTCTTTCTGAACGGTTGTCTTGTCCATTAGGGGGAATCCCCACTCCATCTCCATCTTGTTCTGTTGGTCGATGATACACCTTAAATTGAGACTGCTTAATGTCTTGTAATATCTTGGCCACAGGGTCATTACTTTTAATTTCGACATGGGGAATATAAGCGAACCATTTCGCTATCTCATTAACAGGGGTTGTTAATTCTAATTCCCAGTGATTATTGTCCGCAGATTTGTAATCATTAATCTCAATTTTATCTCCTGCTGTCAAGGAAAATTTTTGAGTAAGATCAGTAATTTGACTGCTATCTAGGGTAGATTGTTTGATAACAGTATTGACTAGAGCTTTCAGTTTTTGAGTAGTCATCATTTTTTCTCCTTTTGGCAATATGAGAGGATTATCTAAGTTTTAAAACTAGCAAAATTTGAGGACATAACCCTAATTAGGGACAGTAAATTGCATAAACTTGGCAGGTATTGCACACTGATTTCCAGAATCCCCACTATTGCCATCAATCAAAATATAGGCTGTTCCATCAACGATCGCTAATCCTTCTGATGACTGGGGTAATTCTCGAAGGATTTCAGGTTTAAGAATCGTATTGGGTTTGAGATCCTCAGCCGATAGTTTCCAAAAAACGAAATTATCTTGACCATCTTTCGGACCGCCAGCAATTCCCCAAATCTGGTTATTATCAAAGGTAATTTCTCTGATTCCCCGTCCCCCTAAATCTAGAAGTGTTGCACCATCGAATTGATAGTTATCCAGATTAGCCATTGATAGTAAAACAGCATAATTCTTAGCGTCTAATGTGACAACGGGAGAACGTAAGCCAATCCAAACCTTGAATTTTTCGAGGGATAAAGGCTCAGGAATGGCTACTGCTCCTTCCGCATTAAAAGCATTGGCTTGTTCACACGCCACTTTATCTCCTAATGATTGATTAGCCTTGGTTTCCGCCTCATCAATAGCACGACTCACGGCACTGATAATCTTGTTAGAATTCACATCTAGACCTTGAAAGAGAACTTTAGAATCGATTTGAGGACTTTGGATCAGTTCACCAATAATTTTTAATTGATTTCCCGACAATTGAGCCTGTACAAACCGTTGTCTATTTGCTTTGATCTCACATTTATTGTTACGACTGTGAGAACCGAAGAGAAGAACTTTATTATCATCTAATTTTGCGATCGCTTCAATGTCACTTATTTTTTTCTCTAAGGCTAACTGACTTTGACGAGTTGAGTCTAATTGCTTAGAACTCACAGAATAGAGAAAGAGAGCGTCTTTTTGTTCATTATCTGCTACTAAAAGGCAATTTCCTTCTGATTCTGGACAGGTTACTTTTACGACAGCAGATGGTTCACAGACAGGATATTTTCCCAGTGTTGATACATTGTCAGCCTTAATATGAGCCATCGGGAAAAGCCAACCGAGAAGAAGAGCCAAACTAAGTGCTGATAATAGCTTGAAAAGGTGGGTAATTTTCATAGAAACAGTCCTTAAATTATGAAACACTCGATCGGGGGAAGCTTAATTCAGGAAAATAGTAATAACTCCCCCCATATTTATGTTGACAATTTTAGGTCAATGCGGTGTAAATTTCCTCCGATATTTCGGTATCTTTATAGTATTCAAAGTTAATTTCTTGGACTGTTTCTGTCATGGTGAATAGAACATCTTCAATCTCACGAATCAAGGTTTCTAAATTCGTTTTTTGGATTAATTCCTCAGCAATAACATGACCGAGAAGTGCCATCACTTTAATCGTCACAGGTAAGACATATTCATAGGTATCTTTGAATCCCGTCATTAATTCCTGATCAAATCGTTCTTCGTCCCAGTGGGAATATGCTGTTCCTGGACCATAATCGGTTTCAACAAACATATATTGTAGTTCGGGAATCTTCTTGATTGTTTCGGGTTTAAAAGCACCCGTATTTTGATAAAACAAATTCATCCATTGATCCCAACCAAATCCTAATGTATGTCCAATTTCGTGAATAATTGTGCCAGCAATACCATAATTAGTAAACGTTCCAAGATACTTAGTATTAAACTCAATCTTGCCATAGACGGTATTGCCTTGTTGATAAGGTTTATAGGCTCTAGCAATCACAGAACCAGGACTATAAAATGTTCCTAGTCGGATCACAATATTAGACTGAGGAATGACAAAACGATTCCAAAAGTTACAGGCTAATTTAGCGGTTGCTTTCAGCTTCCCATTGTCATCGTTTAAGATTTGGTAAGTAATCACCGTGCTTCGGTTAATATTTGGGCGAATGATATTGACATGAGGACTATAAGCAAACCAGATGACTGAACCATTGACAGGGGAAGATAAAAGCAATTTCCAATGATTATGATCCACCCTGTCATACTGTTGAATCTCAAGTTTCGATCCAGCTAATAAAGTAAATTTTTGTCTTGGATCGGTTATCTGTGTACTATCAATGGGGTATTTTTTAATGACAGTATTTACCAATGCTTCGATAGCTTGAGTCGTCATAAACTTTTCTTCTCCATTGCCAATAAAATCATTTGAGCGCACAATAGTATAAGGTTTATCGGGATAAAAATTGTGGTCTTTATCCATCTCTCCCCGCACATAAGGAGCAAGGGGTGCAACAGCTTCTATGTCACGATGAAAGGCCAGAGTTTCTAATTCAACCCATCCACAATTGCTATTTACTCCTTCAGGTTTAGAGATAGCTGTACCAAGAATTTCAGAGACGGGAAAAAAAGGTTTTTCTCCACCGATTATTCCTTTGATATAAGCTCCTTTAGGGATGCGTGCTACCATGTCTCCATGAAGGCTTAAATCATCGAGTTCTAGCCATCCAGGGATGCCTTGGTTGGGATTGAGTTCTTCAGGGATTGATATCATAATTAAGTCCTCAAATAAGTGATCATAATTATTAAAACTAGGAGGGGATTAGATTGATTTTGCCCTACCTAACAAAAAGTTTAAGTTTCTTTGACTTCTGCGTATTCGTCAAAGACAAAATGAACATCTCGATCGCCTTGACTTTTATCTGGCCATTTCAGCCAATAGTGTCGTTCTTCACGGCGAAAATCTAATACAGGATATTCTCCCAAATCGATATCTATCAAAGTTTCTGGCGGTAAGTCAGATGACTGTAAAGTAGAGGGTTTAAGAATGGTTTTTTGGGTAACTTTTAAGATACCGGGTTGAGATTCTGATGTATCTTGAGCATCCCCAATTAAACCGACTTTAATCGCATCTGCCATTTTTTCAGCATCAAAGAGATTCAGATCCGCCTGAGAATCAACAAAACAACATTCAATTAAAATGGCTGGCATTGAGGTATGTTTAAGGACAAAGAATTGAGCATTTTTGACTCCTCGGTTTTTAAAGCCAAGCTTAACGATTTCAGTGAGAACCGATTGAGCGATCGCTTTTCCTATATTACTGAGGGCAAAAATCTCTGTTCCAATTGGCTTATCTGTACGAAAAGCTTTACCATCAGCTTTATTAAAGTGAATGGAAACAAAGATATCTACTTGATTGACGTTAGCTTTATTGACGCGTTTTCGGAGAGATTCTCCCTCTGCTGCTGTGCTAGGAGTGCAATTAATCACGCTGTGACCTGCCGCAGATAATTTCTTGATTAACCGAGTTCCTACATCTTTCGCCAAGTCATCTTCCTTTTTAAATCCCACTGCGCCGGTATCCCAAGGGGGGCAATTGTGTCCTATATCAATGCCAAATTTCATAATCAGACTCCTTATTTTAAGTTAGATGTAAGGGGCTCAAGTTAAGTCAATGCCGACAATATTTTATCTGTGATTGCTTAACTTGACGTGAATTTTTGGACAAGGAACTAAGCAATTGAACACCAACGGACAATGGTGTAACCAATCACACCGGGATCACCGTTGCTGTTTAAATCAGCCCAGAATCTGGTGTATTCATTAGGAGGCATAGTCTGACATCCAGCACTGAAAGGATTCGTTTCTCCACCTTGATGAAATAACATCGTTGTTCCAGCAGAAGCACGAGGTTCATTAGGTTGAAATAGGCCATCGTGACTGGTATCTCGTTCCGCCATGGCTGATGCGGTAGGACACAATACTTTACCCAAGGTGGCACTTGTTCCTGTTTTATATTCGTAATATCCTTCGGGTAAACGTCCTAAATCCAGTCGTCCATCACCATTTGCATCAACCCCCATTCTGTTGCGATCAGCCAATGGATTATTACTATCTTCATACTGAGATGAGGGTTCCGTGTTAGAGGCGTATTTACGAGCGTGTTTCCCCGCGCCATCTGTCCAGATCATGTAAGTAATATCATCGTAACAACCATGCCAATCATTGACTTTTGTACTGGTTTCCTTCCGGAAAGAGATTAAGTTGCGTTTACGCAATGTTCCGCCATTATGGGTGATAATCTCGGCACAATAATCGTATTGCTCACTTTCCGATAGATTAGAAGCAGGAGGGTTGATTCCCGAACCCATCAGGCGATCAGAGGTTAAACTTTCTAGAACCCAACCGGAACAAGGTGAACTAATACGAAGCCATCTCGCACCTTGACTATCCAAACCAGCATCTACGACAGTTAAAGCCGTGTTATTGTCTAATTGACCCACTTTTTCATAGGTAGTTCCAGGTCCAGAGCGCACATTTAAGGGAGGATTGGCATCAGCAGCAAAGACTCGATGCAGCGAGGAAGTTAAAGAAGTAAAGACATAACCTTCCACAGGTTTATCAATGCGGAGCCAATTGTCATCCGTCCCTATCACGTTTAAGGGTGTGCCATTAGTCAGTTCTGTCACCACTGAAAAGTTTGTTCCTGCTCCTGAACGGACTTTTAAGGGCGGATTTGGGTCATTGACAAACACGCAATAGGAAGATTTTGTCAAGTCACGATGAACATAACCTTCAATCGGTTTACTAATTTTCAGCCAATTGCCCTCTTCACCTACAACCGTTAATCGTGTCCCGTTATCTAAACGCCCCACAGGATCATAATTACTTCCTGCACCTTTCCGCACATTTAAAGGCGGATTGGCATCACAGACAAAGACGAATTTTTCGGACTGAGGTGGATTAACGATGGGTGGTTGACTTCCTAAATATTCCTTAACTCCCGCACAAATTTTCTCAACAATTTGCTGATAACCGCCATCTCTCAACCAAGTTGCATCTTCATCATTGTCAATGAAGCAACTTTCAAGCAATATGGTGGGCATAGTACAATCATGGGTACAATTCCAGACACGACTATACCAGTCATGGACAAAAGGCGTTCCAGCGTATTCATAACCCCGTCCTTGTAAAGGCAGTCCTCGGAAGTGTTTATCGATGATTTTGATAAATTTCTCAAATTCTGGACTCCGATTCACATAGAATAACCACCAACCTTTTGCCTGTCGGTTACAAGCATTATGATGCAGACACAAACAAACATTTGCACCACTGTCATTAGCTCGTTGTTGCAAGGTGGAAAGGGAAGCTAATTCATTTTCTTGACGACAGATAATCACTTGATAATTGCCCGCCGCTTCTAAACGGGCCTTAACTTCAACTGCTTCTTTCCAGTTGTAGTCTTTTTCCCGTAAATTTAGCGTATGGTTGACTGCCCCTGAATCTGTCCCTCCATGTCCTGGCATAATAGCAACTTTGAAAATCCGTGATGGAGGAGGTTGTTCTCCACCATATTCATCTAGTAAGCTTTGAGCTTCAGGGAAAACATTTTTGACCTTACTGACATAGTTTGGGTCGGTGGCATAGCCTTTTTCCCAAATATATTGTAAATAGCCTTCCGGATCATTATCGTATTCTTCCCATCCCTGATAGGGGGAGTTCGGACGACCGATAAACCGCCAATATCCCATTGCAGCCTGTTCTGCGGTTTTCCAATGACACCAATAACAACCATTGGGTTCGCTAGGGGTAACTAACCAAATTTGATGGGTGATTTTTTCGGTGTAATTGTCGTCAATTTTATCTCGCCATTTGAGTCCACCGGGGTTTCCCGCTTCTTGAAAAAGTTTACTCGTACCTCGTGCAGATTCAACGATTGCTTGTGCTAATTGAACAACCCGTAATTTGCGATACCGAGTGGGAATTTGTTCGGTGGTAGCAACGGCACGCACATAATCAGTCCATGAGAACATCATAATCATTTCCTCCTATTATTAAACAGTTTCCAAATACTAAAAGTTAGGGAATGCCAATTAATTGATTACTGCTCAAAATTCTTGAGATTTTCCTTTAAGTAAGCCAAGAGAATCTCTAGACGTTTTGCTTCCGCTTCAGTGAGGTGATCGCCCTTTTGTTTTAACTCAAAATACCGCTTAGTAGAACTAGCTAAACGAATAGTTTTACCCAATTCTTCTAAGGCATTGAAGTAGGGAATCACGGTATTAGAAGGGGTTAAAGGATAGTTAGTAGTTCTGTGGTAAGCTTCCAATACTTCAGTAGCTAAGTTTTTCTCGATTTGGCTGGGGGCTAAAGTAATCCCTTTTTTGATGTTAACTACAATATAAGGACTCACGGGTTTATTATTAGTTGAAGTCACAATCCCATTCGATCCCATTTTCAAGGTTTCTATCTCAACGGGTTCAAAGAAAAAGGCATAAGCTCCTGTTTGTAAGGGAGCTTCTCCAATCACAGGTCTTTGCTCAACGTTAGCAGGATAAAGACCAAAAGTTGATGTTTTTACTTGGGGTTGAAATCTAGCTTCAACAACAGTTGCTAGAATATTATTAATGCCCTGTAAGGCTGTACTTCCCACTGTTGTATAAGGTATTAAACTAGGAAAAGCCGCCCCTACAGTTCCTACAACTTGCTGCAATGACTTGGTAACTTGTTCTAAGGTAGAACGTCCTAATCCTTGACAAAAACTACTAAACGATAAATACAATCGCTGAGATTTTTCATCTTTTTGAAAGTCTTCAATGACAGCAACATTTTCAGCCCAAATGTCTGTTACATCTAAAGTCATTCCAGAGATGTGATTAAGATAGTGAACCTTTAAAATAGGGGTTTCTTGATCTCCTAATCCTATCTGACTGACAAGAGCGAAATAGTTATTATCCCACTGTCCTGCTAAATAATCACCTTTGTATTTAGTGTATAGTTGCAGTGAAATTGTATTGATCGAGATAGTAAAATCCTCCGCAGGAGCAATTAAAGCATCATTGTCCTTGATATAGGGATCAAGTAATTTTCCCGGTTCGTGAAGAGGAACTCTACCAATAGTTGTCGTGGTCATTTGATATTCTCCTGATGGCATCAATAATGCAGGTAATACATCTAAGCAATTACTGTTGTCCCGGTGATTAAATCTTTAAACTTTGCCGCAACCTGATTTTCCCAAGCCTGAAAAATCAGATCATCTTCAAATAATTTTTGAGGATTAATGGTAGAATTAGGATTGATCAGAACTCCGATATCTCGGTATTCAGGTTGCTCATCTAAAGCGTAAGCTGCTAACTCACTACAAATCCATTTATCAGGACAGTTGAGAGCTTCAGACAGTAATTTTTTGATTTTTTGACGTGATAAAAGACTGAGTATCTGACCGGGTAAACTTCCAGAAAAGGCATGAGCTAGGATTAGTTTATAGTCATATTTTTTACCTACTTCTGGTTTGAGAATCTCAACAATACGCTCTGCAATCTCATCAGTTAAATCTTTGGGTTTGCGGAAGAAAATTTGGCAATTAGAAGGTTCAAAATAGGGATACAAAGGATTTTCTTCTACCATATTCGTGCCAGCATTCGCTTCAATACAGGTATTTTCACCCGTAACGATGAGAGCGTGAGTAGCATAAATATTGCTCATTTTATCCCACTTAGTAAAATAAGCAATTCCTCGACCAACTGGATTTGTTCCGTCATAGGTAAAACCGATGTAACCCTTGTTATAGTTAACTCCGTAAACAGGGTTCAAGGTGACAATTTCAAGTCTGGCTTTTTGTTGTAGTTGAGTAGTCATTTTTTTGCCTCTCAGAACGTAACAAAGGAAGTTCTAACTCTGTTCGGAAGTGATATAGATGAGTTAGATAGCTGGCGTGACTAGGTAAAATTAGTTGCGGTATTTATACTTAACACTCTAGATTATTTATCAGAACTTGCTGCCCCAAAGACGGCAAATTAACATATTTCTTTAGGTTTCTGTATATAAGTTTACAGAATATTGTTCGGCTATTTATTAATAAAAAAAGTTGAGTTTGATTGAAAACCATCCTAACACCTAAGCTCGCCAATCTGAACTTTAGCCGATTCTCGATCGCAATTTTAGCCCACCCTAGCACTGCGCTCTTTTCCCAGGAGGATTTTTACCAAGAAAAATGATCTGTCTGCCTGAGAACAGGCTATAGTGATCATCAAACCCTCAGTGAAAAACTTCCCGTGTCTTCAGTATTCCGCCTTCCTCCCTATTTTTCTCCCGCTCTGCAGCGTCGAGTCATGAAAACTCTCGCCGCAAAAAAAACCCGTCAATTCTTGACATGGGCGGCAGCTTGTGCTAGTTTTTTGATCCTCTGGGCGTGGAATTGGCAGTTAGTTTTGGCCACTTTAACCGGGGTGGGGGCGATGATCGGAGTTTACCATCTCCAGGGTCAAAACTGGCCATCGCTGTGGCTGTGGGGGCGTGCTTTTTTCAGCGCCGATAGCGGTAAGTTAACTTTAGCGGTAGTCTGTGGCGGTTTAGGCAGTTTAGCCACCTATCTCGCTGTGGCAATTTGGACCTATGCCGAAAATCGCTGGTTGGCCCTGGCCTCAATTTTGCAAGGATTTGGCACGGTTTTGACCTTAATCCTACTAGGATGGCATTTTCTCGACCATCGCGGTCAAAATGAGTCCAAAAACTTTGATCGCTGGTTAGAAAAATTAACAGTCAATGATCCCTTAATGCGCTTAATGGCAGTCCGACGTTTAAGTGAAATGCAACTTTCCCCCAGTCGTCGAGAACAATGCCAAGAATACTTCCGCTATCTTCTCTCACGAGAAACCGATGCACAAGTGCGATCGGCTTTACTCGATAATTTTGCCGGCCAAGAAACAATCAAACCGCAACCTTTACAAATACCCCTACAGGTGAAAAAATCCCTCTTTAAATATGATTAAAAAGCTCTCTGCTATTAGCAATCAGCCCCCAACTAAAGCTGACTGCTAGAGGCTGAAGACGATATTTTTTTACACCAAAGTTAACTGGCGATCCTCGATATTTTGGAACATCAGCGTACTCAGATAACGTTCTCCAAAACTAGGCTGAATCACCACAATTAATTTACCCTCATTTTCCGGTCGTTGGGCCAGTTGAATTGCGGCACAAAGATTGGCACCGGAAGAAATCCCCGAAAGTAACCCTTCCTCTTTTGCCAGACGACGACCAAATTGAAAAGCTTCCTCATCACTGACAGTAATTACCTCATCAATCAGATCTGTGCGTAAAACTTCCGGAATAAAACCCGCACCGATACCTTGAATTTTATGAGGACCGGGATTACCCCCAGAAATCACCGGACTATTGAAAGGTTCCACCGCAACCACTTGAAAACTAGGTTTACGCGATTTAATCACTTCAGCGACTCCCGTAATCGTGCCTCCAGTACCCACACCTGCAACAATAAAATCTACCTGTCCCTCCGTATCTTGCCAAATTTCCTCAGCAGTGGTGAGACGGTGAATTTCTGGGTTGGAAGGGTTGCGAAATTGTTGCAACATATAAGCGCCGGGGATACTATCAACGATTTCCTGAGCGCGTAAAATTGCCCCTTTCATGCCTTGGGAACCGGGGGTAAGTTCTAGGGTAGCACCGTAGGCTTTTAACATCGCCCGGCGCTCTAAACTCATCGTTTCCGGCATAGTTAAAATCAAGCGATAACCCTTAGCTGCCGCAGTCATCGCTAGGGCAATTCCCGTATTGCCAGAGGTGGGTTCCACTAAAACCGTGGTTTCTGGATTGATTAAACCCGCTTTTTCGGCACTATTAATCATGTGAGTGCCAATGCGGTCTTTGACGGAAGCAGCGGGATTCATCCCTTCTAATTTCATCACAATTCGGCCAAGACAGCCCTCCGCCTGGGGAATCCGATTCAATTGTACTAAAGGAGTGCGGCCAACCAATTCGGTGACATCGTGAGCGATACGCATGATATTTTCTCTGTCTGGGTGATTCGTGTGCTTATTTATAGCGGTAAGCTCTCAGCTTTAGCGTTTGAGAATTTCCTCACTAGCCAAGGAGGCGCTATATAGCTCACTTATAGCAAAGGCCAGCCCTAGATCGGTAAAATTTCCATTTTCCTTTGTTTCTTTCGTCAGTCCGAGTTGATTCCCAGAGACAGGCACAACTACCATGACCGATAAGATTGCTTTTTTCCAAAAGCTTATACTTGTACTAAAATAACTATGGATAGTTTACTAAAGTCAGAATTACGGTCATGACCATTAAATCTAATCTAGCCCTATTGAAAGAACAACATATAGAAATCAAGGGCTATTTGAGCGATAGGTTAAAAGCACGTCATCTAGAATGGATTGTAGAACATCTTGATGATCCTGTAGCGGCGGAATTGTTCCAGATTATCATACAAGAACGAAATGAGAGAGCCAAAGTTAATTCAAATCAGTCCTTGCAAATATCCAGACACGAGGGCAAAATTGAACAGTTAGGAAAAAGTAATCAGAATTTATACAACCAGAATGTTGAGCTTAAACAAGAAGTCAGTTATTGGCAAGAAAAAGTTAATGAATTGCTACAAAAGTTAGAGCAGTTACGTCAAGATTTATTAGATTTTGATCAATCTGAGATTTATCGTTTAGGTCAATGGTTAAAGGCTAGTCTATCTAAAACTGGCCAGGAACGTCAACAGGCTTTACTAGAAAAGGAATTAGTTCATAAAGACAGTTATAATCTAGCGGTGAGCGATCTAAAAAATACTATTCAGCAACAACAGGATGGGATTACACAAATAAAAGAGCGAGCCATCTCTACAGTTGAATCTCTGGAAAAAACTAATGATAAACTACGAAGACAACTGGGGGATATTAAAAAATATATTATTAATAACTATGGCGATAAAAAGTGGCAAGAAATCACTCGTTACTTTGCAGATGACCAGGAACTGAAGCAATGAAGTTACTAGAAGAAATAAACTATCGCCAATGGCAAAAAAGAAATAGTGAACTATTTCATGGCCTTTCCCTAGAGCAACAAAGACAAGCGAGAAAAAAGGGCTATTATAATAGCGGCTGGGGGAAGGTTAAAAGCTCTTGGGAGCTTCTTCAGGATTTTAAAAATAATACTTATAAAGTTGTCAGTTTATTTGAGCATGAATTAAATAAGGGAAATCTTGTCAAAGCCATTGATTTAGCCATTATTGAGTCTGAAAAAGCTAAAAAAATATCTGAGGAAGGAAAACAAGAGTTAGAAAAAATCTCGAAAAATTTGCATGAAATAGCAGATAAAGCCTTGGCTAAATATCCTTTATTATGATTATTATGTACTGCCATGAATAAAATATCAAAATCAAAGTTGTCTCAATTATATAGCTCCGATGAAATTGCAGAAATCTGGAATGCTAATCAACATCTAGCAGTTATCGAACATCCCCAAAAAGGATTAATTAGCCCGAATCAATATCGAATAATGGCCAAAGAAAAACCCTGTCCTTTTTGTGGCAAAAAGATGAAACATGGCGAAGAATTTAAAACTTCTTCCCAGTCAGAAGCTATCAAAAGGGGTTACGAATATAATAATTCTCAAGGGGAAAAAGTTATTAATCAAATCAATCAGATATTTTTTCATCCCAATTATGTCACTATCGATCATATAATTAATAAAGCCCGCTGTCCCGAAAAAATGTTTGATTTTGATAATTTACAACTGGTATGCTGGCAGTGTAACCAAGCAAAAAGTGATGATAATGCCTATGAACTTCGTCACACTTATGAGTATTTATCTAGTCTAGTCGATCAAACAGCAATTCGTTATCCTCTTCTGGAAAAGACCAATGACTTAGCCAAGTTTAACAAACTTTTTAATAAACCTTAATTAACTTTATAATCTGAGCAAATAGCCTTCAAATTTAATCGAAAACCCATAGTAAAATTCCACTATAATTGAATTGAGCTAATCTGAGTCAAAATCAATAACTTGTTTGCTTTTGCCTCATGTCTAAAAGAGACAATTGACACCTATCATTACGTCGCACTTTAGCAAAGGAGAATTTAAAGTCAGGCTAAATTTTTGTAAAAGTTTCTTGACTATTATGACAAAAGATGCTAGGTTTTCAGATAATTTTCAGTAGTTTTTGATGAAATCATCACAAATTACTGGCAAGTTTAATAGACCTCTTGTAAAAATCAAAAATTGTTGTTGGGGTTAGGAGCCAGTAGTCAGTAGTCAGTAGTCAGGAGAATTAAGAATGAATAATAATTAATTAAATGGTCTATTTACAGATTTTATGCAATTTAATCCTTATTTTTGCCGTTTTTGAACCCTTAAAAATTAATTATGCAAGAGGTTTAATTATGAAAAAAGGTTGAGCGCCGATGGTCAAACCCGAAACCTAGCTGCTAACAACCGAAAAAGTTGGGTTAGTATGAGGGGAGATACCCTCTGAGGAGTTGCACTAATTATATGGACATCAAATTAATCTTGTTGGCATTAACGGCTGTATTCACCGTCTCTTGTCTCTTTTTCGGCACCCGCAACGGTTTTTACGATAGCGATAACTACGATGGCAATGGTTCCGCTCACTAACCAGTCATCATAATCAGGGTTGCCATGGTTCAACGCTCTACTGCCGTCTGGGGGTCAAAATCCCTTTTATCCTGTTTACCTTTTGGTGTCGGTCACGCGTCGGAAGGGGTTTGTCTCCTACTGAAAATCGGTCCCTATCGCATACTTTTAGATTGCGGTTTGGCCGATATGCAACCCCTGACCCAAAACAAAAAACCACCCGTGGATCTGGTGTTCTGTAGTCATGCCCACAGCGATCACATCCGTGGGTTAATGGCTCTCCATCAGACCTATCCCCAATTGCCAGTTTATGCCAGTGAGGTGACAGTACAACTGCTGCCCCTACAATGGCCCGATTCTGCCGAGGAAATCGGCAGTTTCTGTCAGGGTTGGCCATGGCGATCGCCGATCGCTCTCTTTGATGATCTCACCGTCGAGATTTTTCCGGCCGGCCACCTACCCGGGGCCGCCGTGGTTCTCTTCACCTACAAAACCCCCAAACGCACCTATAAGGTCCTCTATACCGGCGATTTTTCCCTGTCTAATTTTCAACTGGTGGAAGGATTATCGATCGATCTGCTGCGGGGAATATCCCCCGATGTGCTGATTATTGAAGGCAGTTACGGCACAGAACGCCATCCCCACCGACGACAGCAGGAAAAACAGTTGATGAATCGCATCTATCATGCGATCGCTGAGGGGCAAAATGTCTTACTACCCGTCCCCGCTTTGGGATTGGGTCAAGAAATTTTAAAATTACTGCGGTCGCACCACCAATTCACGGGCCGCGACATTGATATCTGGGTTGGGGGCAAGATCGCTAAAGCTTGCGATGCCTACCTAGAAATCTTACCACAATTTCCCGCATCTGTCCAGAATTTTGCCAAACATCAGCCCTTATTTTGGGATGAGCGCATCTGTCCCCGGTTGCGAAGGTTGCCAGAAAAACCGACACCTCTAGGGGGAACCACTCCGATAATTTTACTAATCGATCGCCTAGAGGAGGTGAGTAAATATCTGCAAGGGGATAAACCTTGGTTAATGTTAGCTCCCCAACACCTGCACGATATCAACCTGGAGAATCCCCGATTAAAAGCGGCACAGCGTTCGGGATTAATTAGCCAAGAAACCTATCTACTGGCCGAACATAGCGATAGTCGCAACACCACCCAACTGATCCATAACCTGCGACCACAGCATATCATGTTCGTCCATGGCTCGCCCCTATATCTAGCGGATTTGACCAGTTTAGAAGAATTACAAAGCCGTTATCAACTCCATTCCCCGGCCGTGGGAACTCTGGTGGAATTGCCTATTGGCGATCGCTTTATGCAACCGACACCCCCGGCCCCCAGCCACTATGAGGGAGAATTAAATGAATCGGATTCGACCGTCACTATCACCTTACCAGAGCCGATCACCCGGGATCCCCGGTGGAGTAATTTCGCCGATACGGGACTGGTGGAAGCGCGCTGGCAAGGGGAAGAATTATTATTGCGGGGAGTCTCCCAACGGGAATTATTAAGCGAGAGTCCCAATCGCATCACCAAAGCTTTAGAGGAGATGGATTGCTGTCGTGTCTGTGTCCACTACAAAAGTCAGCGCTGTTGGAATCCCGCTTCTCCCCTCTACGGTTTTAAAGTGGTTGCCGAAGGCTATTGTCCCGTTTTTGAGGCCAATATATGATTAGGGTCTGCCTCCATACAGAAATACTAAAAAATTAAATTTTAACTCAGGCTCTGTAAGACTTTTAGCCATAGCTAGTATATTCCTAGGGGGAAGTTCAGAAATAAAAGCATGAAAACTGACACGATTTTTTATCAACTCTTTCAATCATTCCCCTCTATCTTCTTTGAATTAATTCAACTCCCTATCAGCGAAGCCAATAACTACCGCTTTGACTCAGTGGAAGTCAAACAACTTTCCTTTCGTCTCGATGGAGTCTTTCTGCCTCAAAATAATCACCCCCAGACTCCTATAGCATTTACATTTGAGACGTGGAAACCAATTTCTGAAAAAAATGCTATAATCTAAGTCAATGTTTTAATAACTTTAATTATGGACAAGGCTCAGAAAATCAAAAAAGATATCGAGGAACTAGATAAATGGATTAAAACGAATCCAGATTCAAGAGAATTAAAAAGAGCTATTGCCGTTAAACTATCTTT
>Ga0209985_10001399_pt1 | contig 23804 bp, 23 predicted proteins | sample NOAtaG_FD_187305 | JGI IMG/M metagenome (GOLD analysis project Ga0209985, IMG submission 187305) | Freshwater lake microbial communities from Lake Erie, under a cyanobacterial bloom - NOAA_Erie_Diel6S_1000h metaG (SPAdes) (version 2) | ecosystem: Environmental > Aquatic > Freshwater > Lake ...
CGTAGCGCTGGGACGCCTGCTCCTGGCCCGACAGGTGCGCGCTGTAGCGCCACAGCTCCACGGTGCTCATCGTGCGCAGCGGCAGCACGGCCGCCGCCACGACGTCCGGCGTCAGCGTGCTCGGCCACTCGAGCGCCGGCTCCTGGCGCTGCCGCACCGGGCGCATCGCTTCGTCGCGTGCCGCCGGCCACTCGGTGACCTCCGCGTCCGACAGCAGCCAGCGGCCGTCGTCTGCCACCCGTCCCTGCCGCGCCGACACGCGGCTGACCAGTCGCCCGTCGGCATCGAACTCGAAGATCCGCACGGCGAGCAGGCTGCCGCCGCTGCCGGTGGCGGCGATGTTGATCGAGTAGCTGCGCTCGCCCTGCGGAGTGCCGCGCCGCTCCTTGATCCAGGCGCCGGCCCCGCCGATGCGCAGCCCGCCGGTGCCCTCGGCCCCCTGCGCGCGGTGCAGCACGGCCTGACGCTCCGACCACGGCGCCACGTAGTCGCCCAGCACGTGGGTCAGCAGCGAGAACGACAGCCCGAGCCCGGCCAGCATGACCAGCGCCTGCCCCGGGCCGAGGCCGCCGGTGCGCAGGATCGTGAACTCCGAGCTCTGCGCCAGCCGCGCCAAAGAGTAGATGGTGCCGATCAGCAGCGCGATGGGCACCAGCTCGTAGGCATGCCCCGGCAGCTCGTAGGCCGCCCCCAGCGCCGCGTGCAGCGCGCCGCTGCCGCGCACTCCGACGTCGCCGAGCTGGTCCACCAGGTCGATGAAATAGAACAGGGCCAGGAAGGCGAGCGCGACGAAGGTCACCGAGGCAACGATGTCGCGGTAGAGCATCCGGCGCACGGTCTTCACGGGGCCGCCCCTGCCGTCAGCCCGTCGGCGCGCTGCCGCCGCCATGGGGGCGCCACGGTCGCGTGGTCGCGCCACCAGATCAGGAGCAATGCCAGGGCCAGGGCCGCGCCGTGCACGCCGAACAGCGCCGAGGCCATAGACAGCCGGCCGCCAGCCACCCACGCCTGCGCCAGGTTGATCAGGTTGTAGTAGATGGCGAACGCGAGCAGTGCGAACAGCAGGTTCCAGTTGCTGGCCCGGCGCGGGTTGGTCGCCGCCAGTCCGATGCCCAGCAGCAGCAGGTTGGCGGCTCCCAGCAGCAGGCCGATCCGCCACGCCAGCTCGCCCTGGTGGCGCGGGGTAGGGTCGAGCATCAGGTCGATCGTGGCCACGGTGCGCGGCGGCCGCTGCTCAGCCTCGCGCAGCGCCTTCTCGTCGACCAGCACCCGATAGCTGTCGAAGCTCGAAAGCGTGCGGGCGCCGGTGTCCGACAGCGACTCGTTGCGCTGGCCGCGCTCGAGTACGAGGTAACGGCCGTCGGCGCTGCGCTCCAGGCGGCCGGCGCGCGCTGACGTCACCGCCTCACCGCGCTCGTTCTGGGTCAGGATGAACACGTTGCGCGCGTTGATGCCGTCGGCCCCCTCGCGCTCGACGAAGAACACGCGTCGCCCGTCGCTGCTGCTCTGGAACACCCCCGGCGCGACCCGGGCCAGGTCGCTCCGCTGCTGGTAGCGGTCGCGCAGCTCGAGGCTGTTGCGGTTACCCCAGGGCCAGGCGAACAGCAGCAGCAGCGCGACGACCAGCAGCACCGGCCATGTCGTGCGCAGCACCGGCCGCACGAACCGCGACAGGCCCACGCCGCTGGCGAACCAGATCGCCATTTCGCTGTCGCGGTACATGCGGCCGAGCGTGAGCACGACGCTGACGAAGAGCGACAGCGCCAGCATCGTCGGCAGGTGCCCGAGCGCCACGTAGCCGAGCAGCAGCACGACGTCCTGGGGCGCGACCGCGCCGCTGGCGGCCTGTCCGATCGTGCGGATCAGGAACATCGTCAGCACGATCGTCAGGATGACCACCAGCGTCGCGCCGAAGCTCCTGGCGAGCTCTCGGCGCACGGTCGAATCGAATAACATTCTGCGCCTTCTTCCAGGCCGACCGGGTCCGATACCCGGCGTCATTACCGGGTGGAATTATGGACTTCGGAACTCTGGTGCCGGGCAAGGCCGGCCTGTCGGGTGTGGCGGCCGATGCGCTGCTCTTGGTCGTGGTCGGCGACGCGGCTGGCAGCGGGGTCGACGACCCCCTGGGCAAGGCCCTGAAGGCTGCGCTGGCCGACGGTGACTTCACGCCCAAGGCCGGGCAGGTGCTCTACCTGCATCGCGTGGCCGGGGTCAAGGCCGGTCGCGTGGCGCTCGCCTGGGCGCCCGACGCCACGCCGAAGGCGCTGCGCCGGGCCGTGGCCGGCGGCGTGGCGGTCCTCAAGGGCGGTGGCACCCGTCACCTCGCCGTGGCGGTGGCCGGCGGCGAACTCGGAGCGGCCCAGGCCGAGGCCGTGGTGTCCGCGGTGACGGACGCGACCTACCTGTACCGGGCCACCAAGCCGAGCGTGGGGGAAGACCCGAAGCTGGCGCGCACGAGCGTGGTCTGCGCCCGGGGCGACGAGAAGTCGGTCGTGAGCGGCCTGGCGCGCGGCCAGGCCATCGCCGCCGGCGTGCGGCTGGCGCGCGAGTGCGCGAACCGCCCCGGCAACGTCTGCACCCCCGGCTACCTGGCGGGCGAGGCCCGCAAGCTCGGCAAGGAGCACGGCCTGAAGGTCGAGGTCCTCGACCGCAAGGACTGCACCAAGCTCGGGATGGGCGCGTTCATGGCCGTGGCCCAGGGCTCGGAAGAGCCCCCCGTGTTCATCGTCGCCCGCTACCAGGGCGCCGGTCGCGACGTTCCGCCGCTGGTTCTGGTGGGCAAGGGCATCACGTTCGACAGCGGCGGCATCTCGATCAAGCCGGCAGCCGAGATGGACGAGATGAAGTTCGACATGGGCGGTGCGGCCAGCGTGCTGGGCACGCTGAAGGCGGTGGCGGCGCTGGGCGCCCGCGTCAACCTCATCGGTCTGATCCCGGCCTGCGAGAACCTGCCGGGCGGCCGTGCGGTCAAGCCGGGCGACGTCGTCACCAGCCTGTCCGGACAGACGATCGAGATCCTGAACACCGATGCCGAGGGGCGCCTGATCCTGTGCGATGCGCTGACCTATGCCGAGCGCTTCAAGCCGGCGGCGGTGGTCGACATCGCCACGCTGACCGGCGCCTGCATGATCGCGCTCGGCCACCACCGCTCGGGCCTTTTCACCCCGGACGACGCGCTGGCCGCCGAACTGCTGGCCGCGGGCGATGCCGCCCACGACCCGGCCTGGCGCATGCCGGTGGACGACGAGTACGACGAGGCGCTGAAGTCCAACTTCGCCGACATGGCCAACGTCGGCCCGCGGGCCGGCGGCGCGATCACCGCGGCGATGTTCCTCAAGCGCTTCGTCGCGCGCCAGCGTTGGGCGCACCTGGACATTGCCGGCACGGCCTGGCGGTCTGGCGCCGCCAAGGGTGCCACCGGCCGGCCGGTCGGGCTGCTCGCGCACTGGGTGCTTTCGCACGCCGGCTGATGGCCGGCCGCGGCCGCGCCGTCGCCAGCGAAGGCTCCTTGCCGTGATCCGCGAGGTCGAGTTCCACACCGGCGTCGAGGCGCCCGTGGCCTTTGCGTGCCGGCTGCTGCGCAAAGCGGTGCGCGCGGGTGCGGCGCTGGCGTGCACTGCCGAGCCCGCGGTGCTAGACGAACTCGACCGCGCGCTGTGGACCTTCGAGGAGCGCGATTTCGTGCCGCACGTCCGCATGCCGGGCGCGCGACCGGAGGTGGCGGCCCGCACACCGGTCTGGCTGTGCGGCGGCGACCCGGCGCCGGCGGCGGGGCGGGTCCTGGTCAACCTGGGTGCCGGCGTGCCCGGGCAGCCGGAGCACTTCGCGCGGCTGATCGAGATCGTCGGTGCCCAGGAAGGTCTCGCCACGGCGGGGCGTGAACGTTGGCGTCACTACCGGCAATTGGGGCTCGAGGTGCGCCACCACGGGCCGGCGCGCGGCTGAGCCCGGCCGCCACTGGCCATCCCGAAGACCCTGTCGGCCGTCGGGTCTGCCGGCGCGTTCGGGGGCCTGGCAGGCACGCCATCGGCGAGTCCGTGCTCCGGCCGCGGCCCGCGCGGGCTGGAAAGACCCGCTTGGGACGCGTGGCCTTTTCGGTTATCGTCCCGCGCCGTTCCGGCCCCTTCTTTCCCGGTTCGTCGAACCAGACAACATCCACTCGGAGGTATCTGCATGCAACTCAAGCTCAAGCTGCTCGCCGGTGTCGCGGCCCTCGCCGTCGGCGGCGCGGTGTACGCCCAGGACCTGGTCGTCAAGATCGGCCACGTCGCCCCGACCAGCGGCGCGATCGCCCACCTCGGCAAGGACAACGAGAACGGCGCCCGTCTGGCGATCAAGGACCTGAACGCCAAGGGCGTGACCATCGGCGGACGCAAGGCCCGCTTCGAACTGCTCGCCGAAGACGACGCAGCCGACCCGAAGCAGGGCACGGCCGCGGCGCAGAAGCTGGTGGACAGCAAGGTCAACGGCGTCGTCGGCCACCTGAACAGCGGGACGTCGATCCCGGCCTCGAAGATCTACAGCGACGCCGGCATCCCGCAGATCAGCCCCTCCGCCACCAACCCGCGCTTCACCCGCCAGGGCTACAAGACCACGTTCCGGGTCGTCGCCGACGACGTGCACCTGGGCGGCACGCTGGGCCGTTACGCGGTCGAGCAGGTCAAGGGCAAGCGGATCGCCGTCATCGACGACCGCACCGCCTACGGGCAGGGCGTTGCCGACGAGTTCGAGAAGGGCGTCAAGGGCAAGGGCGGCACGATCGTCGGCCGTGAGTTCACCAACGACAAGGCCACCGACTTCACCGCCATCCTGACCAGCCTGAAGGCCAAGAACCCCGACGTGGTGTTCTTCGGCGGCATGGACGCCGTCGCCGGTCCGATGATGCGCCAGATGAAGCAGCTGGGCATCAACGCCAAGTTCATGGGTGGCGACGGCATCTGCTCCAGTGAGCTGCCCAAGCTGGCCGCCGGCGCGATGGCCGACGGCCAGGTGGTGTGCGCCGAGGCCGGCGGTGTCGAGGGCGCGGCCAAGAAGTCGATGGAAGACTTCGGCAAGCGCTTCAAGGCCGAGTTCGGCGCCGACGTGCAGGTCTACGCGCCTTACGTCTACGACGCGGTCAACGTGATGGTCGACGCCATGGTCAAGGCTGGCTCCGCCGATCCGGCCAAGTACCTGCCGGTGCTGGCCAAGACCAGCGGCTTCAAGGGCGTCACCGGCACGATCGCCTTCGACGAGAAGGGTGACATCAAGAACGGCGCGCTGACCCTCTACACCTACAAGGGCGGCAAGCGCGACCAGATCGCGGTCGTGCGCTGACCGGGCGCGCCGCAACGCCGGCCTGCCGCCTCCGGGCGGCTGTCGCCGGACCAAGGAAGGGGCCCTCCGGGGCCCCTTCTTCATTGGCGCGCGACCTCGTTGCGTCCGCGGTGCCCATCGTGCCCGTGGCGCATGTGGTGGCGGACCCGGCGCACCCGCCGCGGCTGGCCCCGACTTGCGACGCCGGGGAGGAGGCGGCCTCGCGGTGGGGGAGGGGCCACAAGCGGCGAACCCGCCTCGAGGGCGGGTTCACGTATACGAACTGTCCGGGCCGCCAGGGCCCGCGACGACCTACTTCAGCTTCACTTCCTTGTACAGGACGTGCTTGCGCGCCTTGGGATCGAACTTCAGGAACTCGAGCTTCTCCGGCGTGGTCTTCTTGTTCTTACTCGTCGTGTAGAAGTGTCCGGTGCCGGCTGTCGACTCCAGCTTGATCTTCTCGCGTCCGCCTTTGCTGGCCATGGTGTTCTCCTGCGTTGGGTTCCCGGGTCCCGGGTCAGAGCGCGCCCTTGGCGCGCAGGTCGGCGACGACCTGGTCGATGCCGACCTTGTCGATCAGCCGCAGCGCGGCGTTGGTGATGCGCAGGCGGACCCAGCGGTTCTCGCTCTCGACCCAGAAGCGGCGGTACTGCAGGTTGGGCAGGAAGCGGCGCTTGGTCTTGTTATTGGCGTGGGAGACGTTGTTGCCCACCATGGGGCGCTTGCCCGTGACTTGACAGACGCGTGCCATCGAAGCACTCCAGCGAGTTGTGTGCCTCCGGGCAGGCTGCCCGTCCGGCAAAGCTTTGAAGTATAGCCCAAGCCCCGGATCTGGGCCGCCGACTCAGCCGGCCTGCGCCTCGAGATAGCGCTGCGCGTCGAGCGCCGCCATGCAGCCGGTGCCGGCGCTGGTGATGGCCTGCCGGTAGACGTGATCCTGCACGTCGCCGGCCGCGAACACGCCCTCGACGCTGGTCATCGTCGCCATGCCGGCGAGGCCGGAGCGGGTGACGATGTAGCCGTCCTTCATCTCGAGCTGCCCCTTGAAGATGTCGGTGTTGGGCTGGTGCCCGATGGCGATGAAGCAGCCCTTCAACGCCAGATCCGTGGCGGCGCCGTCCTGGACCCTGCGGATGCGCACGCCCGTCACGCCCGATGCGTCGCCGAGCACCTCGTCCAGCGTGTGCCACAGGTGCAGCTGCATCTTTCCGGCCTCGACCTTGGCGTGCAGCTTGTCGACCATGATCGCCTCGGCGCGGAACTTGTCGCGGCGGTGGATCAGGTGCACCCGGCTGGCGATGTTGGACAGGTACAGCGCCTCCTCGACCGCGGTGTTGCCCCCGCCGACGACGCAGACCTCCTCGCCACGGTAGAAGAAGCCGTCGCAGGTGGCGCAGCCGCTGACTCCGCGTCCCATGAAGGCCTGCTCGCTGGGCAGCCCGAGGTATTTCGCGCTGGCGCCGGTGGCGACGATCAGCGCGTCGCAGCTATAGCGGCCCGAGTCGCCTTCGAGCCGGAAGGGGCGCCGCGACAGGTCGACGGTGTGGATGTGGTCGAACAGCACCTGGGTGCGGAAGCGCTCGGCGTGCTGCTGGAAGCGCTGCATCAGCTCGGGTCCCTGCACCCCGGCCACGTCGGCCGGCCAGTTGTCGACGTCGGTGGTCGTCATCAGCTGGCCGCCCTGGGCGATGCCGGTGATCAGCACCGGCTCGAGGTTGGCGCGCGCCGCGTACAACGCGGCAGTCCAGCCGGCCGGTCCCGAGCCCAGGATGAGGACGCGGGCGTGCGAGGACGAGGAAGTAGGGGTGCTCATCGGCGTTGTTGCAGGGCTCGGGCGGCGCCGGCATGGCGTGTAATCCACACGCTCACCGAAAGGCCGCAAGGTCGTCGGGGCCGCCGGTGCGTGGCGCGAGCCTGCGCCGGCAGCGTGGAGCACGATTGTTGCAGACGGCGCCGTTGCGGCGCGCGGCTGCGACCGGCCCAGCGGCCCGACCGGCCCGTGAAGCAAGGAGCCCCGAGATGTCGATGCTGTCGAACCTGGACCTGATCCGGCGCGTGCCGCTGTTCTCGATGCTGACCGCCGACCAGGCGCAGGCCATCGCCGACGCGGTCGTCAAGCGGCGCTTCCGGCGAGGAGAGATCGTCGTCGAGCAGGGGCGCAAGAGCAACGCGCTGTTCATCCTGCTCAATGGCCGCGCCCGTGTGCTCACTGCCGACACGCGCGGCCGCGAGGTCATCCTCGCGGTGCTCGAAGCCGGCGACTACGTCGGCGAGATGAGCCTGATCGACAACGAGCCGCACTCGGCCACCGTGCGCGCCGAGGTGCAGACCGACATGTTGGTGCTGGCCCGCGCGGACTTCGCCCGCTGCCTGCCCGAGAACAGCACCCTGAGCTACGGCATCATGCGCGGGCTGGTGCGCAGGCTGCGCAATGCCGACCGCCAGATCGAGTCGCTCGCGCTGCTCGACGTGTACGGGCGGGTCGCCCGCACGCTGCTCGACATGGCCGAGCTGACGCCCGAAGGCACCCGGCTGATCCGCCACAAGGTCAGCCGCCAGGACATGGCCAAGGTCGTCGGCGCGTCGCGCGAGATGGTCAGCCGCGTGATGAAGGACCTCGAGGAGCGCGGCGTCATCGAGACGCAGGACAACGGCTCGGTCGTCATCAAGGAGCGCATCACCAGCGAGTGATGCGAGCCCGGCCCCGGCGCGCGACCGACGCGAGTCGGGGGCCTGCTCGGCAGGGGCGGCGGAGACGCCTGACGCAGAGCGGCGACAATCGCCGGCATGGCATTCCCGCTCGGTTCGCTGCAGGGGCAGGGCGCCGCTGCACCCGTCGCCGGGCCCCCCGCGTGGCGCAGCAAGGCGCTGCTGTTCGCGTGCGGCCTGCTCTGGCTGCTCTTCGTGCTGGCGCTGCTCACCCACCACGGCGGCGACGCCGCCTTCACGACCTCGGGCGGCGGGCAGCCGCTGCGCAACAAGGTGGGCGCGCTCGGTGCGCACGTCGCCGATGCCGCCTACTTTCTGTTCGGCTATTCGGCCTGGTGGCTGGTGCCGGTGGCCGCGCGGGCTTGGCTGGCCGGCCTGGCACGGCTGCTGCGGGGGGAGTCCGGGCAGGCGCGCCCGCCGCGCTGGCCCTTGTGGGTCGGCCTGGTGATGCTGCTCGCGGCCAGCTGCGCGCTCGAGTACACGCGCCTGTACCGCTGGGAGGCCGGGCTGCCTGGGCACGCGGGCGGCGTCGCCGGCTTCCTGCTGGGCGGCCTGTCGATGCGCTGGCTCGGGTTCGCGGGCTCCGGCGTGCTGTGGATCGCGCTGCTGGTCGCCGGGTCGTCGATGGCGTTGCGCTTCTCGTGGCTGCGGCTGGCCGAGTGGATCGGCGGCGGCGTCGACGCGCTGCGCGCGCGGCGCAGCGAAGCGCGTGACGCCGCCGAAGACCGGCGGCTGGGCGCCAGGGCCGCGCGCGAGCGCGAGCAGCAGTTCGAGGAGTCGCGCCAGGAGGAGATCGTCGTGCCGCCGCTGGTGATCGACACGCCGGTGGTCGAGGTGGCGCTCTCGCAGCGCGTGGCCCGCGAGCGACAGCAGCCGCTGTTCGTCGAGCTGGCCGACACGCGGCTGCCGCAGGTCGACCTGCTGGACGCGGCGGCGGCCAGCCGCGAACCGCCCGTGGCGCCGGAGTCCCTCGAGATGACCTCGCGCCTGATCGAGAAGAAGCTCAAGGACTTCGGGGTCGAGGTCCACGTCGTCGCGGCGTCGCCGGGGCCGGTGATCACGCGCTACGAGATCGAGCCGGCCACCGGCGTCAAGGGCGCGCAGATCGTCAACCTGGCGCGCGATCTGGCGCGCTCGCTGTCGCTGGTCAGCATCCGCGTGGTCGAGGTCGTGCCCGGGCGGACGACGATGGCCCTCGAGCTGCCCAATGCGCGCAGGCAGACGATCCGCCTGTCGGAGATCCTCGGCTCGGAGACCTACAACGCCTCGGGCTCGCTGCTGACGATGGGGCTGGGCAAGGACATCGTCGGCAACCCCTTCGTCGCTGACCTGGCCAAGATGCCGCACTGCCTGGTGGCCGGCACCACCGGCTCGGGCAAGAGCGTCGGCATCAACGCGATGATCCTGAGCCTGCTCTACAAGGCCGAGGCGCGCGACGTGCGTCTGATCCTGATCGACCCGAAGATGCTGGAGCTCAGCGTCTACGAGGGCATCCCGCACCTGCTCGCGCCGGTGGTCACCGACATGAAGCAGGCGGCCAACGCGCTGGCCTGGTGCGTGGGGGAGATGGAGCGGCGCTACCGGCTGATGAGCCGGCTCGGGGTGCGCAACCTCGCCGGCTACAACCGGCGGATCGCCGAGGCCGCCGAGCGCGGCGAGCCGGTGGCCAACCCCTTCAGCCTGACGCCCGAGCAGCCCGAGCCGCTCGACCGGCTGCCCCAGATCGTCGTCGTCATCGACGAGCTCGCCGACCTGATGATGGTGGTCGGCAAGAAGATCGAGGAGCTGATCGCCCGGCTGGCGCAGAAGGCGCGTGCCGCTGGCATCCACCTGATCCTGGCCACGCAGCGGCCGAGCGTGGACGTCATCACCGGCCTGATCAAGGCCAACATCCCCACCCGGTTGAGCTTCCAGGTGTCGAGCAAGATCGACAGCCGCACGATCCTCGACCAGATGGGGGCCGAGGCGCTGCTTGGCCAGGGCGACATGCTCTACCTGTCCGCGCCCACCGGCGTGCCGTCGCCCACCCGCGTGCACGGCGCCTTCGTCAGCGACGAGGAGGTGCACCGTGTCGTGCAGTACCTCAAGATCCAGGGCGAGCCGAACTACGTCGACGGCGTCCTCGAGGGGGGCGTGGTCGATGGCGACGCCCCGGACGGCGCCGCGCAGGCCGACGGCGCCGCGGGTGGCGGCGAGGGCGACGCGCTGTACGACCAGGCGGTGGCGGTCGTGCTGCAGCACCGCCGGGCGTCGATCTCGCTGGTGCAGCGCCACCTGCGCATCGGCTACAACCGTGCCGCGCGGATGCTGGAACAAATGGAGCAGGCCGGACTCGTATCGCCCATGGCGAGCAACGGCAACCGGGACATCCTGGTCCCGAAGCGGGACGAATGAGGCCGGCGCTGCTGCGGGCGTGCGTGGCTGCGGCCGGCATCGCGCTGGGCGCGGCCGCCGGGCCGCTGCGCGCCGACGGTGTCGAGCAACTGCGCGAGTTCGCGCGCGACGTCCGCAGCGGCCAGGCGAGCTTCACGCAGACCGTGACCTCGGCCGACGGGCAGCGGCGCAAGGTGTCCTCCGGCCAGTTCGAGTTCCAGCGCCCGAACCGTTTCCGCTTCGCCTACACCAGGCCGTTCGAGCAGCTGATCGTGGCCGACGGCCAGAAGGTCTGGATCTACGACGCCGACCTGAACCAGGCGAGCTCGCGCGCGCTCGGGCAGGCGCTGGGCGCCACGCCGGCCGCGCTGCTGGCCGGCGGATCGCTCGAGGCCGACTTCACGCTGGCCGCGGACGCGTCCCGCGACGGCCTGACCTGGGTGCGGGCGACGCCCAAGGCCAGGGACGGTCCGTTCCGCGAGCTGCGCGTCGGCTTCCGCGGCCGGGACCTGGCCGCGGTGGAGGTGACCGACGCCTTCGGCCAGCGCTCGCTGCTGCAGTTCGGCGCGTTCACGGTCAACGCCGTGCTGCCGGCGGAGCGCTTCCGCTTCGTGCCGCCGGCCGGCGCCGAGGTGGTCGAGCAGTAGGGCGCGACGCCCATGGCCGCAAGCGCCCAGGAGTCGCTGTTCGACGCCGCCCCCGTCGCCGGGCCGCAGGCGGCGCCCGCCGGCGCCCCGCTGGCAGAGCGGCTGCGTCCGCAGCACCTGGACGAGGTGATCGGGCAGCCGGACCTGCTCGGCCCGGGCCGACCGTTGCGCGTGGCGCTGGAGAGCGGGCACGTCCCGTCGATGATCCTCTGGGGGCCGCCCGGCACCGGCAAGACCACGCTGGCGCGGCTGCTGGCGCGCGCCACCGGCGCGCACCTGGTCGTGCTGTCGGCGGTGCTGGCCGGCGTCAAGGACATCCGCGACGCAGTCGAGCAGGCCGAGGCGCAGCGCGCCCGGGGCCGCCCTACCGTGGTGTTCGTCGACGAGGTACACCGCTTCAACAAGGCGCAGCAGGACGCGTTCCTGCCGCACGTCGAGTCGGGCCTGTTCACGTTCATCGGCGCGACCACCGAGAACCCGGCGTTCGAGGTCAATTCGGCGCTGCTGTCGCGCGCGGCCGTGCACGTGCTGCAGCCGCTGGCCGACGCCGACCTGGCGACGCTGCTCGAGCGCGCCCGCGCCGCGCTGCAGGCGCCGCCCTTCACCGAAGCGGCCCGCGAGCGCCTGGTCGCGCACGCCGACGGCGACGCGCGCCGGCTGCTCAACGCGGTGGACGCCGTGGTGCAGGCGCATGCCGGCCACGGACCGGTCGACGAGGCGGCGCTCGAACGCGCGCTCGGCCGCCTGCAGCGGCGCGGCGACAAGGGCGGCGACATCTTCTACGACCTGATCTCGGCACTGCACAAGTCGGTGCGCGGCAGCGACCCCGACGCGGCGCTGTACTGGCTGGCCCGGATGCTCGACGCCGGGGTGGACCCGCGCTATGCCGCGCGTCGTATCGTGCGCATGGCCAGCGAGGACATCGGGCTGGCCGACCCGCGCGGCCTGCGCCTGGCCCTCGATGCCGCCGAGGTCTACGAGCGGCTCGGCTCGCCGGAGGGCGAGCTCGCGCTTGCCGAGGCCGTGGTCTACCTGGCCGTGGCGCCCAAGTCGAACGCGGTCTACGCGGCCTGGGGGGCCGTGCGCGCCGTGGTGCAGCGCGAAGGCACCCGTCCGGTGCCGATGCACCTGCGCAACGCGCCGACGAAGCTGGCCAAGTCGCTCGGCCACGGGGCCGGCTACCGCTATGCGCACGACGAGGCCCAGGGCTACGCGGCCGGCGAGCGCTACCTGCCCGATGGGGTCGCACCCGGGCCGTGGTACGTGCCGAGCGGCCGCGGCCTCGAGGCGCGCATCGCCGAGCGCCTGGCGCAGCTGCGCGCGCTCGACGCGGCGGATACGCCGTCGCGCGCGCCTGGCGACGAGCCCTCGGTGCCGCCGCCGGCTCCGGGCTGACCGGCGGCCGCGGCCCGGCGCGACCCTCGCTGCTGGCCCGCGCGGGTGCCCGCGCGGGCTAACACCGAGCGGCCCCGGGGAAGGCCGCCACCTAGAATCCGCCCGCGCCGCACGCCGGACCCGTCGACAGCGGGCCGATCGGCGTGCTTCTTGCAAGTGCAGCGCGCAAGCGGCGCCGCCAGACCGAACGCGCAGCATCCACGGAGTCCCCGCCGGCGATGGAAACCTTCCTCCAGCAGATCATCAACGGGCTGGTGCTCGGGAGCATGTACGCCCTCGTGGCCCTCGGCTACACGATGGTGTACGGCATCATCGGCCTGATCAACTTCGCGCACGGCGACGTGCTGATGGTCGGCGCTCTCGTCAGCTGGACCGTCGTCACGGTGATGGCGGGCAGCGGGCTGCCGGGGTGGGCGCTGATGCTGCTGTCGCTGCCCTGCGCGATCCTCGTGTGCTGCGCGCTGAACTTCGCCATCGAGAAGGTGGCGTACAAGCCGCTGCGAAGTGCGCCGCGGCTCGCGCCGCTGATCACCGCCATCGGCATGAGCCTGCTGCTGCAGACGCTGGCGATGATCGTCTGGAAGCCCAATCCCAAGCCCTATCCGCAACTGCTGCCGATCGAGCCGATCGACCTCGGGGGCCCGGTGATCAGCATCACGCAGTGCATCATCCTGGGCAGCACGGCGTGCATCCTGGCCGCGCTGATGTGGCTGGTCAATCGCACCAAGCTCGGCCGCGCGATGCGTGCCACCGCCGAGAACCCGCGCGTCGCGGCGCTGATGGGCGTCAAGCCGGACATGGTGATCTCGGCCACCTTCATCATCGGCGCGGCGCTGGCGGCGGTGGCTGGCGTCATGTGGGCGGCCAACTACGGCACCGTCCAGCACAGCATGGGCTTCCTGCCTGGCCTGAAGGCCTTCACCGCGGCCGTGCTCGGCGGCATCGGCAACCTGGGCGGCGCGGTGGTCGGCGGGCTGCTCCTCGGGCTCGTCGAGGCACTGGGCGCGGGCTACCTGGGCGCGCTGACGGGCGGCGTGCTCGGCAGCCACTACGCCGACATCTTCGCCTTCGCGGCGCTGATCCTCGTGCTGACGCTCAGGCCGCAGGGTCTGCTCGGCGAGCGCGTGGCCGATCGCGCCTGAGGGGACGGCCATGAACTCGATGCCGACAAAGATCGCCGTCTTCTTGGCCTGCGCCGTGGCCCTGGTGGCGCTGCCGCTGGTCATGCAGACCGCGGGCCTCGGGCAAGGCTGGGTGCGGATCCTGGCACTGGCGCTGCTGTACGTGCTGCTGGCGCTGGGCCTGAACATCGTCGTCGGCTACGCCGGCCTGCTCGACCTGGGCTTCGTCGCCTTCTATGCGGTCGGCGCCTACATGTACGCGCTGCTGGCGAGCCCCCATCTCTTCGAGACCTTCCCCTGGATCGCCGAGGCCTTCCCGCAAGGCCTGCACACGCCGATCTGGATGGTGATCCCGCTGGCCGCCGGGCTGGCGGCGATCGCCGGCGTGCTGCTGGGCACGCCGGTGCTCAAGCTGCGCGGCGACTATCTGGCGATCGTCACGCTCGGCTTCGGCGAGATCATCCGCGTGTTCATGAACAACCTCGAGCACCCGGTCAACATCACCAACGGACCGCGCGGGCTGGACCGGATCGACTCGATGACCATCGGCCCGCAGGGCGACCCGTGGGTCGACTTCGGCAAGCGTATCGTCGTCAGCGAGAACTTCACGATCCCGTCGGTGACGCTGTACTACTGGCTCTTCCTGGCGCTGGTGGTCGTCAGCGTCGTCATCTGCCACCGGCTCGAGCTGAGCCGGATCGGCCGTGCCTGGATGGCGATCCGCGAGGACGAGATCGCCGCCAAGGCGATGGGCATCAACACGCGCAACATGAAGCTGCTCGCGTTCGGCATGGGCGCCACCTTCGGCGGCGTGTCGGGTGCGATGTTTGCCGCCTTCCAGGGCTTCGTCTCGCCTGAGAGCTTCAGCCTGATGGAGAGCGTGATGATCGTGGCGATGGTCGTGCTCGGCGGGATGGGCCACCTGCCGGGCGTGATCCTCGGCGCGCTGCTGCTGGCCGCGCTGCCCGAGGTGCTGCGCTACGTCGCCGGTCCGCTGCAGCAGATGACCGGCGGGCGCCTGGACGCGTCGATCCTGCGCCAGCTGCTGATCGCGCTGGCGATGATCTCCATCATGCTGCTGCGGCCGCGCGGCCTTTGGCCCTCGCCCGAGCACGGCAAGGCGGCGCCCGCGCCTGCGGCCAAGTGAGGAGGGCGCCGGAATGAGCGAGACCGTGCTCGACGTCAAGGGCGTCAGCAAGCGCTTCGGGGGCCTGCAGGCCCTGTCCGACGTCGGCATCACGATCCGGCAGGGCCAGGTCTACGGCCTGATCGGCCCCAACGGCGCCGGCAAGACCACCTTCTTCAACGTGATCACTGGCCTGTATTCGCCCGACTCCGGCACCTTCGAGCTCGGGGGCCGTCGCTACGAACCCAGCGCGGTGCACGAGGTGGCGCGGCAGGGCATCGCTCGCACGTTCCAGAACATCCGCCTGTTCCCCGAGATGACCGCCCTCGAGAACGTGATGGTGGGCCGCCATGTCCGCACGAAGTCGGGCCTGGCGGGCGCGATCTTCCGCACCGCCGGCTTCCGGGCCGAGGAGGCGGCGATCCGGGCGCGCGCGCAGGAGCTGCTCGACTACGTCGGCATCGGCCGCTATGCCGACTACCGTGCGCGCACGCTGTCCTATGGCGACCAGCGCCGCCTGGAGATCGCCCGCGCGCTGGCCACCGAGCCCAAGCTGATCGCGCTCGACGAGCCGGCGGCGGGGATGAACGCCACCGAGAAGGTGGTCCTGCGCGAGCTGATCGACCGCATCCGGGGCGATGGGCGCACGATCCTGCTGATCGAGCACGACGTGAAGCTGGTGATGGGGCTGTGCGACCGCGTCACCGTGCTCGACTACGGCAAGCAGATCGCAGAGGGCACGCCGGCCGACGTGCAGCGCGACGAGAAGGTGATCGAGGCCTACCTCGGCGCCGGTCACCACTGAAGGCGCAGGCGATGGCAGACGTGCTGTTGAAGGTCCGCGGCCTGAAGGTCGCCTACGGCGGCATCCAGGCCGTCAAGGGCGTGAGCTTCGAGGTCCGCGAGGGCGAGCTGGTCAGCCTGATCGGCGCCAATGGCGCCGGCAAGACCACGACGCTGAAGGCGATCACGGGCATCCAGCCCGTGGCCGACGGTGACATCGAGTACTGCGGGCGCAGCATCCGCGGGCAGGGTGCGTGGGACCTGGTGCGGCAGGGGCTGGTGATGGTGCCGGAAGGGCGGGGCACCTTCACGCGCATGACGATCGTCGAGAACCTGCAGATGGGCGCCTTCGTCCGCGATGACGCGGCGGGCATCGCCGAGGACATCGAGAGGGTGTTTGCGCTCTTCCCGCGCCTGAAGGAGCGCGCGCAGCAGCTGGCCGGCACGATGAGCGGCGGCGAGCAGCAGATGCTGGCGATGGGCCGCGGGCTGATGGCCCGGCCCCGCGTGCTGCTGCTGGACGAGCCGAGCATGGGCCTGTCGCCGATCATGGTCGACAAGATCTTCGAGGTCGTCGACGACATCCACCGCCGCGGCACCACGGTGCTGCTGGTCGAGCAGAACGCGAGCCGCGCGCTCGGGCTGGCCGATCGCGGCTACGTGATGGACTCCGGCGAGGTCACGATGGACGGCGCGGCCCGCGAACTGCTGGCCGACCCGAGGGTGCGCGCGGCCTACCTGGGGGAGTGAGGGCGGCAGCGCCGCAAGGCGGCCACGGCGGCCGGGCGGGAGGAGCGCCGGCGCCTCAGCGCGTCGGCTCGGCGAAGCGCGCCCCGCCGCTGCCGCGCACCAGTTCCACCACCTCGGCGGCCTTCGGCCGGGTGCGCGCCACCCAATCCTCGAAGCGGGTGCGGGCGGTCGCGCCGTAACGCTGGTAGATCTTCCAGCCGACCCAGGCGACTATGCCGAGCACGACCAGCGTGCGTGCGGCGCGGGCCCAGGCCACCAGCACGGCGATGCCCATGCCGAGCGCCACCCACTGCACCCACCACTGGCCCGGCGAGGTCGCCCAGTTGATCAGCGCGCACAGGCCGACGACGAACAGCGCACGCAGCGGCATCACGATCGCCTCGGTCAGGTTGCGGATCGGGCGGGTCACGAGCTTGATCGGGTTCACGGCGGGCTCCTGCCGGCGGCGTCGCCAAGCCGGCGACGCGCGCATCCTGGCGGCGCGGCCGCGCGCCTGCATGCACCTTGCGACGAACGGACGCCTGCAGGCGCGAGGCGCCGGTGCCGCCGACGGGATGCACGCTCTTGCCCGCCGGCGACCCGCTGCCCCGCGCCCGTCGGCGGCCCGGGCCGCCCGGGCAGAATCGCCCCTTCCCCACGCCGATCGCCCGAACCATGACCGTCGAACTTGCCCGACCCGGCCGCGCCTGCGTGCCGATCCACGCCGTCGATCGCGCCGGCTTCACGGCCCACGCCGAGGCGCTGGACCCGGCGGCAAGGCGCTGGCTCGCTTCGGTGGGCTTCGACGGCGCGCCCGACACGCATGCGCTGCTGCCGGCCCCCGACGGCAGCATCGCCGCGGTGTGGGCCGGCATCGCCGGGCTGGCCCACCCGTGGGCGCTCGCCTCGTTGCCCAAGGCGCTGCCTGCCGGCCGCTACCGGCTGGCCACGCCGGGCCTCGCGGTCGACGCGGCCGCGGCGGCGCTGTCGTGGGAACTCGGCGGCTACGTGTTCGACCTGTATCGCGCCCGACGCCGTGCCCCCGCCACGCTGGTGCTGCCGCCGACGGAGCCGGCGCGCCGCGCGCTGGTGGTGGCCGCCGCCGTGGCCGCCACGCGCGACCTCGTCAACACCCCGGCCGAGCACATGGGCCCGGCGGAGCTGGCCGAGGCCGTGCGCATGGTGGCCAAGGCGCAGGGCGGGCGCTTCTCGCAGACCGTCGGCGAGCGGCTGCTGGGCGCCGGCTTCCCCGCCATCCACGCCGTCGGGCGGGCCGCGGCGCGCGCCCCGCGGCTGATCGAGCTGAACTGGGGCTCGCCCCGGCACCCTCGGCTGACGCTGGTGGGCAAGGGCGTGTGCTTCGACAGCGGGGGCCTGGACATCAAGACCGCCGACGGCATGCGGCTGATGAAGAAGGACATGGGCGGCGCGGCCAACGCGCTCGGCCTGGCACAGGCGATCATGGCGCTCGAGCTGCCGGTGCGCCTGCAACTGCTGATCCCGGCGGTGGAGAACGCGATCTCCGGCAACGCCTACCGCCCCGGCGACGTGTACAAGACGCGCAAGGGGCTGCACGTGGAGATCGGAAACACCGATGCCGAGGGCCGCGTGATCCTGTGCGACGCGCTCGCCTACGGTGCCGAGGGTAAGCCGGACCTGATGATCGACCTGGCCACGCTGACGGGCGCGGCGCGCACGGCGCTCGGGCCCTCGCTGCCCGCGTTGTTCTGCCGCCGGATGGACCTGGCGCGCGAGATCGTCGACCTCGGGCTGTCGATCGGCGACCCGCTGTGGCACCTGCCGCTCTGGCGCGACTACCACCCCGGCATCGAGAGCGACATCGCCGACATCGTCAACACGGGGCGCAACGCGATGGCCGGGGCGATCCACGCCGCGCTGTTCCTCGACGACTTCGTGCCCGCGGGCGTCGACTGGCTGCACGTCGACCTGTTCGCCTGGAACAGCACGCCGGCGCCGGGCCGCCCGGTGGGCGGCGAGGCGCAGACGCTGCGCACGCTGCTGGCCCACGTGGAGCGGCGCTTCGGCGCCGGCGCCACGGCCTGAGCCCTCCGCTGAGACGCCGCCAGCGGGCCTGGCCTGCAACAGGCCCCGGTCGCCCAGCCTTTTCGTCGCAATGCCGTCACGGCGGGGCCTCACACTGTCGGCTTCGACAGGCGCGAACCGGCCGCACGAATGGGCGGAAGCACGGAACCCGTCACCGGCGCCTGATCGGAACTTTTGCACCACGTCGCCTGCGGCGGCGTGGTCCAGCCCCGCCGCCCCGCCGCCCCGCCATGGCCGCCGCCGCGCGGGGGCTTGAGCGCCCGCTTGAACACCGGCGTGCTGCGCCGCTAGAATTCGCCGACCGATCGGTCGAGGAATGGCGCGGGGCCGTTCCACCGCGTCGGGCCGAGCGAGGGCGGCGCCCATGTCCCAATCGATCCCGGCGGATGCGCCGCCCGTGCTGGTCGCGATGCAGGACGGGGTGTGCACCATCACGCTCAACCGGCCCTCGTCGCTGAACAGCTTCACCGCGGCGATGCACGCGCTGCTGCTGCCCGCACTGGAAGCGGCGGCTGCCGACCCGGCCGTGCGCTGCGTCGTGGTCACCGGGGCGGGGCGCGGCTTCTGCGCCGGCCAGGACCTGGCCGACCCGGCGATGGCCGGCCCCGACGTCGATGTCGGGCGGGTCGTCGAGGGCTACTACCTGCCGCTGGCCACGCGCGTGCGCTCGATGCCGGTGCCGGTGATCGCGGGCGTCAACGGCGTGGCCGCGGGCGCCGGCGCCAACTTCGCGCTGTGCTGCGACTTCGTCGTCGCCGCCCGCAGCGCGAGCTTCATCCAGGCCTTCAGCAAGATCGGGCTGGTGCCCGATTGCGGGGGCACCTGGCTGCTGCCGCGCCTGGTGGGTCGGGCGCGGGCACTGGGCCTGGCGATGACGGGCGACAAGCTTCCTGCCGAGGAGGCCGAACGCATCGGACTGATCTGGAAGTGCGTCGACGACGCCGCGTTCGCGGCCGAGGTCGCCACCCTGGCCGGCCGCCTGACGCGGATGCCCAGCCGGGCGCTGGCGCAGACCCGGCGCGCGATCGACGCGGCCGCCCCGATGGAGTTCGGCGACGCGCTGGCGCGCGAGGCGTCGATGCAAGGAGAGCTCGGCCGCGGGCACGACTTCGCCGAGGGCGTGGCCGCCTTCCTGGCCAAGCGCACCCCGGTGTTCCGGGACCGCTGAAGATGAGCACGCACGCCTCCCCGGCCGACCCGATCGAGGCCCAACGCGTGGCAGAGGCCTGCCGCGACCTGATGTGGCGGGACGACCGCGCGAGCAAGGCGCTCGGCATGCAGGTGCTCGCCATCGGCCCGGGTTCGGCGACCCTGGCGATGACGGTGCGCGAGGACATGCTCAACGGCCACGACATCTGCCACGGCGGGCTGATCACGACGCTGGCCGACAGCGCCTTCGCCTTCGCCTGCAACGCCTACAACGAGATCACCGTGGCCTCGGGGTTCGACGTCAACCTGATCGCGGCGGCGCGGCTGGGCGACGTGCTGACCGCGAGCGCCACCGAGGTGGCCAAGAGCGGCCGCACCGGGGTCTACGACATCGCGGTACTGAACCAGCACGGGCAGCGCGTGGCCGCCTTCCGCGGCCGCAGCTACACGATGAAGGGCAAGCCGCTGGTCGAAGGCCTGCCGATGGGCAAGGCGCGCTGAGGCCGGCCCGGCCGAGCGGCAAGACGAGGAGACGCACCGATGCCCGTGAAGGCCCCGAGCCCCGGCGACCTGGAGCCGATCGAGACGGCGAGCCAGGACGAGCTTCGCGCGCTGCAGCTGCAGCGCCTGCAGTGGACGCTGCAGCACGCCTACGATCACGTGGCGCACTACCGGCAGGCCTTCGACGCCGCCGGCGTCCACCCGGCGGACTGCAGGACGCTGGCCGACCTGTCGAAGTTCCCGTTCACGAGCAAGTCCGACCTGCGCGCGAACTACCCTTTCGGCATGTTCGCGGTGCCGCGCGGGAAGGTGGTGCGCGTGCACGCCTCGAGCGGCACCACCGGCAAGCCGACCGTGGTGGGCTACACCCAGGGCGACATCGACCGCTGGGCCGATCTCGTCGCACGCAGCATCCGCGCCAGCGGCGGGCGGGCCGGCGACATCGTGCACGTGGCCTACGGCTACGGCCTGTTCACCGGGGGCCTGGGCGCGCACTACGGCGCGGAGCGGCTCGGCTGCACCGTGGTGCCGATGAGCGGCGGCCAGACCGAGAAGCAGGTGCAGCTGATCGAGGACTTCCGCCCCGACATCATCATGGTCACGCCGAGCTACATGCAGGTGATCGTCGAGGAATTCCTGCGCCAGGGCAAGGACCCGCGCGCGATGAGCGTCAGCGTCGGCATCTTCGGCGCCGAGCCCTGGACCGAGGCGATGCGGCGCGACATCGAGCTCGCGGCCGGCATCGACGCGGTCGACATCTACGGCCTGTCCGAGGTGATGGGGCCGGGCGTGGCCAACGAGTGCATCGAGTCCAAGGACGGACCGGTGATCTGGGAGGATCACTTCTACCCGGAGATCATCGACCCGGTCACCGGCGAGGTGCTGCCCGACGGCAGCGAGGGCGAGCTGGTGTTCACCACGCTGACGAAGGAGGCGCTGCCGGTCGTCCGCTACCGCACGCGCGACCTGACGCGCCTGCTGCCGCCCACCGCGCGCAGCATGCGCCGGATGGGCAAGATCGTCGGCCGCAGCGACGACATGCTGATCATCCGCGGCGTCAACCTGTTCCCGACCCAGATCGAGGAGCTCGTGCTGCAGCAGGGGCAGCTGTCGGGCCAGTACCAGCTCGTCGTCACGCGCGAGCACCTGCTCGACGAGGTCCTGGTGCGCTGCGAGCTGACCCCCGCGCACCGCCACGCCGACCGTGACGCGATCGGACGTGATCTGCAGCACCGCATCAAGACGCTGATCGGCGTCAGCACCCGGGTCGACGTCGGCCTGCCCGACTCGATCGAGCGCACCCTGGTGGGCAAGGCCCGCCGCGTCGTCGATCATAGGCCGCGCTGACCCGGCGCCGCGGCAGCCCCGTACCCCCAAGCGAGGAAGGCACCCCATGTACACGCAGGCGATGGATGTCGCCCCGAAGGACGAGCGCAAGGTCGTGCGCAGCGCCGAGGAGGCCGCCCTGGAGGCGCGCTTCGAGGCCCGCATCGACGAGGGCGCCTTCATCGAGGCCAAGGACTGGATGCCCGAGCACTACCGGCGCACGCTGGTGCGGCAGATCAGCCAGCATGCCCACAGCGAGATCGTCGGCATGCTGCCGGAGGGCAACTGGGCGACGCGCGCGCCGACGCTTAAGCGCAAGGCGATCCTGCTGGCGAAGATCCAGGACGAGGGCGGGCACGGCCTGTACCTGTATGCGGCGGCCGAGACGCTCGGCACCAGCCGCGACCAGCTGCTCGACGCGCTGCACTCCGGCAAGGCCAAGTACAGCAGCATCTTCAACTATCCGACGCTGACCTGGGCCGACATCGGCACGATCGGCTGGCTGGTCGACGGCGCGGCCATCATGAACCAGGTGCCGCTCACCCGCTGCAGCTACGCGCCCTATGCGCGCGCGATGGTGCGCATCTGCCGCGAGGAGAGCTTCCACCAGCGCCAGGGCTTCGACAGCCTGCTGGTGATGATGCACGAGGGCACCGACGCGCAGCGCGCGATGGTGCAGGACGCGGTGAACCGCTGGTGGTGGCCGAGCCTGATGATGTTCGGGCCGCCGGACAAGGACAGCGTGCACGGCGCGCAGAGCGCGCGCTGGGGCATCAAGCGCATCAGCAACGACGACCTGCGCCAGAAGTTCGTCGACGCGACGGCCGAGCAGGCCAAGGTGCTCGGCGTGACCCCACCCGACCCGCTGCTGAAGTGGAACGAGGAGCGCGGGCACTACGACTTCGGCCCGATCGACTGGGACGAGTTCTGGCGCGTGGTCGGCGGCAACGGGCCATGCAACCGCGAACGGCTCGCCGCGCGCGTGAAGGCGCACGAGGACGGGGCCTGGGTGCGCGAGGCGGCGCTGGCCCACGCGCGCAAGCGTGCGACGCGCCAGGAGGCTGCGTGATGGCCACCGCCGACGTCCGCGACGAGTGGCCGCTGTGGGAGGTGTTCGTGCGCACCCGCGCCGGCCTCGACCACAAGCACTGCGGCAGCCTGCACGCCCCCGACGCGAAGATGGCGCTGCAGCTGGCGCGCGAGGTCTACACCCGGCGCATGGAAGGCACCAGCGTGTGGGTCGTCCGCAGCAGCGACATCACCGCCAGCGACCCGGCCGACAAGGGCCCGCTGTTCGACCCGGCCGAGGACAAGGTGTATCGCCACCCGACCTTCTACGAGTTGCCGGAATCGGTCAACCACATGTGAGGGCAGGGCGATGGCCGCGACCGCCGAATCGATCCGCCTCCAGGTCACTCCCGAGGTGCAGTACGTGCTGCGCCTGGGCGACACCTGCCTGGTCCACGCCCAGCGCCTGGCCGAGTGGTGCGGCCACGGCCCCGTGCTGGAGGAGGACATCGCGCTCACGAACCTCGCGCTCGACCTGATCGGGCAGGCGCGCGCGCTGCTGACGCACGCCGCCGCGCTCGAGGGACAGGGCTTCGACGAGGATCAGCTCGCCTTCCTGCGCGAGGAGGACCAGTTCTTCAACCTGACGCTGGCCGAGCTGCCGATGAGGAAGGGCGGCGCGCACTCCCCGGGCGCCGACTTCGCCGACACGGTGCTGCGCAACTTCCTGCTCTCGACCTGGCTCGGCCTGTGCTGGCAGCGCCTGCAGGGCTCCTCCGATGCGCAGCTGGCCGCCATCGCGGCCAAGGCGCTGAAGGAGTCGGCCTACCACCGGCAGCATGCGGCCGACTGGGTGGTCCGGCTGGGCGACGGCACCGAGGAGTCGGCGCGCCGCCTGCGTGCCGCGCTCGACCGCGTCTGGCCGTACACGAACGAGCTGTTCGTGCACGACGCGGTCGACGATGCCGCCGTCGCCAGGGGCCTGGGCCCGGCGCGCGACACGCTGGCGGCCGACTGGCAGCGCGAGGTGGCCGCGGTCTTCAACGAGGCCGGGTTGACGATGCCCCCCGCATCGCCCTTCGCGAGCACCGGCACCCGGGGCGTGCACGGCGAGCACATGGGCTTCCTGCTGGCCGAGATGCAGAGCCTGCAGCGGCGCTACCCCGGGGGACGTTGGTGAGCGTCGCCGCTGCGCAGAGCGACCGCATCGCCACGGCGTGGGCGGTGCTGGACACCGTGCCCGACCCCGAGGTGCCGGCGCTGTCCGTGCGCGACCTGGGCATCGTGCGGGAGGTGGTTTGCGGGGAAGAGGGCACCCAGGTCGTGCTCACCCCCACCTACTCGGGTTGCCCGGCCACGGAAGTGATTTCCGACAGCGTGCGCCAGGCCCTCCAAGACGCTGGCTTCGGCCCGGTTCGCGTGACGCTGCGTCGTGCCCCGGCCTGGACCACCGACTGGATCAGTGACGAGGGCCGCCGCAAGCTGCGCGAGTACGGCATCGCCCCGCCAGGGCCGGTTGAGGAGGGCGCCACCGGTTGTGGCGCGTCCGCCTCGGCACCTGCTATGGCGCCTATC
>Ga0209985_10001402_pt1 | contig 23787 bp, 19 predicted proteins | sample NOAtaG_FD_187305 | JGI IMG/M metagenome (GOLD analysis project Ga0209985, IMG submission 187305) | Freshwater lake microbial communities from Lake Erie, under a cyanobacterial bloom - NOAA_Erie_Diel6S_1000h metaG (SPAdes) (version 2) | ecosystem: Environmental > Aquatic > Freshwater > Lake ...
GAGCCTCGGGTGAGCAGCACGTGCAGCGAGGGGACAGCAAAGCCCAGGGAGCGGGCGGCGTCTGCGGTGTGGCGGCGCCAGCGGTTGAGCACGGTTGTGCGGGCATCGACGGGGAGGTCGAGGATGGAGCGGGAGATGGAGCGGTCCCAGGCGGTCGGGCGGAGGGTGCCGGCGAGGACCGCCACCAGCGCGACCGAGCGAGTGGCGGGGCCGGGCCCATCGGCACGAGCATCGGGCGCGGCTTGCGAACCGCTGAGGTTGGGACGGGCCAGGGATGTCACCGCGGAATCTCTCCTCCCGCGTGGAGGCGGGTCATGGTGTGTGGCAGCGGGGTCCAAGGCGTCCAACGCTCCGCAGGGTGCGGAGGTTCGCCAAGGGAAGTCCCGGGGCTGTTATGCGGGTGTGGGCGGCGCATGGCACGGGCTGGAGGTCGGATACCTCGGAGGTTTTCGTCATTATACAGGAAGGGGGTGCGAAACCCCTGAGGAACTGACCAGAACGGGGCGGGACTGTGACGGCAGGGAGGTTGGGAAGGTCGCCGGATTGGGGCGGTGCATGGCCGGATAATGGTGAGGTGAGGTGGGCGGATAGGGGAAGGATGCTTCAGGTACCGACGACGGTGGCCGGGGAGACGGCCTGTGGATGCCACCCCAAAATGGTGGAAGCAAGAGCGGGAGACATGGAAACGTCGCGGGGTCTCGGGGGGATGGCGTTGGTGGGCTGCGGGGCGGGGTGGAGGCCGGTGGCGGGGAGGTTGGCGGCGCGGGCGATGGCGAGGCCGAGTTCAAACCGGGAGAGGCGGTGTGGGCCGGCGAGGTGGAGGATGTGGGGGAGGGGTCGTCCGAGAACCAATTGATCAAGGGCCAAAGAGATGGCGTGGGCGACATCGGTGGCGGCGACCGGGGAGCGGTGCTCGTCGGTGTAGAGGGTGCTGGATGTTCCGGCGCGGAGGGCGGCCAGGAGGCGCTCAGAGCAGGAGCGGTCGCCCCGGGGAGACGGGCCGTAGACCAGGGCGAGGCGGAGGACCAGCGTGCGGGGGGCGGCGGAGGGGCTGGTGGCGAGGGCAGCGTGCTCGCCAGCGAGTTTGCTGCGGCCGTATTCGTGCAGCGGGCGTGGGGCATCGGCCTCGGTGTAGAGGCCCTGGGGCTTGGCGCCGTCGAAGACCTGGTCGGTGGAGATGAACAGAAAGGGCACGGCGCGATGGGCGGCGAAGGCGGCGAGGGCTTCGGTGGCGTGGGTGTTGACGGCGCGGGCGAGGGCGGGCTGTGCGTGGCAGGCGGCCAGGTCGGGCAGTGCGGCGAGGTGGATGACGGCGTGAACGTCGGGCAGGGGGGCGAGTGTGCGAGGGAGGGCCGGGGTGTCGGCGAGATCGCAGGGGAAGTGGGCGGAGGGCGTGAGGTGGGTGGGTGTACGGCCGAGGGTGAGCAGGGCGTCGCCCCGGGCGTGGAGGAGGGCGGCGAGTCGGCCGCCGACAAAGCCGGAGGCGCCGGTGAGCAGGACGGGGCGGCGGGGTTGAGGCTGAGCGGACATGAGCTCACGCGCTTGCGGCGTCGGCGGGGCGGGGGCGGGCGAAGCGGGCGCGGAGTGAGCGAAGCAGGAGTGCGACGAAGAAGGGGAGGCCGTCGATGATGTAGCGGCGGAAGAGGCGGCGGGGTTCCTGGATGAGGCGGTGCGACCATTCCAGGCCGACTTTCTGCATCCATCGGGGGGCGCGTTTGACGTCGCCGGTGACGAAGGAGAAACTGATGCCGACGCCGGCCCACCAGGCGGTGGGGCAGCAGTCCTTGATCTGGTGGATGACGCGTTCCTGCTTGGGGGAGCCGACGGCGACGAAGACCAGATCGGGCCTGGAGCGGCTGATCTGCTCGCGGATGAGGGCGATGTGGTTGGGGTCTTTGTCAAACCCGAAGGGCGGGAAGTGGGTTCCGGCGATGCGCAGGCCGGGGAAGCGGGCTTGAAGGGCCGCGGCGGCGGCTTCGGCGGTGCCGGGGTCGCCACCGAGGAGGAAGACCGAACGCTGATGGCGGGCGAGGGCCTGAGAGAGGGAGAGGATGAGGTTGGAGCCGGCGACGCGCTCGGGCAGGGGCGTGCCCTGCACGCGGCTGGCCCAGACCAGGGGCATGCCGTCGGCGACGCGGAGGGTGCAGGCGTTGACGAGGGACTGGAACTCGGCGTCGCGGGTGTAGCGGCGGAGGTGATCGAGATTGGGTGTGACGATGGTGCCGCCCCGGCCGGCGAGGACCTCGTCGGTCACGTGCTGGACGCACTGGGCCTCGGTGAGGGCGTGGACCTGCAGGCCCTGGAGGGTGATGGTGGGGAGAGGCGGGGCGGTCGGTGCGGTCATGTCGGTGGGGGGCCGGCGCGGCAGGGAAGGCGAGAGGGTGATCAGGCCTTGACGACGCGGGCTTTGCAGGGACGGAGGCCCTTGGTGGCGTTGCGGGTATCGACGATGAGGCGGGCGTGGTCGGCGTAGAGGCGGTAGTCGACGGCGGTGTGATCGGTGACGATGACGACCGCGTCGTAGGAGGCGATGGCCTGCGGGGAGAGGGGGACGGAGGTGAGTTCGAGCTTGTGCTTGCGCATGCGGGGGAAGACGGGGACGTGGGGGTCGTGGTAATCGACGTGGCAGCCGAGGGCGAAGAACTCTTCGATGATCTCGGCGGCGGGGGTTTCGCGGACGTCGTCGATGTTCTTCTTGTACGCCAGGCCGGAGACGAGGATGCGCGAGCCGGCGGCGGGTTTGCGGTCGTCATTGAGGGCGGCGACGGTGCGCTCGACGACGTAGCGGGGCATGCGGGTGTTGATCTCGCCGGCGAGCTCGATGAAGCGGGTGTTCTGGCCGTACTCGCGGGCCTTCCAGGTGAGGTAGAAGGGATCGATGGGGATGCAGTGTCCGCCGAGGCCGGGGCCGGGGTAGAAGGGCATGAATCCGAAGGGCTTGGTGGCGGCGGCGTCGATGACCTCCCAGACGTCGATGCCCATGTGGTCAAAGATGACCTTGAGCTCGTTGACCATGGCGATGTTGACGGCGCGGAAGATGTTTTCGAGGACCTTGGCGGCCTCGGCGACCTCGGCGGAGGAGACGCGGACGGGGGCCTGGACGGCGCGTTTGTAGAGGGCGACGGCGAGATCGGTGGAGGCGTCGTCAAGTCCGCCGACGAGCTTGGGGGTGGTTCGGGTGGTGTGGCTGGTGCGGCCGGGGTCCTCGCGCTCGGGAGAGAAGGCGACGAAGAGGTCGGTTCCGGGGGTGAGGTTGACGTCCCGCGCGGCGGCCTCGCGGAGGATGACCGGGAGCATGTCCTGGCGGGTGGTGCCGGGGTAGGTGGTGGACTCCAGGACGACGAGCTGGCCGGGGCGGACGGCGCGGCCGACGTCTCGCGCGGAGTTGATGACGTAGGACATGTCGGGCTCGTTGTGGCGGCCGAGGGGGGTGGGGACGCAGATGATGATCGCGTCGGGCTCGGCGAGGCGGGAGAAGTCGGTGGTGGCGGAGAAGCGGTCGCTGGAGGCGAGGCGGGTGGTCATCTCAGCACCGAGGTGCTTGAGGTAGTTGGTTCCGGTAGCCAGGGCGTCGATCTTGGCCTGGTCGATGTCAAAGCCAAGGACGCGGCAGCCGCCGGTGTGGAAGGCGTCGGCAAGGGGGAGGCCGACGTAGCCGAGGCCGATGATGCCGATGAGCGGCTCGCGGGTGAGGCGGAGATTCAGTTGCTCGAAGGTGGTCATGCTGCTGGTCCTGAGGTTGAGAAACGGGATGGTCAAGCAGATCAGATCGGATGCTTGATGGCGGGAGCTGACGGATTCCAGACGGCCGCACCGGCGGCGTGGGCTTCAGCAGCCGCCCTGGCTTTGCCGACCAGCAGGCTTCGGATCTGCGATCGTCGAACAAAGCGGCGGAAGTCCGTGTCGTTGTATTTCGGCTTTCGGGAGACCAGACTGGCCGCGTAGCCCCACATCATGGCGAGGCCTCCGATGATCAAGGGTGGTCTGGTCATTCGATAAGCGGCGCTCGCGGCCATGTACAACGGGGAGGTTCCCATGAAGTACTGGCCGTATCCCCAGCGGAAACGGCCTCGGAGATAGCCCTTGTCGCTGGTGCCCATGGGGCGGAGGTGGATGAAGCGCAGCTCCGGATCGTCCCAACTGCAGGCGATCCAGCCGAGCTGGCGGCAGCGGTGGCAGTCGATGCCGTCCCACATGACCTGACGGACGAAGCCGCCGATCTGGTTGAAGCAGGCCACGCGGTAGAACTTGCTGGCGCCGACGGAGACTTCGTCTCCGATTTTTTCGCTGATTAATTCTCCGCGAAAGTCCTTGGAGGAGTTGGCGGGGCCCGGGAAATACGCTTTTCCGGAGCATGTGCCAAGGCGGGGCTCGGCGCGCATGCGATCGATGAGCAGTTCGAAGTATCGGGGCGGCAGATCGAGATCGAGATCAAGCTTGCAGACGAACTCGTAGTCGCTGAGTGTCACGAGCTCAAGGCCTTGGTAGAACGCCTCGATGACGCCGGGGCCGACCGAGCGGCTGCCGCGGTCGGTGCGACGGACGACGCGAATCCAGTCGTGCCTGGCGGCGTACTCTTGGAGAATGCGGGGAGAAGCGTCGGTGGAGCCGTCGTCGACGATGACCCAGAGGTCTGGGCGTCTGGTCTGAGCGATGACGCTGTCGAGCGTTCGGCGCAAGAAAGCGGCTTCGTTTCGGCCTGGAGAGATGATGACGTAACGGTCGCTCATGGCATCATGGCTCATGCAGACTCATCCGGTGTTCGCGGCACCACCACAGCAGGGAGAACAGGGCCCAGATGCGGGTCCAATAGACACCCTTGCGGTTGGAGAGGAAGGCGATCCAGAGCATCCAGACCGCTCGGGGGTTCAGCCCGACCCGTTTGAGGAGGGCCTGATCGGCGAAGAGCTGGTCGGCCAGGGGTCGGAGTTCAACGCGGAGAGCCTGAGCAAAGGGGAGAACAAAGCCGGCCTTTTTGCGATTGAAGATCTGAGGATCGAGGCCGACGAGTCCGATGCTTCGCAGGAGCGTCTTTTCTCCGAGGCGGCCGTATCGGGTGCGGGGCTCGAGGGAGAAGGCGGCCTCGGCGATCTGGTGATCAACCAGCGGGACGCGGACCTCGAGCGACGCGGCCATGCTTGCGGCGTCGGTGTCGCGGAGGAGGCGGGCGCCGAGGAAGAGGCGCAATTCCAGGAGAGAGACGGCGTCGAGCGGGTGGCGATGGGCGATGTCGTCGAGGAGTTCGTCGCGGAGGGACTTTTCGAGTCCGCAAGGGAGGTCGGACCGGCTGTAGAGCCTGGTGAGCGTTGAGCGATTGAAGAGCATGTACATGCTCTGGTAGAGTCGGAGGAGATCGGGTGTGGCGGCGAGCGCGGAGTCCAGCTTCCAGGCGCCGGTCTGACCGGGGGCGATGCCGAGCATCCACATGAGCTGATGGGGCGCCGAAGCCAGCAAGGCCAGTGCGCGGAGCAGGAATCCCGGAGCCACGGCCAGCCGCTGGAGGCGCTGAATCATCTGAAAGGAGTGGTAGCCGCCGAAGAGTTCGTCGCCTCCGGTGCCGGCGAGGGCGACTGTCACGCCTGCGCGGCGGGTGGCGCGACTGACGAAGTAGGTGTTGAGCCCGTCGAATGTCGGCTGGTCGATCGTGCCCATCGCTTCGGGGAGTGAGCGGAGGATGTCGGCCGGATCAAGCCGGATGCAGGTGTGCACCGCACCGATGTCGCGGGCGACGCGTTCGGCGTAGGGCGCTTCGTCCATCTCGCCCCGGGCGACGGAGATGTTGAAGGTGTGGGGGGCGGCGGTTCCGTGTCGGGCGGCCAGATTGGCGATGGCGCTGGAGTCGACTCCGCCGGACAGGAAGATTCCCAGCGGCACGTCGCTGACCAGTTGGGTGTGGATGCTTGTGTGGAGGGCGTGGGTGATGGCCGCCGGGTCGTGGCCGACGGCGCAATCGGGGGCGGGCGGGCGCCAATACCTGCGTGTCTGCGGCGCCAGCCTGTCGGGCGTGACGGTGCTGATGGTCCCAGGGGGGAGTTCCTGGACTCTGTGGACGAGGGTGCCGGGGCCGGTGACAAAGCCGTTGAAGAGAAAGGCTTCCAGGCCGAGCGCATCGACGCGGCGTTCGACGAGGCCGGTTGCGAGCAGTGCCCGCACCTCGGAGGCGGCAAGGAAGCAGGTTCGTCCGTCGGGGCGATGGGCGATGGTCCAGTAGAGGGGCTTGATGCCCAGGTGATCTCGAGCGAGGACGAGGGTGCGGGCGGCGGGATCCCACTGTCCGTAGGCGAACATTCCCCGGAGGAGTGTGGGAGTCTGCAATCCGTGCTGGATGCCGGACCGCAGCAGGACTTCGGTATCTCCGGTGCTGCGGAAGCGGTGCCCGTCGCGTTGCAAGCGGCTGCGAAGAGACTTGAAGTTGTAGATCTCGCCGTTGAAGGTGACGGCCTGGCCGGTCGTCTCGTCAACCATGGGCTGGCTTGAGCCAGCGGTCAGGTCGATGATCGAGAGTCGTCGGTGGCCGAAGATCACTCCGGGGTGAGGTCGGTCGGAAGGGGAGCTGCGCCACACGCCGTGCCCATCTGGGCCGCGGTGGGCCATGGCGTCGCACATCGCGTTGACGGCGGCATTCCCGACATCGTCAACCCAGCCGCAATAGATGGCAATCCCGCACATGGGCGTCAGGCCTTGGTTGCTGCTTCGCGAAAGAGGGCGGCGAGGGCGGCGGCGGAGGCGGGCACCTGATGTGCCCGTGCGACGGCGTCAAAGGCGGCGCGGCCCATTTCGTCGAGCCGGACTGCGGGGGTGGAGGCAACCTGGTCAAGGGTGGCGGCGAGGGCGTCGGCATCGCCGGTGGGGACCAGCCATCCGTTCAATCGATCGGTGACCAGTTCGGGGATGGCGGCGACATGGGTGGCGACGACGGGCCGACCCATGGCCATGGCCTCCATAAGCACGACCGGCAGGCCTTCGGCGGCGCTCGGGAGGACGAACGCGTCGGCGGATCGCAGCTCGTCGCGGATTCTGCTGGATGGCTGTGCGCCGAGCAGGGCGACAGCCGACTGGAGGTTGTGGGCGGCGATCTGACGTTCGAGCGTGGGGCGGAGCGGGCCCTCTCCGATGATCTTCAGGGACAGGGGGCGGGACATGCGGCGTCGGGCGAGAGCATCGATCAGGACATCGAACGACTTCTGGGGGGCCAGACGGCCGATGGTGACCAGCCGGAGCGGTCCGGCGGTCGAAACTTGCGGTTGGGGCGGTTCAAACCAGGAAGGGTCCAGTCCACACCGAACGATGTGGAGCTTCGGCCAGTCCGCCGGATCGATCCAGCGACGCAACTGCGCCTTGCAGTAGTGGCTGATGCAAGCGACGAATCGGGCGGAGGCAACTTTGTCAGCGAGGCTGAGGCCGATGGGGGCGTCGAACTCATCGGGGCCGTGCACGGTGAACGAGTATGCCGGTCCGCCAAGGCGACGGGCGAGGAGGGCCACGGCGGCGGCGTTGGTGCCGAAGTGCACGTGAATGTGCGTCAGTCCGTGCTCGCGGCTGAGCCGCGTGAGGCGAGCGGCTTGCAGCAAGTAGGCGACATGCCGGAGCAGTCCGCGGTCGCTCCGGGCGGCGAGGCGACGCATGACAGAGACGGCTCCGGCGACGGAGCTCAGGCGGCCGGCGAGACACAGGCCGCCGTTCAGCAGCAGCTCGGCGGTGCCGCCGGGAAGCAGGTAGCGTGTTCGCTTGAGTTCCTGGAAGTCGGCGGGCTCGACCAGCGGATGCTCGGAGGGGCGAACCGCCATAGGGAGCACGGTGAGGCCGAGGGCTTCGAGCGCGTGAATCTCGCGGCGGATGAACGTGTGGCTGACGGCCGGGTATTCGGTTGTGAGGTAGCCGACGTTCATGAAACAGACTCGACCGGCCGTCGGGCGATGCGGGAGATCACTTGAAGAGGCCGCGGGGCCGGTGCGAGTCCAAAGGCATTGAGCAGGCGGTCGATGTTGATGTCCGTGGAGAATTCGCTGCTGACGGCCTCCTTGGCGGCGGCTCCGAGGCGCGAGGCGAGGGCGGCGTCGGATGCGAAGCGTTTGATGGCGTCGGCGAGGAGTTTCGGGGAGTCGGACGGAACGAGCAATCCCGTCCGCTCGTGAATGACGAGGTCTTCCAGGCCGGGGAAGGGGGAACAGACTACGGGCTTTCCGGCGGCCATCGCCTCCATCAGCGCAACCGGAAGACCTTCGCGATCTCCATGGCGGTCGGTGCGGCAGGGCAGAGCGAAGGCGTCGGAGGCGGCGATGCACTGAAGCGCCGACTGATGGTCCTTGGCACCGTGCAGTTCAACGCGATCTTCAAGGGCGAGCGATCTGATCTGGTGCCGGAGGGCGTCCATCTGCGGGCCGTCGCCGATGATGTGGCAGATGCAATCGGCCCCTTGGCTTCGCAGGATGTCGATGGCGGCGACGAGGGTGTCAACGCCTTTCTTGGGGACCAGCCTGCCGACGAAGCAGACCGTAAAGCGGCGGCGCCGATCGGCGGGCCGGCTGGGGGGCGGGATGTCCACGCCGCATCGGACGATGGGAAAGCAGGCGTTGTCGCGTCCGGACAGGTGGCTGTACCAGCGTTGATGCCAGGAGGTGATGGAGGCGGCGAAGCCGCAGCGGCGGAGTTTGGCGGGCAGCATGACCCGGTGCACGAAGAGGTCGTTGGCGTGACCGGTAAAGCTGAAGGTGGTGTTCATCACGGCCGCGAGGTACATGGCGACGGTGGTCGGCGTGTTGGCCATGTGGGCATGGATGTGTGTCGGGCGGCGGGCCGGCAGGCGGGAGGAGAGGGCGATGGCGAGGAGGGCCTGCAGGGGTTGGAGGAGGCGCTCGCGGTTGCGCAGATCGGGTTGCAGGCCGGCCATCGAGAGGGACATGGCGAGTGCGTAGAGGCAGCGGAGCGGCCGTTGTGCGAAGGCTTTGAAGACATCCGAAATCAGCGCGAGCGGCCCGAGGCCGTAACCGTCCACCACGCCTCCGCCGGGCGTGGCGGGTGCGACGCAGTTTTCCGCGTCTGTAGTCGGCGGGCGGAGTCGGATCACGGTGACTGTGTGGCCCCGCGAGCGGACCTCCTGAATCTCCCGCCAGACGAATGTTTCCGACAGCGCCGGATATCGTGCGGTGATGTACAGGATGTGGGCCGTGCGGAGCATGACGGGCTATTTGTACTCGATCAGCCGATGTCGCCGACGGAGACGGTCGCGGCACCATTGCAGCAGACCGATGGCCTCGGCGGGTTTCATGGCTGAGATGATTATCGCATAGGCGGCGGCGAAAGCGGCCGGATCATTTCTGCGTCGGCGGTGGAGGTAGCTGCGGGTTATCGGTACCAGGGGCAGAAGGGCGGCGGCCGCGGGGAGCGGCCAGAGTTCGGGCTGGAAGAGGGCGAGCACGGTTGCGGCAATCACCAGGGCAGGCCAGCCGGCCCCCCAGGCGGCTGCACGGAGCACTTCGCGCCATTTGTACCTGCTGGCGGCTGCATGCTTGTGGGCGAGAGCGGCGTAGGCCCAACCGGTGCGGACGGAACGCCGCCAGAACTGGCGGAAGGAGGTGATGGCGGCGTCGTGGACCGTCATGTCGTGTGCCGGGCGGTAGATGGTGTGGCCGAGATCGATGGCTCTGCGGCAGAGATCGGGGTCCTCACCGGCGAGCAGGAGGGGGTCGTATCCGCCGAGTTGCTCGAAGGCGCTTGCGCGGATGACCAGATCTCCGCCGGTTTCTGAGGCTGGCCCGAAGGGGATGGCCCAATCGAGATCGCACAGGCGGTTGTAGACGCTGACATCGGGGAATCTCTCCTTGCGGCGGCCGCTGACCAGAGCGCGTCGCGGATCCTGCAGGAGGGCGTGGCGAGCGGCGTCGATCCAGCCCGGGGCGAGTTCGCAGTCGCCGTCGATGAATTGAACGGCATCGGAGGGCACGGCCAGTTCGCGAAGGCGGCGGTAGCCTTCGTTGCGTGCACGGGCGGCGCTGAAGGGTTTGGACCGATCAAGCTCAACGACATGGACATCAAGGGAGCGGGCGAAGGCGACGCTGTTGTCGGTACTTCCTGAGTCAACATAAATGACGGTGAGACCCTGGGCCAGGAGTGAGCGGAGGCAGCGGTGGAGTCGTTCGCCTTCGTTGCGGCCGATGGCGACCGCGGCCAGAGCGAGCGGAGGGTGTTGGGGGGAAGCGGTCATGACGGGCAGCGGAGACTGTTGATGAAGGCGAGGTAGTCGTGGGCGATGCGCTGCCAGCGGAAGCGGCGGTCGACCAGCTCGCGACGGCGATGGCGCTGATCGGCCCGCTGCTCACCGACGGCGCGAAGCAGCGCGTCTTGGACTGCATCGGGCCGGTCGGTGCTGACCAGGTAAGCGGTGTCCTCAAGGGTCCACCGGGTGACGCGGCGGTCTTCGGTGACGATGGGCAGACCCGTGGCGAGAGCTTCGATGTAGGCGTTGGCTGAGGGTTCGTCCTTGCTCATGTGGAGCATGACGTCGGCGCAGCGGTAGAGTGCGGGCATGCTGTCACGCGGGAGCGTGAAGCGGCGGTAGCGGTCGCCGAGCAGTTGTCGACCGAGTGCGTCGGCCTCATCTCGCAGCGGACCGTCGCCGGCGATCGCCAAGTGCAGGTTGGGCGCGGCGGAGACTGCTCGGATGCCTTGCAGTACGCGTTTGCTCGGGATGACCGCCGAGACCATGAGAACAAGCGGCACGCCGACAGGAAGCCCGAACTCGCGCCGGTCGGCCTGGCCCGGGTGGAAGCGATCGGGATCAACGCCGTTGGGGATGAGTGCGCACGGATAGGTGGAGCGGTGCGCGTCGAAGTAGTCGGGGTTGGTGCACACCAGGCCGTCGGTGCGGAAGAGCCGGAACTCGGAATTTCGGCGGTGGCACGGCCAGTCGCCGTTCTGGGTCACGAAGATGTCAAGCCCGCGGCCGAGTCGGCCTTGCAGGCGCGTGAGCAGATTCACGAACGGATAGCTGCAGGTGATGCGGACATCGAAGTCGGCCGCATCGACCACCCGGAGCATCGACCAGCAGAAGGTCAGTTCTTCCCACGAGGTGTCGTTGCGAACGAAAGGACCGGTTGGCCAATGCTCGAAGCGGGAACGGTGGACGCATGGGGCCTGCAGGTAGCGATAGGGACGATCAGGCTTGGTCGGCCCGCTGCCGACAACGGTGACGTCAACACCGGGAAGGCGGGCAAGGCCCTGGGCGACGGCCTCCATGGCGGTCTCGGCGCCGCGCTGTTCGGCGTGCAGGCCGGGCAGGGCGACGAGGATGCGGGTCGACGCGGGGGTCACTGTCCGGCGCTCCACAGGGGCCGGCGGAGAGTCGCGAGCGTGCCGCGGAGAGCGTCGGCCTCGGGGGTGCGGCCTCGGCCGGTGAGCGAGCGGAGGGCGAGCCGGGCGGCGGTGAATCCCAGATCGAGAATGCGGGCCAGCCATTCGGCAGGGCGGCCGAAGCACTTGCGTTGGACGAGGTAGCGTCCGCGCCAGGAGTGGATGCTCCGCGAGCTGGCGGGCAGCTTGGCTGGGTCGGAGGAGGCTCCGCCGAAGTGGATGATCTCGCCGATGGGCTCGTAGCGGACGCGCCAGCCGGCTTTCAAGAGCCGCCAGGAGAACTCGACGTCCTCGCCATAAAAGAAGAAGTCGGTATCGAGCAGGCCGACCTGCTGCACGGCCTCGCGACGCACGATTACGGCGGCTCCGCCGAGCCAGTCGACCTCGCCGCCGGTGGCGGTCATGTCCCAACCTTGATACTCGGTGTTGGCGAAGGCGAACAGACGTGGGAAGCGCCAGGGAAGGCCGAGCGAGCCACAGAGCACGCGCAGCGGCGTGGGGAAGCGGCGGCCTGCGACCTGGAACGAGCCATCGCGATGAGAGAGGCGGCCGGCGAATGCGCCGACGGCGGGGTTGGCACGCATGAAATTCGTCCACGCGGCCGGCGTGCCGGGGCGGACGAGCGTGTCGGAGTTGAGCATGAGGACGAAGTCGGCATCGGGCGCCGCTTCAAGGGCGGCGTTGTTGCCGCCGGCGAAGCCCCGGTTGGTGGCGGATCGGGCCAGGGTGACCCAAGGGCTCCAGCCGTGCTGATGGATGGCGGCCTGAAGGCGGTCGACCGAGTCGTCGCCGGAGGCGTTGTCGAGCACGACTGCGTGGAGGGCGAGCGAAGACGCCTCCGCGGCGAGGGTTTGCAGGGCGTCGATGGTGAGTTCGGGCGTGCGGAAGTTGACGATGAGGACGACCAGGTCAGCCCGTGGGCGGCCCGTGGCGGGCGGAGGGGGCCAGGCAACGGCTGACGGGCCGGCACCAGCGGCCCTGGCGGCGGGCGCGGCAGCGGATGTGTGGGCGGGCGGGGTCATTGGCCTTGGGGTCGGGGCGGGCCGGAGCGGAGGGGCGGCTGGGTGGGAGCGGGGGGCGAGGGCGGGGGGGGCAACGGTCCAGGCGGAGCGAACGTGCGATGCTGGGCGGCGAAGGCCTGGCGGCGGGCGAGGCGGAGGGTGGCGGCGACGGAAACCAGACCGCCGGCGATCATGGTGAAGATCGGGTTGAGCATGGCGTTGGAGAGGCAGTCGACGACGTAGAGCACCAGCACGGTGGACAGGCCGACGACGGCCGCGATGGCCGGTGACCGCAGGGCCGGAGCGGGAATGGCAAGCAGGGCGGTAAGTGGCGGCAGAATGAGCATGGCGAAGAAGATCGACAGTCCCACCAGGCCGTAAATCCCAAGAACGATGACCCAGTAACCGTCGGGGATGATGCCCCGCCCGAAGTCCTCGCTCGCCTTGACTTCGAGGAAGTCGAAGCGGCCGCGTCCGAAGGTCTCGGAGCCGCGGAGGAGCATCCAGGTCTGGGTTTCGCTGTCAAGCCGGATTCTGAGTGATCCGGCGCGCTCTTCGGGGAAGACCGCGGAGATGGCGGCATCGAGTTGGCGGGCGTCCCAGTTTCCGAGGGTGCGCAGGCCGGCGTAGGTGATCGGGATGCTGATGAGGACGACCAGGAGGAGTCGGGTTCTGAGCAGCCAGGTCGCGGCGAGCAGGCCGGCTCCGCCGATCATGAGGAGGGTGGCGCCGGTGGAGCGGCACAGGGCGGCGGTGATCAGCAGAACGATGGCCCAGAGCCACATGGGGAGCCGGAACAGGGTGGGGACAGAGCGTGTCCAGGCGAGCCAGGCGGCCAGCAGGGCGGCGGTGGACATCCAGACGGAGACCATCAGCCCGTGCTGCATGAAGACAGTGGGCCGCCAGGCGTCGCCCCGGCGGGATTGCCCGAAGAAATGCTGGTGATAGCCGTAGATCCAGTTGTGGAGCTGCGGGCTCATGCGCATCTCGATCCAGCAGAGCGGCGCGTAGATCAGGCCTCCGATGACGATGGCCCTGGCGAGTGTGGTGAGATGCTGCGGGGCCTGGAAGTACAAGCGTCCGACGAGATAGGCGATGCCCCAGCTGATGCTCTGGGTGGCGATGCCGCTCAAGCCTTCATACGGACCCCATCCGGCGGCAAGGGCCGAGACGAAGGGAACAAGGCCGCACCAGGCGAGCATGGGCAGATCAAGCCATGAGGGCTTGAGGCGGAGAAACCTGCCCGCATCGAACATGACGGTCGCCAGCATGACGCTGAAGCAGGCGACGGTCATCTTGGTGATATCCGGGAAGCCCGGGATCTTCAGGCCGGTCATCGGCAGAAAGAGCCAGGCGCCGAGCATGGCGGTGAGCACGGCGGCGCCGGCCGGAAGAAAGGAAAAGAGCAGAATGGTGATCAGCGGCCAGGTGAAGAGAACCGCGTAGTCCATCAGCGCGATCCTTGCGACATCGGGGCGGCCAGTTGCGTGAGGGCGTCAACGAGGCCTTGAGCATCGAGCCCATGCCGGGCGTGTTCGGCGACTGTCTGCTGTGCGGCGCGGCCGATGAGGGGCAGGTCGGGCAGGCGGCTCCAAAGGCGAAGCAGCGCTTGGACGAGGTAGCGTTTTCTGGGAGCCTCGGCGAGGAATCCGGTGACGCCGTCGGTGACCCACTCGTCGATGACGCCGACATCGGTCGCGACGGGGACGCGACCGGCGGACATGCACTCAATCATGGACAGCGGCAGGCCCTCGGTGCGGGACGGCATGAGCAGAACGTCATTGTGGTGCCAGACGGCGGCCACATCGCGGACGTGACCGGCGAAGCGCACCCTGTCAGCGATGCCGAAATGTGCGGCGACAGCGCGGAAGCAGGCTTCGTCGCCTCCGCCGTAGCAGGTGAGGGTCCAGGGGCGCTGGCGCAGTTCCGGGTCGGCGAGGGCCTCGAAGGCCAGGTCGGGTGCTTTGACGGGGTCCAGACGGCCGACCATGGCCAGGCGCAGCGGCTCATGGGGCTGACGCTGCACCGGGGGGGGGACGGAGCCGAGGGACGCGGGGAGTGGGTTGCGGAAGATGGTCAGGTTGTCGAGCGGACGGCCGAGCTGCCGCCTGAGCGCATCGCCGGCGCCGCGCCCGAGCACGCCAACGATCGCGGCCCGCTGGTAATAGGCGGATGCTCGGGACCGCACCGCCTCGTTGGCGATAGCAGCGGTGCTGTTGGCGTGCACCAGCACGATGTACGGGCAGCTCGCACGATTCAGCCAGCCGCCGATCGCCTCGCCTTCGGTGCTGGCTACGCCGTCCAAAAAGGTCGCCTCGTTGATGACCACGACGTCGGGGCGCCAGTCGGCCAGCGCTCGCAGCGGACGACGGAGCCGGTGCCTGAGTTTGTTCAAGCGGCCGTACGGACGGAACGGTCTCTCGATGAGGCGCACGCCTGACTGCACCAGCGACTCGACCTTTGCGGGGCGTGGTCTGAACGGGTACATCGAGAGCGCAACCTCGTGGCCTCGGCCGACGGCGGCAGCTCCGATAGCGCCGCCGATCTCCTCGCAGCCGCCCCAACTGACCCCTTCGATTGTCGACAGAATCAGCAGTCGCATGGGAAGACGTGATCCTCAGGCTTGCCGCGGCTGCAGCGGATCGGCGCGGCGGCAGTCGACAGCATCGAGAAACTGCCTGACCTGTTGCCGGACGGCGTTCCAGTCGAACAAGAGGGCGGCAGACCGCGCCTGGCGAGCCATGAGATCAAGCCGGCCGGGGTCGTCAAAGAGCTGGAGCGCGGCGTGAACGTACTGGGTCTCGTCGCCGGTGCAGAGATAGCCGCACTCCGGGTTGACGTAGTCTGCTGCGCCGCCCGTTCGGGTGATGATGACGGGGAGCCCGCAGGCGAGGGCTTCCAGGACGGCGTTGTTGGCGGTGGTCTCAAGGATGGGCATCAGCAGAGCCCAGGACTGGCGATAGAGGGCGAGGAGAGAACTGTCGTCGACGTCAAGATGCAGTTCCAGGTCGCGGGCATCCAGGTCGGCAGGAAGGTGTCTGGCGGGAGCGACGACGATCACACGAACATCGCGTCGAGCGGCGCGAAGCCCGCGAGCGATGCGGGAGAGCAGGGCGAAGTCGCGGCGGTGCACTCCGGCGAAAATGAGTGTGGGGGACGCGCTGCGGGCGGCCGGCCCGGCCGGGGTGAACCAGGTGGTGTCGACGCCGTGAGGAATGAAGCGGACACGGTCGGCGCCGATGGCGTCGGCGGCGACGGGCATCTGGTGGCGTGCGACGCAGATCGCACCGTCGAGCGCGGAGCGGTCGGCTTCGCGCAGACGGTCGGCCAGGGTGGAGGGCGGGAGATGGAACACCGCGGAGATGCTGCGTGGAACGGAGTGCCGCAGACGGGCGGCCAGCGGGAGGCTGTTGTCGCCGTCGACGATCAGGAGCCGGCGGCGACGGAGGATGCGCATCGCCAGGTCCACCTCGCCTGCCTTGCGGCCGACGCGGTCGGTTCCGCCACATGGGGAGCGGGTAGCGATGATGCCCGGGAGCATCACTGCGTCGCCGGAGAGGCGGACGCCGAGGCCGTCGGCGATCGGGTCGTATCCGGAGCGGCGTGCGTGGTGCGACCACCGCTTACAGAGGACAGCGATGTCGCCTGGGGTGCGGGCGGTGCTGAGGGCTTCGCATGAAGTTGACCATGCGGACCTCAGTGAGCGACCGAGCGTCAAGATGCGATCGGTCAATCGTGCTTTCGCAAAAGGTTGGGCGCCGGGTGGGAGCGCGGGAGGACGAGTGCGGCCAACAGAAGCTTCCACGCAGGTCTTGACACTGGCCGCTCACGCAGGGCCTTGAGGGCGTACTCGACCGGCGTGCGCCAGCGACCCATCCCCCAGCTCAGAGCGCCGCGAGACGCAAAGAACCATGAGCGCTCGCCCGCCGACGGCCCCGGTCGCCAGTGATCGGTCAACAGAAATCGGCCTTCGATGCGGCGGCGCGTCCAAGCCTGCTCGCAAACCTGGCGCATTCGTGTCAGCTGTAACTCGCGGTTCTGCGAACTGACCGAGTTGTCATGCTCGCGGTATAGCATGAGCACTTCGGGGAGGTTGGCGATGCGGCCCATCTCGCCGAGTTTGAGCCAGAGGTCCAGGTCCTCGGCGTATTCGGCGGCCGGGTCGTAGCCGCCGGCGGCGCGGGCGGCGTCAAGGCGGAACATGGCGCAGGGGTGCACGACGGGGGTCACGCCGCCGAGGGCCTCGGCCTGCAGCGGGCCGTCATCAGTATGGCGGCGGGGGGCGAACAGGCGGCGGTTGCGGCCGTCGATGATCTCGTACTGGCAGCCCAGGAGCACGACCTCGGGGTTGGCGTGCATGAAGGCGACCTGGCGGGCGAGGCGGTGGGGGAGGGCGAGGTCGTCGGCGTCCATGCGGGCCACCAGGGGGGCGGTGGCCAGGGCGAGCATCTCGTTGAGGGCGACGACGTAGCCGGTGTTGGGGCGGCTGATCAGGTGAATGCGGCGATCCGCGCTGGCCAGCCGCTCGAGCACGTCCAAGGAGCGGTCGGTGGAGCCGTCGTTCACGACGATGAGGCGGAAGTCGCGGAAGGTCTGGTCCAGGATGCTGCGGACGGCCGACTCGAGGTAGCGTTCGGCGTTGTAGACGGGCATCAGGATGTCAACTTCAGCCGGCATGGGTGGTGGCATACAGATTAAAGATCATGCGCCCAGTCGGCAGTATGCACCCACGCAAGTGATCGGCGAATCCCGCCGAGTTGCCATCGTTTAGTTGTCAATAAATCGCCCAGAGCTCGTCCGACTCCAGAGAATGAAGTCGCGTCATGAAAGACAATGATTCCACGATGAGCCATTAGGGGCTCAATGACGTTGACATCTTGGCTTGCATAGCGATAGCTGTGATCTCCATCTATAAAAGCCAATCCAATCTTTCCAGATATATCGGCTGCGGTAAGGTCAGAGCTGTTTTTTCTTAATGGAACGATGTGTTTTGAAACACCAGCGGTGTTCTGTTCGAAATCGATCCAGGTGTCTCTGATGCCGTCGGGCATCGTTTCATTGTTCCAGGTGTCGATGCAAATGAGCTTCGTATTTCGCAGGCGGGCAGCGGCACCGAGATAGCGTGCGCTCGCGCCAAGATACGAACCAATCTCGACGAACAGCGTATTAGGCGGGGCGGCGAGGGCCAACTCCACCAATTGGAGCAGTTCATCGGGGTGTGTATAGGTCTGCGGGCGGAAGGTATTTCGGTTCGCTCGATCAACCCAGCGATGGCCCAAGGCGCTGCGCAGGCGGTCCGACAGCTGGCAGAGCTTGTTTGATCCGCGGTACATAGTCCATAGCAAAGCCGAAATTGAAGCAGAAATGGTCATGAGTTGTTCAGTCCGTGGTTGGGCATGGATCCATGGGTCAGACTGGCCGTTGGAGCGATGTAGCCATGGTCGGCGGTATGGGGGAAGGTTCGGCCGGGCTGCGGAGTCGAATCGATAGTAAAAGCAAGGGCTCGATGGACCGTATCGTAGGTGCTTGTGTTGTGTGGTCCAATCCACAAAGTGATGGAATAGGTTCCTGGGATCAATGGAGGCAGATCAATATCAAAGGAAAAATGACCGGTTCTTGTGTCGGGATTGATGAATGGCAGCAGGCTGGGTATTGCTTGCATGATTGCGGTGCCAGTTGGGTCGAGAATGTCTGCTGCAACAAAGCTGGGTCTTGCTTGAAGATCGTTTGTATGAATATCAATGTGTAGGCGCAAGGTCAGACGGGGCTGTTGGCCAAAGAGGTGCAATGCCGCTCTGGTAATTCTGACAGGCTTGGCTCTTTGAGTAGCAGAGAGGTCGCCGGAATCTTCTTCCCAAACAGTGCCGTTCGCGTGGCCGCCGGAGTCCAAGTAGCGTGCAATAGCGTGTTCGACGCTGCCGGCGTGTGCTATGTTGCCGTGCCGGAGCGTTATGGCGGTCGTGCACAGTGTTCGGATCGCTGCGATATTGTGGCTGACAAAGAGTACAGTGCGACCTGTGCCGCGAGCTACATCCTGCATTTTGCCCATGCACTTCCGCTGAAAGTCGGCGTCGCCCACTGCCAGAACCTCGTCGACGATGAGGATCTCGGGGTCCAGGTGGGCGGCGACGGCAAAGGCGAGACGAACGTACATGCCGCTGGAGTAGCGTTTGACGGGGGTGTCGAGGAACTTCTCGACCTCGGCGAAGGCGACGATCTCATCGAACTTGGCGGCGATCTCGCGCCGCTTCATGCCGAGGATGGCGCCGTTCATGTAGATGTTCTCTCTCCCGGTCAGTTCGGGGTGGAAGCCGGTGCCGACTTCCAGCAGGCTGGCGACGCGGCCGGTCATGCGGATGCGGCCGGCGGTGGGCTCAACGATGCGGGAAAGGACCTTGAGCAAGGTGGACTTGCCGGCGCCGTTTCGGCCGATGATGCCAACCACTTCGCCCCGCTTGACCTCGAACGACACGTCCTTGAGTGCCCAGAACTCCTCGGTATCGGCGGTGGTGGCTCCGCCGAGAGCGCGAAGGCGACGGAACGGGGCGGTGAGGGTGCTGGTGATCAGTTCGCGGAAGGAATCAGGGCGGGCGCCCTCGTGGGCGAGGCGGTAGACCTTGGAGATATTCTCGACGCTGATGATGGTGTCGGACATGGGGGCCGGTGGTGGGGCAGAGGATCGACTGCGGGGCAACTTAAGCGATGTCGGCGAAGCGCTGCTCGACCTTGCGGAAGTAGAACATGCCGACGAGGAGGGCAACGACCGCGACGACCGCGGAGACGGCCAGGGTGTCCCAGTTCCAGGGGCGGCCGAGGGTGGCGGAGCGGAAGGCGTCAATCAGACCGACCATGGGGTTGAGTGCCAGCAGCCACTGGTACTTCTCGGGGACCATGCTGACGGGGTAGATGACCGGGCTGAGGTACATCCAGATCTGCATCATGAAGGGGAGGACGAAGCGGAAGTCGCGGTAGCTGACGGTGAGGGCGGCGAGGAAGAGTGAGACGCCCAGTGCGGCGACGGCGATGAGGAGGGTGATGGGGAGGACGGCGAGGATGGCCAGGGTGGGCCAGAGGCCGGTGACGGCCATGAGGACGAGCAGGACGAGAAAAGCAAGGGCGAAGTCGGCGACGGCGGTGCCGATGGCACTTGCGGGGATGAACATCCGCGGGAGGTAGACCTTGGTGAGCAGGTGCTGCTGGTTGACCAGGCTGAGGCCGCCGGTGCTGACGGCAGTGGAGAACAGCAGCCAGGGGAGCATGCCTGCGAAGGCGAAGACGGGATAGGGGACGCCGTCGGAGGGGATTTTGGCGAAGGCGCCGAAGATGACGGAGAAGATGGCGACGCTGAAGACGGGCTGGAGGATGGCCCAGGCGGCACCGAGGACGGTTTGTTTGTAGCGGACTTTGAGGTCGCGTTGGATCAGGAAGCCGAGGAGTTCGCGGTGCTCCCAGAGTTCGCGCCAGTCGATGGGGATCCAGCCCTTGCGGGGCTGGATGATGATTTCGGGGGAGGTGGTCATGGGGCGTGTGAGGGTGGCGTGCCGGCGCGGAGTCAGCGGGCGGGCGCGGCTTGGTTCACGGCAGCGTCGATGGCGTCGAGGTAGCGGAGGACGCGTTGGTCGGGCGGCCCGCCGGAGCGTGCGGCGGATTCGGCGCGGAGGGTCTGCTTTCGAAGCCAATCGGCGTGGGCGGCGCCGATGCGGCCGGCGGCGAGGGGGCGTCCCCAGGCTTTGACCGAGCCGTCGGGTGAACTGGCGAGGTCGGCTGAGAGGCTGACCAGGAGGGAATCGTCGCCACCGAGGAACTGGTAGTAGGGGAGCATGAGCAGGTTGTTCACCGTGGGCACGCGAACGGGGCGGCGGACATGATCAACGAACTGGCAGATCATCTGGCTGGGGTGGACCATGTCGGTCTCGTCGATGGGCGAGACGCGGACCGAGCCGCTGAGGCGCTGGGCATGGAGGAAGGTGTCGAACTCGACACGGCGGCCGCCGATGACGGCCATGCGGTTGAAGAGGTCAACGGGCTTGACGGACGAGCGGACGTCGTTGACGTTGAAGGTGAGTTCGAAGGTCTTGGCGAGGCGGTCGGCGGCGATGACGTGGCGGCCTTCGTAGTAGCCGATGCCCATGTAAGTGCAGTTGTGTTCGCGGATGCGGTCGTGGCGTTCCTGGAGGATGTCGGTGCGGAGCAGGAGGGCGTCGAGATCGTGCAGCATGGCCAGGCGGGTGCGGCAGGCGCCGATGCCCAGGGACCAGGACATCCAGCTGTAGATCCAGCCCCAGTCGATGGTGCGGGCGATGCGGACCTGGCGGGGGGTGTAGAAGAGGCAGCGGACGGGCAGGCCGCCGGCGACGGCGGCGATGCGCTGGGGGTAGTCGGCGGGGAGTTCGCCGGGGAGGCAGTCGAAGACCAGGAGGACCTCGCGCACGCAGTCGGCCTTCTGGAGACTGAGGAAGCGGAGGTTGGCCAGGGCAACGTGCGGCAGCCGCCAAGCGGCGCCGATGATGACGGTGAGTCCGTCCTCCTGTGAGGGCGTGGAGGGCCAGGTGACCAGCCCCGAGAGGATGGCGCGGGCCGCGGCGCGGAGGACGGACTTGGCGGCGAATTGAGGGAACGAGTAGCCGCTGGGGGCGGTCGTAGTCACGGGGTGATTCCTGATGTGATTGCGGCGAGGATCGCGGGCGACGGGCGAAGCCGGGGAGCGATCACCAGGAGATGCGTCCCTGTCGGATGGCTCGTTCAGCGCTGATGCACACGGGGACGCAGAGCGTGGCGCGGGCGAGTGCGACGGGGAAGAGCGCGAGGCGGCGGAGCAGGGGGTGGAAGCGAAGCTGCCCGAGGGGGATGGCGCCGGTTTCGCGGATGAGCTCCAGAACGCTGGCGCCCTTGCGGGAATCGATGAGCGCCTGGCGGGCCCAGCCCGGCTGAGCGGCGTTAAGCCGGAAGACGAACTGGGAGGGGTCGGTGTCAGCGGGCCGTTGCTCGACGATCTTCCACAGGGCGCGGTTCTGGAGGGTGCCCATCATGAGCCGCCGTTCGTGGGTGAAGAACTCGCCGAGTGAAGCAACCTGTGAGAAGACGTGCCGGGCGGTGGGGCAGCGGTCCAGGCGGGTGTCGTCGGGCGGGGCGCGGAAGCCTCGGGTGGAGACGGCGGTGCGGACGTAGCCGTCCTCTCCGAGCAGGCCGACGGGCAGGGCGATGGCTCGAGCCTCATGGCCTCGGAGGCAGTACAGACTGCCGGAGACGCCGCGGCGGGAGGCGACGGGGTTCTGAGCGATTTCGGAGATGCGTTTGGTCGCCCACTCAAAGAGGGATCGGGCGGGCCGGAGTTCGACCTCTTTGGTGGGTCGGCTGGTGCAGATGGCGGCGACGGGAGTGGCCTGCAGGAAGCGGATGATGTCGACGAAGGTGGTGGGGTCGGGGAGTTGGATGTCGGCGTCGGTGAAGAAGAGGAAGTCGGTGTCGGGCGGTGCGAGGGTGTGGACGTAGGTGTTCCAGGTTCGGGACTTGCCACCCTCGGCGAGGACGCAGACTTCGGCGGAGAAGGGGCCGGCGGCGGCGAGCTCGCGTGCGACGCGTTCGGCGATGGGGGCGGTCTGGTCTGAGCTGCCATTGACGAGCACGAGAACGCTGACGGCCCAGCCGGCCTTCCAGACGCTCTGCGCGGCGATCGAGCGGAGGGTGGCTTCGATGCAGCGTTCCTCGTTGTGCGCGAAGACGCCGATGCAGACGCGGACGGGGCCGGACGGGGGTGGGTTGTGCTGGGTCACGGATTACGGCAGAGCGGGCAGGTTGGGGGCGACCGCGGCGCGGACGCCTGCGGCGGAGAGGCGGTGATCCCAGGTGCCGCGCGGGCGCTGGCGGTGGGCCTGGAAGAAGGCGTCGCGTGTGGCGGTGCCGAGGATGGAGCCGGCATGCTCCTCGAGGGTGGGCGTGGTGACGGTCGGTCGGGAGGGGAGGGCGACGCTGCCCTGATCGTTCACCTGGCCGAGCCACCACGGCAGATCCACCAAAGCCGAGCCGTTGCGGACCCACTGACCGGGAGTGGCGGTGGTGAACCACTGGTTTCGGCTGGCGGTGGTGGTGGTCAGGGTGCCGGGGTCGACGTGCTCGACGACCGGGGCGGCGATGGTGTGGACGACGGTGTTGCCGGTGAGGGTGATCGAGGGGAGGAGATGGGGCCCGGTGGCGAACTGGATCGGGCCGTTCCAGTTGTAGATGCGGTTGCTGCGGATGGTGAGGTTGAGGACGCCCTGGCCGGCGCCCTCGATCCAGATCGGGTAGCCTTGAGAGGAGCCGGAGGTGTTGTTCATCACCACGTTGTTCTCAAGGGTGGCGAAGCTGAGATTGGAGACGCCGATGCCAAAGGAGCGGGGTGCGTCGCCGATGTCGCCTCCGTCGTAGACGAGATTGTCGCGGGCGATGGCGACGAAGCCGTTGGGGCGGGCGGACTGCTGGTGGCCGAGGGTGATGCCCAGCGGGGAGTTGATGACCAGGTTGCCTTCAACCAGGCCGGCGCCGCGGAGCTGGATGCCGGTGGCGGCGTTGCGGGCGGAGATGTTGCCCTTGACTGTCACATCGGAGTTGGAGCCTTGCAGGTACATGCCATGGTTGAAGATGGTCTGCACCGCGTTGGGCACGGCGGGGTTCCAGCCGTTGCGATCGAGGAAGTTCTCCTCGATCCAGAGGCCCTCGATGCCGTCGGCATAGATGCCTTGGGAGTGCGATCCGTTGGACCATCCGTCAACGATGATGTTGCGGCGGAAGATAGTGCGGCTTTGGTCCCGATCAAACTTGTTGACGTTGATGTTGTTGAGGAAGCCTTCGAGCTTGTTGTCCTCAAAGAGCAGGTCGTGGGTCTTGCCGATCAGGCGGATGCCCTCGCCGCCGCCGTTGGAGCCATCGCGACCTGTGGCGACGAAGTGCAGGCCGACGATGGCGACATGGCGGACGTCGGCGACGCTGCCGCCGCCGCGGCTGACGCCGCTCCAGCAGTTCAGCCGCGGTCGGCTTCCGGCGGGGCCGTAAGCGCCGATGACCTGCCGCTCGGTGGAACTGCGACCTGAGGAACCGAGCAGAGGCAGCCCGGTGTTCCAGGTGTCAGTGGAGAGCAAGAGCATGTGGTCGGGGTAGCCATCGCGAAGATGTTCATAAGCGGCGCTGAGGGTGCGTTTGGCGCGCTGCGGGGAGAGGCCGTCGTTGGCGTCGTTACCGGTTGAACTGCTGACGTAGAGGATGCGGGAGTCGGATGAGGGCGTGAGCATCGAGAAGCCGTTGGCATCCAACGGGAGGCTGGTGAAGGAGTGGATGATGGGGCCACCGCCACCAATGCCGCCGCCGGGCGGCAGCGGGGTGGGGTCAGGAGGGATGGGCGGGGTGCTCGTCCCCGGCGGCAGCGGGCCGCCGGCCGGATCGGGGTCGGCCGGGGGTGCGG